>VOFH01003403.1_pt1 | contig 34446 bp, 45 predicted proteins | sample 5384091 | NCBI WGS metagenome assembly VOFH01 (sample SAMN12384727, study PRJNA508395) | human gut metagenome | isolation source: healthy gut G | host: Homo sapiens
ATCTGCGACACTACGTCCGTTAAACTCCGGTTTACAATGCATAGCAGTCATACCGTATTGCTTTTCCTTTTAATTCATAGGTTGGATTTTTCCCAGCAAGAAACGGGCTTTTCAGCGGGCGTTTTACAATGATCTTGGAAGGCTTTGCCTGAATCGCCGCCTCAAACAATTCGACCTCATCCGAACACGGTGGTTCAAGTTTCTGGATCAATTGCAGTTTTTTATTGATCAGTCCCGATTTTTGTCTGCCTGGAAACATCGGATCAAGATAGATCAGATCGATGTCATCCACACGGCTTTTTAACTCGTCTACGCTGTTGCCCTCCACAAGCTGCATTCTGGCAGTAATATCTTTCAACTTTGGGTGTTTCTTTGCTCTGCGGAGCGCATCTTTTAACAGAACTGCCACAACCGGGTTCTGTTCATATAACGTCATCTCATACCCACAGGCAGCAAGCAGGAAAGCATCCTCCCCCATACCGGCAGTCGCATCAATTCCCTTTACATTTGTCTGCGTTGTTTTAGCTGCGCGCACCAGCATTTCATGCGCAAGTCTGCCGTCACTCACTCTGTGCAGCATACCCTCAAAATCGCCCTGATAGCTTAACCCATATCCAATGAGAGAAACTCCTTTTGCATCAAAAAGAACCGTCAGTTCCTCTCCCGGTTTGTCTAAAAGTGTGGTGCCTGTCCGTCTGGCAAATGATTCCGCCATATCCCTCTGCCCGCCTTTTCCAATGCAGGCAACAAATTTACTACTCATTCTATTCTCCCGGATCACGATAAAATATAACGATGAAAAATAGAGGTGCATAAGCACCTCTAAATGAATTATAAATATTATAACATGAATGTTCCTGTTTTACCAGCACAACGTCTGGATCGAATGTGCCGGAATTTCCATGTCACATTTCATTCCACTTTCGCAGAACGTAAACGCCTGTGTATCATCCGTACAATTTAACAGAATCATTATTTTTTTCGCCATCCGGGTTCACAAAACCACATGCTTCCACTTTACTTGTAAAACGTGATACAAGCATACGTTTTGCACCTCTTTTGATGAACCGGCTGAAATGTCCAATATAGTAATAAGACAGTTTTACATCGATCGTATCATTTTTGTGTCACACATAACCGGCGCATCACAATAATTTTTGACATGATTCGGTCCACCCAGTTCATCCAGATAAATATTCCAATCCAGATAGGCATTCATTCCTGCATTGAAATTTCCCAAAATATCATGTGCATACATCTCCGCATGGGCAACCTGATTGTCTGAAGCGAATCTGGAATACTCTACACACCCCTCGGTAAAAATCAGATCTTTTTCCGGGAAACGATTCCGCACCTCTGCAAGTGCCTCAAAATGATCACCCGTATACCAGTGGAACGCGATCCCGTCAATTTTCTTTTCTGCCTCTTCCGTGGAAAGGCTCTCTAATGCGCGATCCAGCACACGTTCCTTATTATGATCCCACACATTAATTTTCACATCATTATGACCTTCCTGATCTAATGCTGCTCTTAAATAATTACATACATATTCCTGCTCCTCTCTTCCTGTAAACAGGCAGGAATCCCATGTCTGCGTGGCATTCGGCTCATTCTGCACCGTAAGACGGCTGATCTTAATACCCTCTTTTTCATATTCTGAGACATAACGTGCAACAATTTTTGCCCACATCCCATAATATTCTTTTTTCAATTTTCCACCGTGATTCATGTCACCGTTTGTTTTCATAAATGCCGGCGGGCTCCACGGCGAAGCTAAAAAACAAAGGTCCTTTTCCTTTTTTCTGTGCTTCATGTATAAACGGAATGATATATTGTTTATCTCTTTCAATCGAAAATGTCTTTACCTCACTGTCATCCTGATCTTCCACATACGCATAATTCCCTAATGCAAAATCACAGCTTTGAATATGCGTGCGGCAGAAATTATACCTGTTTCCTTTTTCTCCGAAATATAGTCCGATCAGTTCTTTTTTCTTCTCGTCACTCATTCTGGAATAGGTATAGGCTGCTGCTTCTGTAAGTGCTCCACCCATTCCAAGTACTTCCTGATATCTCACTTCCGGGTATGCCTTGATGAGGTTCATTTCGATTCTTTCGTCTTTTTCCAGTGTCTTTCTGTACAGATAAACACCCGAAGAAACAGACCCTTATTTTTTCTTTATTTTTGTTGTATAACATTTCATGATTTTTACCAGCCTGATTTAACTTTGGTTCATAACCTGCGGTGCTCTTTGGTCCATCAATTGCGATATATACCGCATCTGGTTGGATATTTGCAAACGTTGTTAAAAAATCCTGCCTGCTGTGGAGTTCCCTTCCATCATAATACATGCGTATTTTCAATACTCTCTTTTTCCTGCCATGCGAAAGTATTATTATCATCCGTAAAGCTGTCGTCACTGATACATCCGTTTTTATATGCCTGATTTCAAAGGGTTTTGATCCGGAAAGATAATCTTCATCCATATCCTGTCATAGAATGTATTATCATCATTTTACAATCGGTGTACCCAGAAAAATCCTGTAATTTATCTCCAAGGGGCATTTCCATCCGTCTGGTATTGAATCAAGTGAAGTTAATCCGGGAACTGCTCCTTGATCTGATTTAAAACATCCAGAAATTCTTCCTGTGTGCCATTGAAGAGTTTTTCCCCAGCGCTTCGTATACATCATTTCCGAATTACAAATGCAGTTTTCGCATTCCCCATTCTGTATTCCACCACTCTGCGTTGACATACCAGGTAAGCGTTGTATCCTCTTTTTGTATCAAGTTTCCATGCAGGCGTATCAGCATCTAATGTATAGCGTCCACTTTGAACCATTGCAGTGTCTTTGTTTTCGCTGCTCTCTCCGCATCCAGCCAGCATACCGGCTGTCATCATTAGCTGCCATTCCCAGGCATACCCCTTTTTCCACATCTGATTTTTCATCACTTTTCTCTCCTTCATTTTTATTCTTTCACTGCCCAGCATCATACCTGAAACAAAAATGTTTTGAAGTAACGGATAAATAATAATAATCGGGACCGTTGTTGCTACAATTGTCTTTGCAGTCATAAAGTCATTCCACTGATACACACCGTTAAATAATGCAATGGTCGCCAGTGCCGGTTTTGAAAGCGGCATTGCAATCGACAAAATATTTTCCAAACTCCGCACCATCGATCTGTGCTGATTCTTCCAGCGAAGCCGGTATCTGCCTAAAGAAGATGCCAGCACATTTAAAAGCGGTACTAAAATAATAATTGTGATAAGCAGAATGACCGTGACATTCACGAAGTCAAAAATTCTGTCTCCTGTAAATTTTTTTTGTTTCATACTTTTTTCTCCTATAAAACTGATTCCTCATTGATTTTTCCGGTAATCTTATTCGCCGTCACAAAGCAGGATAACGGAGACAACCGATACTCCAAGCCCAACTGCTGTTGCATAGGAAAAATCGCCCTGCGTCATACCCATCCGGTACACATAAGAATCAATGACTTCTGCTTTTGCCTGATTCTGTGAGTTCATTAAAACAAGTGTCTGATCCAGATTGGACTTTAATAATCCACTGATCGTCAGGATAAAATTTAAGCTGATAATCGTTTTCATAAGAGGCAGCGTAATACTTGTAATCTGTCTGAGTCTGCCTGCACCGTCGATTCTTGCCGCTTCGTAATAGGTCGGATCAATCCCCGCCATCGTTGCAAGATAGAGCACTGTTCCCCATCCAGCTTCTTTCCACGTATCAGACAGAGATGCGATCCACCAGTATTTCCCGGAATCCAGTAAAAAGTTTGTCGGATTGTCTACCAGTCCTAATTGCCATCAGTATCTGATTTAACAGTCCTGTGGTAGAAAGCCCAGTTAATGATCATACCATACCACATCATACTTCATGAGAGTGGACTGGGAAACTGTAGGCCGGCTGTGTCAATCGTGCTCTTCACGATTTAGAACCGGAGCGCTCAAGAAGACTTGATGGTCATTAAGCTCATTATCCGTAACGCATATGGCTTCAGAAACATACAAAATATGCTTGATATGGTGTACCTTGTATGTTTTTTGATATACGCATTCCACTTCCAAACCGAAAGTTGAATGCCGCTTAATCTAGATAAACACTGGGGTTGTGGCGGTTTTTAACCCACCATTACCCCTGAAGAGCCTTTTTTAATATAAAAATGGAGAAGATTTATGAGCAATTTAAGAACGGAGCAGCCTGTTTCGAGACAGACCGTATTACAGATGGTTTTGATATTTTTTTCTGGGTATTGATGAATCAGCAGACGGTCATTTTAAAACCCGGAGATGTTTTCTGATCGATTCAAGGCTTCCTCACTCCACAAAATCAGTTCACGGAAATCATGCAGTATTAATTCAGCTTCCTTATGAATTTTCAAAAACTTTATTTTTGGTTTTGACTGCCACACTGATAATGCCATTTTACGCACCAAAATTGATTCTTTAATCGATGTCATTCAAAAAATGAGAATTGTATATGAAATTCAACCAAAAGGTGCTTTGCTGCGGTTTAACAGTCTTCTTTTTGAAATGCTTTATCTGCTCTACCACAGTTTTTCGAGGGAAGTGGAATCCTCCCAGTTCAAAAAAGATGTCAAAAAGTTTTGTGCGTTTAGAACCTGTTTTAGAATACACAAAAAGCATTACAATACACCGATCACCCTTTCCGAGATTTCGCAGATCGCATGTTTTCAGGAAGAATATTTCTGTCATTATTTCAAAAAAATATGGGAGTGACTTATTTCCAATACTTAAATGAAATAAGACTCTCCCATATTTACCGTGATCTCACCTCCACAGACCTTCCTCTGAAAGTTCTGTTAGAGAAGCATGGTTTTACGAATTATAAATTATTCCGAAAAATGTTTTATGAGCAGTTTGCAACCACTCCCGGTGAATACCGTAAAAATGCCGCTGTATCCGATTAATCCAGTAACATCTCTACGCATCCGTACATACCAGCATCATTGCCAAGTCCTGCCAATGCAAACTTCGTATCACGGCATGCCATGAATGCTGTCTCAACAAAGTGTTTTTAATGTTATCCAATAAGATATCGCCCGCTTTGGAAACTCCACCGCCGATCACGATGATCTCCGGGTTTACCACACATGCGATGTTAGAAAGTGTGGAACCTAAGATCTCACATACTTCATCTACCAGTCCGATTGCAATTGTATCTCCTGCCTTTGCTGCGTCAAAGACATCCTTTGCGGTCAGGTTTGGAATTTCACGGATGCTTGTCTCCTCGGTAGATTTTGCAAGTTTTTCTCTTTGCAAGACGAACGATTCCTGTCGCAGAAGTATACTGCTCCAGGCATCCGTACTGTCCACAGTTACAAGCTTCTCATGATTCACGGTGATATGACCGATCTCACCGCCGGCTCCGTTAAATCCTGCAACTACTTTTCCGTCTACGATGATTCCACCGCCGACACCTGTTCCAAGTGTTACCATAATGACATCCTTAGTCTCCAACCGGTGTCTCTTCTTTCTTCCGGTCTCTTCTTCCGGAGTTTAAATTTAATCCCTGCAATTTTTTGGCATGTCATAGCCTACCCAGACACTTGTAGTATAATATCTCGTATAGCCGACAAACCATCCGTCTTTCTGATCGTTTGTCGTTCCTGTCTTTCCCGCACACGGCATATCTCCAAGGTCAAGTCCTTTTCCGGTTCCGTTTGTGATGACGCCTTTTAAAACATCCGTCATCATGCGCGCCGCATTTTTCTTATAGATCAAAACCGGGTTCTGCCCCGAATTATATAAAACTGTTCCGTTTCCATCCTCGATCTTCACGATACAGGTTGGTGTGCGGTAATATTTTCCACCGCAGTGCGGACCGTAATCTCTCCGAGATATGTGCCGTTGGCATTCCTGGTCCATCCTCAATCATCGGTCCAATCGAATCCGGCGTATAGTTCTGCTCAAAACGGCGTATACGGTCAGCGGTTTTATCGCACTACCCGGCTGCCTGAAACTCTGATAGGCACGGTTTAAGTATAACCGAAATTCCTGACTTCGCCCGCCCACGATCGCACGCACATATCCGTTGTCATTATCAATACAGACCGCAGACGCCCTGCAGTTCATAGACACCCTCGTCATTTGATATTGCATAACCAGGCGTATCATTCACCGACTGCTGCATGGACGGTTCAATGTGATCTGCTCCGCAACCGCCTGCGCGTAATCCATCTGTGATTTTGCCGTCATCGAGCATATTTTTTCAACATGGTCACGTCAAACGGTGTTGTCTTTGTTTGTCACCGGATCATAGAGCGTCGGGTTATCTGAATCTTTAACAAAAAAGCAATCTGGGACAGAGAAAGATTCTTCACATCACGGTCGAAATATCCTCCTCGCCTGCAGACTGGATCCCTGTAATATCCGTTTCAAAATAAATATTATTTAAATAGAACTCCAAAATCTGGATCCTGAATATTTGTTTTGAGTTCCGTTGCAATACATCTCTTCCACTTTTCGCTGCCACGTCTTTTTCCTGTGACAGAAAAAAATATTCCGTACCAGCTGCATGGTGATCGTACTTCCACCCTGCTTCACTTCACCATTTTGTACCATCGCCTTTACTGCACGGAGCAATGCACGGTAATCAATTCCATGATGCCTGAAAACTTTTATCTTCGATACTGACAATGGCAGTCACTGCATCCACCGGCATCTCCTCAATGGAAACGTAATAGGAATCTTTTCCCTTTCAGGGTGGAGATCACGCCCATCCGATGCATAGACAATGCTGGTCTGATTTGCCTTTAAAAGTATCCACATCCGACTGTCTGACAAGCCGCACTGCCTCCTGCTTTAATTCCTCAACCTGTTTTCCATAACTGCCGTAAAATAGGTGTCGCTGTGAGCACCAGTACCAGAAGTACAAGCTGTATGAAAAGGAAAAAAGTTTTTTCTTTTTTCTTTTGCCTTTTGACATCATGCACTCCTTTCTGGGTTTTTTTTCTTTTTCTTTGTTTTCCATGGATATCATGACACCTCCTGCGTTGACGGATTTTACGACATCCTGATGTCCTTTTTTCGATCAGCAGCTTTCTGTGCCGCTGCCTGATCCACTCCACTCTGGTTTGCCCTGATTGCAATTGACATAAACTCATTCCCCCCTGCTTTTTTCCAAAAACGTTTCTATGCAGATTATTATGAAACTCCTCACGAATTTCTTTGAATTGCCGAAAATTTTATAAACAATAGAATGCACGCTCCGCGAACACTCTGTTGTCATGAATTAGATATCGGCTTTTTCATGTTTTCTTTAATGATACGCTTCCATCTCAATCAAAGATTTTTTGGTAATCGATAGCTTCATTTTCACGAATCTCATTCATTTCTGGATACTTTGACTGCTTTTGTAATATCGAAATGTCTGTCATGGATTTGCGCTTTTCGATCGTCATCACTGACCACTTTTAAGCATTGTTTCTGAAGCGTTTCTTCCTTCGTCACAACGGGATTTTTCCCCACCTGATGCAAGGCGCAGCGCCAGATAAATCTGTCCAACGTGCTCATTCCTGTAAAACGTTTCTATAATTATGCTCTGGTCTGACTTCCCTTCCCTCTGTTGTCAGAATCTGCTTTAAGCTGCCCCTGCTCATCAAGCCTTTAGCACTAATTTGTCATAAAAAGCTCATTTCCTTGCGGTAAATAAGGACACATATCTGGAAACGTCTCCGCATTCAGTTCATCCTGCATATCCTCATAAAAAGACTGGGAAATCCTCTGTCAGATCTCCTGCGCCGCAAGCTCCAATGCCTGAATATCTTCCGCTCTTTGGTGCTCTGCCCAGCTCTGCACACCCTGTCTTGTGATCTCTTCCTCCAGATTAAAAGACGGTTTTCCTTTTTCCCACAGAGAATCTTTTCCACTCAGTAAGCATCTGGTCTGCCAGCCGTTTCTTTTGCTGCATCTGTGCTTCCATCACTTCCTGCTCACGCAGTTTCTTTTAATTGCTCTGCCTGCATGGATGCCGCTTGGAGTTTGGCACGGTTTTGATTCTTTTTGTACTGCCGGATTGCAGAAAATAATGCGATTGCAAGAGCTGCAAGTTCACCTGTCAGAAAAGGGCCGGCGTTATGTAAACCTTGAAACCAAATAATATTATTGCGATCAGGATTGCGAAGAAGGATAGGATATAGCCAGTTTTTCTGGCTGCCAATCTTCCGTACTGCCAGCTGCTCATGGTCTGGCATGAATTCCACTCTCATCATCTGCATAATGCGCTTCCATATTCCTGATTCTCTCTGGAATTTCTGCTTATATTCTCCGCTGCTTCCAGTTCCAAACTCCCTTTGCGCTTCATACTTTTCTATGGACTCACGTATCCCCTTCACATTCCTGTTCAAGCAATTCCTTCTCCAATCGAAGCTCCTTAAGACGCGCCTCCCGCTCCTCGTCTGCCCTTCTCTGCTCCTGCTGCAATTCCCGCTTTCTGGCATTGAGCGAAGCAGCTGCCTCCGCAACCGTCACGCCGCTGTCGGAACCATCCGATGCCTGTGCGAGATACTCTGCAAGGATTTTCACCATCTGGTTTCCAGTGGCAGCATAACTGTCTTTGCTGACACCACCCAAAAGCATGGTCAAATCCCCAAAGCCGACCGACAGTTCCTCCCCATCCAGCTCATTCCTCAGATAATCGGTTTCTCTTTGGAATAAAAATTGCGTTCCAGATAAAACTTCTGCTGCCCAACCGTAAACTTTAGTGCACCCGCATAAAACGACGGTGCATGCCACGGTTCATACTGACTGTAGGCATCTGTGACAGAACTCCTGCCCCTTCCTTTTTCCATGCCAAAAAGCATCGCACATAAAAAGCTGTGCAATGTCGATTTTCCCGCCTCATTTTTTCCATATATGACATTCATCCCCGGTTCAAAGGATATGTTTTTGTTCTGTAGCTTTCCAAACTGAAAAATGTCTGCTTCCTTTATCTGCATATCTCATGCCCCAACAATGCGCTAACGCCGTATTCCAATGCTTTCGCTGCAACCGGATCCTGCCTTTTTTTTCTGCATGGCTGCAATATAAGCTCCCAACAGGGAATTTTCATGTTCAGCCAGCAGTTTATCATAGTCATAATCCGGTCGAAGCTGCTCTGTCACATCCACGATCCGTTCCAGATTCGACAATTTATTAAGATCGAATATCACGTCCGGATCTTTGTATCCCTGTAAACAAATCCGAAAATACTGATAAGCCGGACGTTCTGCCAACAGTTCTTTTATCTGCTGCATGACATCATATCCGGTCGTCCCCGGCGTCACCTCCACCGCTTCGTGGCAGTACTCACACTTTCGCACCGGATAAAAAAGATACCTCACAATACGTTTTGCCGATGTCTCCTATCCAGTATCCGTGCGCACCGGTATCATTACAGTCTGTCGGCTCCAGTGCGCCCGCCATGACCGCCCTGCCCTGCACAAGCTGCCCACCTTTGTGAATGTGTCCCGCTGCCATATAATCAAATCCATGCCGCAGAATCTTTTCCACCGAAAAAGGAATATGCCGCTCATCGCCTCCATGTGCGAGCAGAATATTAATTCTGTCCGTATTTTTCGGAAAAACTTCATCGTACAAAGCCTGCCGGATCTCACGATGCCAATAGCTCAGACCATAAACCGTCGTATTCTGCTCCGGGAAATCAAAACACATTACTTCCTCGCGCGGGAAGAAACAGACATTTTCCGGCCACTCACATGTCCTGTAAAAAGAATTTTGCTGTATGTAATCGTGGTTTCCTGCCATAAGAAGCACTTTCGTCTGCGGTATGCGTGCAAACAGACCACAGACTTCCTTCAATTCTCTTTTCAATGGCTGTTTGTGAAAAAGATCACCTGAAATCAACAAAAAATCCGGGGATTCTTCTGCCGCGATCTCGATCATTTCTGCAAAAAGAATCCCAGATATCCTGTGCTCTTTTTTCACTCCATGCTTTGCCTGCATCCGGTTTTACACCGAGATGCACGTCTGAAATATGCATAAACTTCATGCTTTGTCCTCATTTTCCGTAATCATTCCAGCGGCTTCTATTGTTCCATCTGTTTTCCCAGGAAACGAGCTGCTGCGATCGCAAGCTTGCTCTCCGTCTCTGTCATTCTGGATTTCTCGTCTTTTTCATATAAAATAACGGCTCCGATCGCATCCCCTCGCAGATGATCGTGCTGAGTGCCTGCTGCCCGAATTCTCCGGCATCATCTAATGTCACCTTGACAAACTCCGCATCATTTCTGCTTGCGAGAAAATTTTTCCGTTCGCTGATGGCGTCTTCCAGCTGTTTGCTGATCGGCTTGCCCTCATATTCTTTCTTGCCGTTACCGGATGCCGTCACAACATGGTCGCAGTCCGTGATCAATACCAGATGTCCGGTTGTCTGTGCCAGACTTTCCGCATACTCTCCCGCAAACTGGCTCAGCTCCCCGATCGGCGAATACTTTTTCAGAATGATCTCGCCCTCCCGGTCGGTAAATATCTCCAAAGGATCGCCCTCCCGGATCCTTAAGGTTCTCCGAATTTCTTTCGGAACTACAATTCTTCCCAGATCATCTATTCTGCGTACAATCCCTGTGGCTTTCATTTAATTTTTTCCTCCAATGCTGTTATTTCACTTTGGAGTTATTATGTGGAAAAATCAGAGAATTATTCTTTTCTCTTTCTAAAATTCCTGTGTACATCATACCCTATTTTTTCTGAAATGAGTATTAAAAATTTGTAAAACATCTTGATTATATAGGATATATCCTATATAATATATAAAAAATATGAAAGAAGGAATTATATGCCCGTCATTGCACGTTTCTTTGGAATAACAATAAAAATGTACCTGCGCCAAAAAGAACACAATCCGCCACATATCCATGCAATTTACGGTGATTATTCAGGACTATTTTCAATTGAAAGCGGTGAAATGTATGAAGGCGATATTCCTTCCAAAGAACAAAAATTAATCAAACTATTTATTTCAAATTATAGAGAAAAGCTGTATGATATGTGGGAAACACAAAACTTTACATCATTAAAATTCGAAGGAGGTGCATCCTATGGCTCACACAGTGCAAAGTGTATCAATGATTGATCAGAATATTCTTCAGGCAATTTTTATAGGTGGTGAAGTAATTCAATATGACCTGCGGAAAATGCTTTCCATTCTTCCTCAATTTCAGGAAATTATCAATAATCCATCCCTCGCATCGAAAGTTCATGCAGATACCGGCGGCTATGGTGTGTCCTGGAGTGATGATCTGGACTTAGATTCTGAAACGATCTGGGAAGATGGTGTATTTATTCGTATTGAATCTGTTGACACATCCCTCGCACTTGCTTCCAGCCTTGCAAGAGCAAGAGAATATGCCATGCTGACACAAAAACAACTCTCCGAAAAAACGGGAATCTATCAGAGCGATATCAGCAAACTGGAACGTGGTAACGCCAATCCATCCATTTTGACCTTAAAACGTCTGGCAGATGCAATGGATATGACTTTAAAAATCGAATTTGTACCAAAAAATGAAGAGACTATCACAGCCTCTTCATTTCTTTTCAAATCATCTTTTCTCTATTAGCCAAAATCAATATTTTTTCATTTTTTGCTAATAGATTTCTTCTGCTTACTTTTTTGTATCATAATCATCTAGAAAATGATGTTTTACACCATCCTTTTTATAGGCGACAACCGTTTCCAGATTCACATTTTCCACACTCTTGAAAATATTGCCTTCCACATACTGGTTGACTTCTTTTAATTTTTTGATCAGTTCCTTGATCTCCACACGTTTCGAACGATTTTCCTCGTTATTGCAGGTGGTACAGGTGTCTGTAAACTTGCATGCACACTGGATAAAATGAAGTCCATTATAGTCACGCCACGCCTTGATATCGTCCTCACGCACAAGATAAAGCGGACGGATCAGTTCCATTCCCTCAAAATTGGTGCTGTGAAGTTTTGGCATCATCGTCTGGATCTGTGCTCCGTAAAGCATACCCATGAGGATCGTCTCGATCACATCATCATAATGATGTCCGAGTGCGATCTTATTGCATCAAGCTCCTGTGCAAAATGATATAAATGTCCGCGTCTCATCCGCGCACACAGGTAGCACGGTGATTTTTCAATATTGTATACAGAATCAAAAATATCCGATTCAAAAATTGTGATCGGAATATTGAGTTTTCTGGCGTTTTCCTCGATCACTTTTCGGTTTGCCGGACTGTATCCCGGATCCATGACCAGAAACTTCACTTCAAAATCGAATTTGTTGTGAATTTTTAATTCCTGAAAAAGCTTTGCCATAAGCATGGAATCTTTTCCACCGGAAATACAGACCGCAATGCGGTCACCCGGTTTGACAAGCTCATACTGATTTATTGCTTTTGTAAATTTGCACCAGATGCTTTTACGGAACTTTTTACGGATGGAAAGTTCCACATCCTTGCAGATGTCTACCTCTTCCTCCTGCTTCATCGCATCCAGAAGCCATGCAATATATCCGCCTTCCAGACTTACCGCATCCATTCCTTTCTCTTCCAGTCCTTCGGCAACTTCCACGCTGAAACGTCCACGGCTGCAGCAGATCACTAATTTTTTGAAAAATCAATGTTCTCATTTCCTTCGATAGAATCTGCCGGTGTTGCTACCGCTCCCGGAATCGCTCCGTGGGCAACCTCGTTCTCGTCCCGGATATCAATGATCTGATAAGTGTTTTTATCTAGTTTTTTAATTCTTCTATTGTAATGCCCATGCTATGACCTTTTTCTCTATGATTTTCTTACAATTATCAAGTTTTCTTTCGGTAAAATATTACCTTCTTTGTGTGGTTCCGTCAATCATTTTAGCATGAACTATGTCATTTACTCCGTAAAGTTGTACGGCAATAAATCTATATCTCTCAAAGGTCAATCTACTCACATGGGTAAAACTCATCTGTACAAATTATAGAATAATCACCTTCTGCGCCATGCACTATCTTTTCCTCTGTACCTACATTCTCACCGCATACCCAACGTGAACCATCCGTTTTCTGTATCACGGTATTATTTAAATAGTAAGGATATACATCACCAAGTTCATAGGCTCTCCTCCGTGATCCGATAATTCTATATCATCTAGTCATTAACTACCAGTTCAACTGTTGGTTTGATATCATCTCTCAAAAGAGTTTTCTTACTGCTAGCTCCAACGGGCGGTATCACAATTGCTTTTACTGATTCATTATAAAACGGCACTTCTTGAATCTTCTTTTCTCGATTCTTCTGCTTACTCTTTTATATACTTTGATTCCTTTCATTGTACAACACAAATGATTTAAGTTGGCTTTCTTTTTTATGCAAAATCACGAACTTGCTCATTTATAGTATATTGGATAAATTTCTGTTTAATAGATTTCAAAAATTTTAGTTTACATTTTCATTTAGATAATCTTTTTCATTAATAGATTTGCAAATCAATAAATGAAAGTGAGGAAAAAATATGTTATTAGTAGAAGGAAACACAAGTACACAAGTTAAATACTTACAGCATGGACTCCGCATGCTATGCTTTAATCCCAAGCGCCTTGATGGTGTTTTTGACACCAATACTACTTTGGCTGTAAAGCGCTATCAAACTTCTAGAGGATTAACTTCTGATGGAAAAGTTGGCGACGGCACATGGAATAAGTTAAAAAGCGATATTATTCCACTCCAAACGTCACTAAAGAACAAAGGATATTACAGTGGAACCATTGACGGTGTTGCAGGGGATGCTACCTATAATGCTTTAGTAAAATTCCAATCAGATAATGGTCTTACTGCAGATGGTATGGCCGGGCAGAGCACTCTTGACAAACTGCATACCACAGACACAAACAAACCAATCCTTCAGCTTGGCAGTACTGGAAAATACGTAATTGAACTTCAAACTAAACTAATTAAACTTGGATATTCTTGTGGTGACACAGGTGCAGATGGAGTTTTTGGTGATGATACTTATCGTGCAGTAAGAATGTTCCAGCAAAATAATAATTTGAGTGTGGACGGAAAAGTTGGACCCGCAACATGGGCCAAATTAGAAACAGCTTCTTCTATCCCACCTTCCTCTACCCCATTGCTTGTATTGGGTAGTTCTGGTGATGCTGTAGTCCGTCTACAAACTCGCCTTTTAGAACTAGATTATGATTGTGGTGTCACCGGTGCTGATGGTAAGTTTGGCACTTCAACCCAAAAAGCCGTCATTAATTTTCAAAAAAATAATGGTTTAACCGTAGATGGAAAAGTTGGACCTGCAACATGGGCCAAGCTAAACTCGGTAAATCCAGTAAAAGGTTGTGGAACGAACAATGATATTTTACACGAAGGAAGTAAGGGGGCTGCTGTTGTAAAATTACAGCAAAGACTCATTTCTCTTGGTTACAACTGTGGTGCTTCTGGTGCTGATGGTAATTATGGAAAAAACACCAGCTCAGCTGTTATTAAATTTCAGAGAATTAATGGTTTGAAGACAGATGGAATTGCCGGTCCAGCAACATTACAGAAGCTTTACTCGGATTCAGCAAAGAAAAATGACGGTTCAGCAGACACCCCTATTTATCCAACAATTCCTACATTTGGAACATTACTTGATTATACTATAGAGGTAATTAGTGCTCAGGAAGGATCCTATAATGCCATTAATCCAACTGATGTTCTTTCTATTGGTCTACTCCAGTGGCGAGCATCCAGGGCTTATAATCTTCTAATTGATATCAGAAATCGAAATACCAAAAGTTTTGATGCCATCATGAGCAGTACCACAATTGGTCAGTATATCATTGACGCAAATCCGGTCCCATTTGATACATTAAGACCTACCGCTCTTTCCTCAGATGAGTTAGAAAAACTAAAGCAGTTATTGGATACAGAAGAATCTCATCAAGCACAAGACAACTTAAAACGTTCAGATGTTAATGGGTATATCGAGCATGGAAAAGAACTTGGAATTACTGATGAAAAAGCACTAATTTACTTTAGTGATTGCTATAACCAGTCTCCTAGCGGAATTTCCAGAATCGGAGAAAAGGCAGGAAATCAGTGGAGTTCAATGACTCTCGACAGCTTACATAATTATGCTTTGAATGATATCTATGAAAAAAATGGAAAGAAACATGGTTTAGGATTATATGTAACTCGCAGGAATTCTGTTTACAGTAAGGCTGCCCAATATACTGGAGGATCAAATGCTTCATTATCTGCCTTCGTTGAAAACATGGTCTTATACGCTTTAAATGAAGAACACGCAGATCGCTATGAAGGACTACCTGAATCAGATCGCAATAAAGAAAACTACAATAAATATAACAAATGGTTTCCTAGCACACAAGGAAATCCTTGGTGTGCATGTTTTGTTTCTTGGTGTGCCAATAAAGCAGGTCTCTTAAACGTTCCTGAACAGCTTGGTCTAGTTCCACGAAGTGTTTCAGTTGCCGAATATTTATCATTTTATGATAGTCAAAATCGCTTTCGTCCTAAAAATAGCTATCAGCCTAAAAGAGGTGATATATTCATAAAGAAATCAAATGGTTGTTCCCATGTCGGAATAGTCACAGGCTATAATCCTGAAACAAAGGAATACACTACCATAGAAGGAAATACTTCTAATGATACTGTCCAGCAGTTAACACGTCCTATAAATGATGCTGGTCTAACCGGTTTTGGCATCAACACACCGTCTAAAAGTGCCTTGAAAGAATAGCATATAAGGAGATGATACTCCATGTGAGCCATCATCTCCTCATAAGCACTTAACTTCGAAAAAGATTTTCAACACAACATATATTCTCTATAATGCTTGCTAGGAAATGCTAAGATTCGAATGGTTGGTTCTGCCGATCTACAATCTGATGGCAGTATCTTATCGTTTACATGGGAAATGAAACTTTATGCTGCTTCAAAACCATATATATCTTCAATTGTTTCAAAAATCTGGTATGTTTTCATTTTTTTACATACACGAAATAATCTTTATTTTATCACCGAAGAACTTTTTTATATTACTTTACAGAAAAATTTTTCCTCGTTCTCTTAAATATGTGATGTTTATTTTTTATAAGTATCCAGTCTATTAAGCAGTTCAAGATTTCTTTTTTCAATATCACTAAATACACTATCATCAAATTCCTCTGCTTTTACAGATGGAATATACCATAATTGTCCCATAAAATAGTTTTTCAAATTTTCATCTTTAAAAATATATCCATGACGCGCATATATCTCATTTTTAGCAAGATGTATTATCAGAGAAGGAACGCCTGAAAAACTGTCCTCATTATAGTATTCTGTGTCAGTATAGTACAATGGATTTATGTACATAGATATATCTCGTACTTCTCTATCATTTTCTAAAAAATCTAACACTTCTTCATAATAAGAACACCTATTTAAATAAACAGCTCTTTTTTCAATTTCATCTAAAATCTGATCTTCTGACCAATCAACACTGTATTGTAATAATTGTTCCTTTTGTTCGCCATCATATTCTGTACTATTTTGATTCGCTTCTTCTTTTGATAATATATATGTTCTATCTATTCCAAATCCACTTGTGTTAGATTCCCCCATCACAAAATCTTGTACACTGATTTTAATCACATTTGTTTCAAACTGAATATATAATATTCCACTATTTCCCCATCCATCATCTGAAAAAGGATAATAACACTCCCCATCTTCAATGCGGCATATAATATCTATCTCTGCAAACCGACCGCTAATTTCCTGTTGCGAGTACAAATATCCGTTTAGTTCATTATCTGATGTGATTTCTACCGAAAATTCTGTACCTCCCTCATATATAATACTTTCATGAGATTTTCCTTCCTCTGACCATGTACCTATATAATTTTCATAATCACTTTGTATACTTGTCGTTTCTTCCTCTGAGAATGCTATATCTTTACTTTCAATATTTGTTTGCTTTATATAGCCGCAACCTGAAAACCATATCAATCCCAATAATATAATTACTATCTTTAATTTTTCCATTATCAATAAATTCCTTTTGTATATAGTCTATCATTATGAATAAAAACTTTTTGTAAAATTACCACACTTTTGAACATCTAAATAACATATGTAGACGTTCTTTTTCTATTTCTTTCAAAGGTCAATCTACTCATACGGATAAAGCTCATCTGCGCAAATTATAGAATAATTATCTTCTATATCATACACTATCTTTTCCTCTGTACATGCATTCTCACTACATACCCAATGTGAACCATACGTTTTCTGTATCTCGGTATTATTTAAAGAAAATGGTTTCATTGACTTAACCTATGGGAATTGCTGGATCAATGTTTTAAGCCTTTTATTAAAAATGGCTTAAAACAAACATAAAGCTGCCACTTTGTCATTATGACACGGTGACAGTCTTTGCTCAGAAACACTGCTTGCATCCTTGTTTTATTCTATTGCTATATATATTACACTATATTATAATCATTATTTTTCAGATGTCAAAATTCCTGTTTTAGATGTCAAAAAAAATATAGTTATCTTTAACTTATTTTTAACCAAAATACAAATTTACCAAATAAATTATATTTCATACGTTATTACATAACTTCTTTGTCACTGTATAGTAAAAAACTCTAAATTAACTAAAACATTCCCAACATTTCGGACTATAGCAAGATAGTCCGAAAATACGGTTTCCTTTGATTTATGCCAGATTTTTTGCTTTTCATTAGGAGAAAAATCCCCATTTTAAGCTATTCCTGGCGAGTTACATCGTTTCTGCAGGCATACTTCTTTGCAAAATTTATCATAAAAATATGTACTATATATAGTCCGAATATTTTATAATAGGACTATATATAGGAGGTATTTTTATGGCAGTTCCGGCAGAAATCAGAACAGTTCCAAGACCTGTCAATACGATTGTTGATGACAGTGGAACCAACAGCCCGAAGCGTCAAAAACCAAACGTCCAAGAGGGCGTCCAAGAAAGGATGCTAAACCGTCTGTCGGACTTCTATAGTCCGACAGACTGGGAATGTTTTAATGCATTCAACAAGCTAAAGTCCATAATAATACGGTAGATTTACCAATTGTAAAAGATAAAATTAAGATAAAATCAGTTTGGAGGTTATTTTTATGGCAAGAAGAAAAGACAGCCCACAAAAAGCAGCAATGAGAGAAATGATGCGTGACTATCTGAAAAATAATGATATCAGCATCAAAGATGGCACCGATGTTAACAGCATCATGCGTGACATGATGTCTGTCATTTTGGAAGGTGCTTTGGATGAAGAACTGGATGAAGAATTAGGGTATTCCAAGTATGACTATCGAAACAAAGAAACAGACAATAGTAGAAATGGACATTCCAGCAAAACCATGCACACCAGTTATGGAGATATGGATGTGGCAATCCCAAGGGATCGTAATGGGGATTATGAACCTCAGCTGATTAAAAAATATCAGAATTCCGTAACTCAGGACATGGAAGAAAAAATACTTTCCATGTATGCCAAGGGAATGACAACTGGAGACATTGAATCCCATATGCGTGAATTATACGATATTGATATTTCTGACAGCACAATCAGCCGGATCACAGACAAAATCCTGCCGATTGTAAAAGAATGGCAGGAACGCCCTTTGGAAGAAGTGTATGCTGTAGTATTTATGGATGCAATCCACTATCACGTCCGCAGTGAAGGACGTATTGTAAAACGTGCGGTTTACATTGCCCTTGGTATCGATATGAATGGGAAAAAAGATGTTCTTGGAATGTATGTTGGAGAAAACGAAAGTGCCAAGTTCTGGCTTTCTATCATGAATGGATTAAAAAACAGAGGCGTTGAGGATATCCTGATTGCATGCGTTGATGGTTTAAATGGATTTCCACAGGCAATCGAGGCTGTTTATCCAAAAACAGAGATTCAGCAGTGTATCATCCATCAGATCCGTAATTCAACGAAGTTTGTTTCATACAAAGACATCAAAAAACTGATGGCTGATCTGAAGCTTGTATATGCAGCTCCAACGGAAGAAACAGCTTTAAATGAGTTAGAATTGTTCAAGGATAAATGGGATTCCAAGTACCCAAAAATCTATAAATCCTGGCATGATAACTGGGCAACCCTGTCCACTTATTTCAAATATCCGGAGGCAGTAAGACGGCTGATTTATACCACAAATGCCATTGAAGGTTTTAACCGCCAGCTCCGGAAAGTAACCAAAAGCAAGACGGTTTTTCCGTCGGATGACAGCCTTTTGAAAATGCTGTATCTTGACTATGGACATTACCAAGAAATGGACAGGACACCGACAGGATTGGGGACAGATCCATTCCCAGCTTGAAATCTATTTTGAAGAGCGTCTGATTGGACACAACCTGTAAAAACAGCTTGTTTTAGGCAGGTTTTATTGACATGCCCAAAAACTCCTGTATAATGCAGATATGGGCAGAATGAAAAATCGGGCCCAGAAAATCTTATATCAGTTTTTAACGTTTACAAAAATGAAACGGTCTCACCAATTGCTACCGTTATTAGGGGTATTATTTGTATAAAACTCTCTCATCTTTTATTTGATTTTTTATCATCTAAGTTATCTTTTAAATCTGCTAAAATATTTTTAAAAATTCCGGGAATTCAGTTCCCATTTCCAAACAATATTGAGTTAAACCACACACACAAAAACCAAAGATTGTATTTGTACCAAATGTTAAAACGAATTTGAATATTAAATAATCAATAGATACGGCAACGAATATTGTTAAAATATATCCTAGCTTTTTATAAATTCCCAATATACTTCTTTTACTACTCCAACCAAATCTACTATCATTTGATTTTCGAATGATTCTTTTTGTCAGCTAACATTCCTGATACATAATCAATCACCACTAAAACTCCCAAAAAACTAAGTGCTGGTAATAACACTCCAAAAAACATTTCTTTATTATTCATAATTCTACCTCTATTTTTTATATCAAAATATCTTTCTCTAAGTTCCAAATATAATTGCTTTCTTAACCGATGTACATATTGTCTTGTAATATTATATTTCTTAGCAATTTTATAATCCGACAACTCTCCCCTAATATATCTTTATAAATTTTATATTTCATTCCTTTATATTTTTTAATATTTGTTTTAAATCTTCTTCAATAATAATGTCGATAAACTTGTTTTCTTCATAAACTGTAATGTCTATCATTTCCATTTCAGATGCAAATTGATTATCATGCTTTTTCCTACTACTTCGATATAATTCATAAAATTTATTTTGTAAAGCCTTTTCCAAAAACCTTAAACACTGTCCATCATTCTCTACATATTTTAATTTAGTAACAGCTTCCCATAATGCAAGTATTAATTCAGCATATACATCATCTTTATCATCCTTATATAACTTTCTCATATACTTGTTAATTAATGGTTCCATTGCTTGCTCCAACTTTGCAAATTGATCTTTATCTTTTTGGACATCTTCAATCAAACTTGTAATTTCTCCCATAATTTTTTTCCTCCGTATGAGGTAAAAAGGGAGATTTTTACAAAATGTAAACAAAAAATTAAAAAACCTTATATTTTTCAATTGTGTCACAAACAATCCCTAATTCTTTAACTATGTCATAATTCCTTAATTAACTGTAAAAAGAACTTTCAGTCCAATCATAACCACCGGCTTAGCCGGTGGTTTGCTCTGGCCCTATAAGGGTCTATTACCGGCACTGGAGTCTAAAGACTCATCGAAATAGGTTCGCCAAGCGCAACATCATTTACCTACTAACCCCCTTGGGCTTATTCTATCTGTTTGTTTTTACTGGCTCACCCGTAAACGGGTCAATATACTCTTTCAGTGTCATTTGATCATATTCCAAATCATCTTGTAACTGATTTTGAATATATTCCTGTATTTTCTTTGCATTTTTCCCTACCGTATCTACGTAATATCCTCTGCACCAGAAATGCCTGTTTCCATACTTATATTTTAAATTCGCTTGTCTTTCAAATATCATTAGCGTACTTTTTCCTTTTAAATACCCTACGAAACTTGACACACTTATGCTTGGTGGAATCTCTTCTAACATATGTATGTGATCCGGGCATACTTCTGCTTCGACAATTTTTACACCTTTTCTTTTACACAACATGCTTAAGATATTAGCTATATCACGTTTTAACTGTCCATATATTATTTTTCTGCGATACTTTGGTGCAAAAACAATGTGATACTTACAATTCCATTTCGTGTGTGCTAAACTATTTATATCCATATGGATACCTCCTCTGCTTGTAATGCGGTTGGCGAACCTGCATTATTATGGCATTGGAGGTTTTTTCTGTAAGCTAAAGCATTTCCAACCACTCGCATAGCAAGTGGTTTATTTGTTTCCAGCATTCCGTTTTTCGGAACACGAAAAACTCCATCCTGAAAACAGGGTCTTGCCCTAACAACAAAAAAGCCAAACTCATCTCACATGAGTTTGGCTTTACATAATAATTTTTATATAATTTTATACTTTCCAATTACCATAGTAATAGTGATCAACCATATTGTATAAAATATCGTATTCAAGTATATATATTGTTTTGTGATAGCAAAAACTATTCCTATAATAATATTTATCATCAGGAAAATTTTTAACCTTTTTTTAAATTGTGCATTTTCATATATATCCACATTTCTATTTATATTTTCAACTGGATATAATTTTAAGATTACTATTTCCAAAAAAATTAAGCATATCATTTCCAAATAAGCTGGAAACCATAAATATTTACTTAATGTTATGATACTAAAAAATGTTATACACGATAGTAAAAGGCATGACCAATATCTATTTAAATGCAATCCACCAGCATATGACCGTAATGGTACAAATACAATAAAAAATATAATACCTTCTGGTATTGCCTTTAAAAATATTGCTCCCAAAAACAAATTACATAACATACAGTCTGCTCCAAAGCAACTTGAAAACCATATACATATATACTTCGTTCCTCGTCCTTTATGTTACCGTTCTGAATAACATAATCTGTTAACTTTTCAGCAATAGTGTACATATCTAAAATTTTCTATATTTTTTAAGTCACATGGTTGTTTAGGTTGATGAAAAACAAATGCACATCTGCTATTAGCTGCTTCTCTTATTGAAAATTTTGCTATACTTGACATGGCATTTGCCAATACTATTCTTTTTTTTCTGTTTTTTCATTATGTATTTCTCCTTCGTCTACTTCATAATACTCTAATGATTATAAAACTTTTTTTCTTTCATTTTATCATCTGTCAAATTTACGTATCTAACTGTTAAAAATCCCCTATATTCATCATAACTGTCAGAACAAATTTTCCATCCTGCGTCTCGATTATTACATCTCCACCATATTTGTCCGCAACTTTTGAATGGAGCTTATACTGTATCCATGTCTGCGGAAATCATTTTTGGTTGAAATTAATTTTCCTGATTTGTCCTGTTTCAAATATCCTTCATACGGATTTTTTATGACAAGAACCAATGACTGCTTTTTGATTCCCATTGCTATTTCAATATCCTTGTTATTTCCAGTGCATTTTTCTGTGGCTTCTATCGCATTATCGAGCGCATTTCCTAATACTACCCCCAGATCACACTGATTTACCGGCAGTTCTTCCGGTATAAAAATTTTAAAAGAAACTGTATTCCATTCTCTTTGGCAATCGAATATTTGGTGTTGAGCAGTGCATCTATCACCTGATTTCCACTGTCAGAAATATAATTTTCTGTATGATTATTCTCGATTATTTTGTCGATTTTACGAATAACATTTTCTTTCTCTCCATGCTCTATTTCGTTTTTTAATACAATTAATTTATTTATCAGATCATGGCGTTCTCTGTGAAAATCTTCCATTAACTTTTTTGTTCTTTTGTATTATTAGTCATCATATGAATTTGCTGCTCATATACCGTTTTTTTCCTTTTCGAGCATAATTTTTTCCGTAATTTTTGAATAAGCCTCAAGGATAATCATATTGAACAGTAATAATATGCTGAAAACTATCATAGCAGTCACTGTATTATTTTCTGAAAAGAACACCGCTGTTGCAATGTAAATACTGCCGATTGATACAAAGAAAAAGACAATATAATATTTTACCGGAATCAGGCTGTTTTCCCTTTTCTTCCATACAAAAGACAAAATGTATGTTCCTATCAGCATGATTATTTTTGATATAATACTTCCTATCATATTAAAATCTCTTTGTTCGAGACAAAATAAATTTAAAAAGAAAAAAATAATCATTTCTACCAAGCCCATACTGCCCAAAAGAACGTAAGTAAAAATATATTATTTTTTCCAAAACCATAATAGGAAATTGCTGAAATCATGATACACAGCAATACATTTACAATCGTAGTTACAACTGACGCATCACCACTGTGAAACTGGACATATCCTTGAAAAATAATATATATGAGCCATACACTCACAGATAATACATTCCAACGCTTCTTTTCATAAAATGTATCTAAAAATTTTCTTACTATCCAGACACTTGCGAATGTCAAAACTGAATTTAAGATTATATTTCCCACGTCACACATAGATATCACCTCTTAACAGTCTGCCATATTCTTTACTAAATTCTTTCTGCCGGTCTTCACTAATCGGCAACACTTCTCCGTTTATCAATGTTACATTAGATTTTGATCTTGATTTGATCAAAAGATAATTGACGAGATAAGACTGATGAATCCTTAGAAATGTTACTTTTCCACTGCTAAGTCCTTTTTCTACCTCTGATAATTTTCCATTAAACACATATTTATTTCCATCTCTGACATGTATATTTATTTGTCTTGCTTTGCTTTCAAAATATAGGATCTCTTTGGACAAAACTTTGTATTCTGACTTTTATATTTAAACGAAAAGAAATGATTTCTACTGCAAATTCTCTGGTTTGCTTCTAAAAATATCTGTGCGAACGAATCCCGGTCTATCGGTTTTCTGATAAAGGAAAACACATCCAAGCGAAATAATTCCATGACGTATCTGTCATAGCTGGAAATAAAAATAATCATCGCATCTTCATCTTTTTACGAATGTTTTTCGCCGCAGTGATTCCATCTCCATTTTCCATCTGAATATCCATATATATCAGGTCAAACTTTTTCCCTGAAGATATTTCTCTTACCAGATCATTTCCACTATAGAAAACATCGGTATCTATTTTCACATTTTCCTCGTCACCAATATTATGTAAGACACTTTCAATTTGATGTGCAATCAGATCATCATCATCGCAGATTGCGATATTTAACATTATTTTTTTCCTCCAAGAACACTGTCATTTTTTCTATCTTACTATATGGATTTTGCATTCTCAATCTTCATTTTTATTTACATTAAAAAAACTGCTGCACCGCACGATTTTTCATCGTCCCGGCACAGCAGTCTGTGTATTTAAATTTATTTCGTCACTCCACCTTCTACAACAAGACTTTCCTCATAGTCACTGCCATATGTGTCTACTAAAGTAGCTTCATAATCAGCATGGAAGAACTGTTCCTCACCTAAAGTCTTAATTTCGTCATTGATCCAGTCAAGCAAGGTTGTATTTCCTTTGGAAACCGCCGGAGCAATCGTATCATTACTTCCAAGGGAAGGAATCCCTACCGTGTAACCGGTGTTCTGAAGTGCATATGCGATAACATCGGTGTTATCGTTTACCCATGCAGCAACGCTTCCATTTTCCCGTGCATTCTTCGCAGTTGCATAGGAATCATATTTCTGTAATGGGATATCCGGGTAGTTGTCGATCATGTAAGTCTCTGCCGTTGTTCCTGAGATAACGATCATCTGGTCATTGGAATCCCAGTCATCAAGGCTCTCGATCACTTTACTGTCAGGAGATACCACACCAAGCGCCACATTCATATAAGGAAGTGCAAAGTCAACTTCCTCCGCACGCTCGTCAGTCACGGTAAAGTTTGCAAGAATGATATCCACTTTTCCCGTCTGTAAATATTCGATTCTGTTTGCCGCCTCTGTGGATACGAAGTTCACATCCACCCAAGATCCTCACCAAGTCTGTTTGCAAAATAAATATCGTATCCCTGATACTCACCATTTTCATCTACATATCCAAATGGATTTTTGTCGGAGAAAACGCCGATATTGATCGTACCGCTCTCTTTGATTTCATCCAAAGTACGATAAACTTCGCTGCTTCCATTGGATGCTGTTCCCTCGTCTGCCGCACTTGCATTATTTGCGGTTGCATCACTAGTGCTGCCGCCGCACGCGGTCAGACCTGCCGTAAGTGAAAGTGTTAATACTGCTGCCAAAATCCTGTTCCATTTCTTCATAATAATGCGAAGCAAAATGTCTGCTATGCCTGCATTCTTCAGAGGATTTAGCCTATTTCACATGAGTCTTTGCCTCATGAAATTCAAACGTATTCAAAAACTGTTTTGCGCGGTCGGTCTTTGGATGTTCGAAGAACTCTTCCGGAGTTCCCTCCTCCACGATCTTTCCGCCATTTAAAAATATCACACGGTCTGCCACTGCTTTTGCGAACTGCATCTCATGTGTGACGATCATCATTGTGCGCCCCTGGGAAGCAAGGTCTAACATTACATCCAAAACCTCTCTTACCATCTCCGGATCCAGCGCCGCGGTCACTTCATCGAAAAGTAAAATTTCCGGGTGCATACAAAGCGCTCTCACGATTGCGACACGCTGTTTCTGTCCACCGGAAAGCTGCCTCGGATAGCTTTTTCGCTTTCTCAGCAAGACCAACCCGCTCCAAAAGCGCCATTGCTTCCTTTTCGGCTTCCTCTTTTTCCGCTTCTGTACTTTCATTGGTGCCAGTAAAATGTTGTCAAGCACCGTCAAATGCGGAAATAACTCATAGCTCTGGAATACCATTCCAATCTTCTGACGAAGCTCTGCGATGTTTTTGTTCTTCGGATTTATTTTTCACCATTTAATTTGATCTCGCCGCCCTGAATTGGTTCCAGAGCGTTGATACATCGAAGCATCGTACTTTTTCCACAGCCGCTCGGACCGACAAGGACGATGACCTCTCCCTGATGTACTTCCAGATTGATATCATCCAGAATCAGGTTATCATCATAACTTTTTTCAAATGTTCTATAGATAACAATGTCTGTTCCAAGAAAGATCACCTCCATTTCCTTTCCAGATATTTTGCAAGCATACTGATTGGCCAGCATGCGATAAAATACAATAAAAATACGGTCAGATAAATTCCAAACGCTGCATTCGGGCTGGACATCCGGTTTGCCTCGATAATCTGCTGTGCCACATTCAACACCTCGACAACAACGATCATTAAGATCAGGCTGGTCGTCTTGATCATTCGTGTGATCAGGTTGATGGACAGCGGGATCAGTCTCCTGACGGCCTGTGGAATGATAACGTAGAGATAAGTCTGCATTTTGGTAAGTCCCAGCGCCGCACTGCTCTCATACTGATGTTTTGGAATGGAGATCAGTGCCCCCCGCACAAGGTCGCTCATCTCTGCGGTGCCCCACAGGACAAACACGATGATGGACGCTGTCTCTCCCGACAAATTCCAGCCAAAAGTTCTCGTCGTACTAAAGTAAAACAGGAAAAGTAATACCAACTGCGGCATAATGCGGATAAATTCCAGATACACTCTGAAAATTGCCTTGAGCACTACATTTTTCTTGTCATCAGCACGCCGAACAATAAACCTAACGGAATACTGATCACAACTGCGATCAGACTGATACGGAGTGCTACCCAGAGTCCCTGGAGCAGTCGCAGCATGTTGCTTCCTTTTAATAAAACCTCAAGCCCCAAATCCGGCATAACGCAGCCTCCTTTCCAGCAGACTGCCCAAAACGGAAATCGGCAATAATAGGATCAGATAGAAAACCACAAGCAGGAATAAACTCTCTGTTGTCTTGTAATAAAGACCGATCAGGTCTTTTGCAGTAAACATCAGATCCATCAGGCTGATCGCACTGAACACGCTCGTTTCCTTCAAAAGGAAAATCACATTTGCCACAAATGCCGGAACGCTGATGGACATTGCCTGTGGTAAAATGATGTACCGCATGGTCTGGTAACGGTTCATCCCAAGACTGTACGCACTCTCCGTCTGAATCGGTTCGATTGCTTCCAATCCGCTTCGAAAAGCCTCTGCCATGTAACTTCCACCTAAAAATGCAAGTCCGGCAACACCACATGCCTCCGCATTTGTCTGGATTCCGATCTTCGGAAGTCCATAGTAAATAAAGAATAACTGTACCAGCAATGGTGTATTTCTGCTGAGTTCTATGTACACCGCCACAATCTGGCGAAGTACCGGCACTTTATAATACTGGATCGTCGAACAGACAAATCCAACGATAATTGCAAAAACAATTCCGAGGAGTCCAATGCGAAGCGTCAACCAGGCGGCTTTCTCGTACATCGGTAAATATTTTAGAATAAACTCCCAGTTCAAGATGTTCCCCTCCTCTTTCAAAATTTATAGTGCTTATCATAGTTCTTTTTATCCTACTATGTCAATAGGAATTATAGTATTAATTGTATTAAATAAAAAACAATATCGGAATTATATTGTAAAATGGGGATATATGGATTTCATCTTCTATGATTATTATATGAAAAGAAAAGAATTGATTACCTGAAAATAAAAAGATGGGCAGCAATATCGGATGACGATATTGCTGCCCGGCATATATGATTTCTATGAATTTAGTATGTACAATCTCTGCTTTGCCGGATTGCTGAAATCATTCAACTTCTTTAATTCCAACTACATTCATTGGCATCCCAATATTTTTCAAATACTGTTCCTTTAATAACAGCGGTATATGGTTCACATAAAAACTCATTTATACTTTGTAAAATAAACGGAAACTCTTCCATCTTGACATCAATCTTTTTCTTAAACGCTTTCCATTTCTTCTGCATTCCATCATCAGAATCAAATGTCATAATCTGCTCAAATTGCTCGATTGTAAAATTATGTTCCCGATTAATAAAGGTTTTACTTAATGCTTCGCATAATACTTTTCCTTCAAAATCAAATTTATGTGAAAGATAATAAATATCATAATAATCTTTCATCCTACTTGAGAATTCCATTAATGAAAGTATTGCGTCTATCTTCTCAGCCACAGTTGTTTCTATGGAATATGTATTGATAACCGGTGCCTTAAAACCATCTAACTGTGTCGGTATTCTACGCTTTTCCCTGTTTAGGTACAATGACATCTCCCACACCAAAATCAATACTAAATGGTGTTCGTGTATTTTTTATTTTACCACTCAATGTAACTCCAATACCTGCATACTTTTTTGCAACCGCTATCGGTGCTACATCTTTTATTTCAAAAGTCACATTTTGCTTTATTCTTTAATCTCGCAAGTACTGAACTTGCACATCACCCATTCAGCATTACCTCCATTAATTCAGTAACTTTTTATATACTCTCATCTCTTTTGCATATTTAGACAATTGGCTCAAATTCTTTTTTTTCATCTGCGACATATGCATTTATAGCTTTATTAAACATTTCATTGTCCATTTTAGATTTATACTTAAAGCAGTCACAAATCGTGCGTTCTCTATCATATACCGGAAGTTCTATGCCATTAAATATACCGTAGTCTTTCCTAATGATAATTTGTCATGCTGCACAAAATAAAGTTTGTATGCAAAATTATCAATATTAATTTTTGATCTGGAAATGTTTCTCGACACAGCAATCGTCCACACCAAAGGTGTTTTATCACTATAGCCATAATAAAACAACGCAGATTCCATACATACAATTCCCTCTTCCAAGAACGTGGCTATCATCTTCTCCTCTGATATTTCCACTTGACCGGCTATCTGATAGTATCCATGTCTGACTCTTTCTATTTCACCACTTTCACACATTTTCTTTATCTCAGAATTCTGAATGCCAGCTTTATTCAACTGTACTGTCTTTATGATACCACCGTTATTTTTTATAATTGATTTTGCAATATCTATTTTTTTTCATAAAACACCATTTTCATTTAATGCTTCCATACTTTCATCCATAATAATCATACCTTTTATATATAATAAATCAATAACAATTTTTTTTTTTGTGTACAAAAAATTATATTTTAAAGATTGAAAAAGGTTTTAATGAAAGTCGTCTATATTAAAAAAATTTGTATCACAGCAAACATGCCGGGCAAAAGACAAGCCAAGAAGCACCGTAAATTCGGCATTTCTTGGCTCATATACATTACTCAAACTCCCTAACTTAATCCTCGTCTTAAACATTTTTGTTAGGGTTTTCTGTTACGATTTGACTCTATTTGGTTTCATCTGCACCAGTCACATGCGCTGTATAAGCTAATGTTATCAATTTGTTATCAGCATGATGTTATCAATAACGTAACTAAGAAACAACCTTCTTTGCTTGTTCTTCTGTTAAAAAGAGAATACTGTACTACTAACAAAACTGTTTTATCAGAAATAAAGTGTTAATAATACATTCGAACGCTTTTCTTATAAAATAGTCATCACGTCATTTAGGGTTACTCCACCTTTTTTAAAAAGGGCAACAAGATTTTGACAGTATTGCATACCTGACCATTCATTTACATCTGTTAATCGAACAATAATCAATTTCGATTTTGCCCTCGTAACAGCAACATAGTGGTTATAAATACTGTCTGGCTTATTTAATGCATAATCATTTGCAAAAACAATCACTTGATCAAATTCCAGTCCCTTTGAAGAATGAAAAGTAATTGCCACATGGCTCAGTTCATCCATATGAAATGCAGGATGATATGCTTCGTCTACTATCGTACTAATCATCGCTCTTACATGATCTTCATTGATTTCATATCCAAAGTAAGAAGCAATTTCGTCCACGCATACTATTACTGTAGCATCATCATAAATTTCCAATGCATCCTTAATCCCTTTTATCTTACCCTCAAGATAGTGCTTAATCTTCCGATCTCCAACTGATTCCTCTGGAATTTCATCCATAAAATCATAGATAGAATACTTTTGAAGCACAAAGTATTGAGCTAATGCATTATATAACCACGCAGTATCAGTAGTAATGTATGATATAGGTGTTTTTAGGGATATAAGTAAATTCTGCTCCTATACTACTTAATTCTGTGGCACCCAATTTTGCATTATCATTTGTAAATCGTAACAACGCGACTCCTTTACTTAAGTCTATATGGGGCTTTACCGCCTCCACCCACTTAGAAGCACAAGTATTTATTAAGATAATCGTGCTAGTATCTGGATCCGCTTTATATTGAGACCTTGTATCATCACTTAACAAATTGGAATAGTTCTGAATCATTAAACATGAACGGTAATTTTCTCTCAAAACATTCTTACTGAAATTATCCACCTTCAAAATACTTCGAAATGCTTCCGGATATGCCCATCTCCAAATGTAAATAGACTGTTTGTCATCTCCAACAACAAATAAATCTATCTCTAGCGTATTGCATAAGTACATAAAAAACTCATGCATAGTTTTATCACAGTCTTGATACTCATCCACATATATTTTGAAATATTTAGCCTTCAAAAACAACCTACAAGCTTTCGATTTTTTAATAATATCAAGGGCAAGTTCAAACACAAAGTTCTTTTTGTTATCTGCGTATGCACAGATTGTCTTTTTTTGCTCTTAAATAGTTGAGAGCCTCTTGAAAAGATTGTTTTTAACAGAATAATCTGTACACATTTCAATACAATAATCCGTACCATAAACGTCTCTTGCAAATGGCTTAATGATTTCTTCTATAACAAAACTATTATTTGTTCCTATAAAATGCTCTGCAGTATCAATCGTCAATCTATCTCTAATCTCTTTAGCCGCCTTTATTGTAAAAAGTAATAGCCGCAATTACTTTATGTGTATGATTATCTTCTATTTCCTTTGCAATCTTTGCTACCATAGTATGAGTCTTACCAGTCCCAGCGCTAGCACTAACTATCATATTTCCAGTAGTATCGACTATTTCCTGTTGAATTTCTGATAGACTCATCTCATAATATCCTCCAAGCACGCAAAGTTATAATGGTTGTAAATCTTCTCACAATCTGTATTTGTAAGCTTTTCAACTAATTCAACCATATGATACTTCTTAGAATCCTGCAAGTATGTAATCACGTCTCCATCTGCTTCAGGAAGATACGCCATCATCTCGTCATGAATTACCTCATCCAAATCTTCTTCCAAGCTTACACGAGAAAGATAAACATGATAATCCGTTCGTATTGTATCTAAAGCAGCTTTATTCACATCATACAGTGCTCGTTTTGCTGTTACTGTATTATTTGGAATACTATCCGTTGGCAAAATATCTCTTCCAATAATACCATTCACTCTCGCGAAACCTATTACACTGTAATCAGTTTTCCCCTTCGCCTTCCTTAAATCATTATCCGTTTTTATAACACAGGGGATTTTTAACTGCTGTAGAATATTAACATACGGTTTGAAACCAAAACCTCCTACTTGAAGTATAAAAATACCATCAGCTTCATAAAATTCATTTTTTGTAGAGAGTACTTTATTGAATAGAGCTTCTTCCGATGGACCTTCTACCAAGAGCACTTTATCCGCAAATATTGCATCTGCTAATCCTTTATTCAGACGTTGTTTCTGTTTTACATATTCTGTCGGAACCGTGTAAAATGAACTGGACGAATCGATTTTTGTCTCATTATAGATTCTAACCAAATTCACTTTATCCATTTCAGCTAAAACAAATGATGAATGAGTAGTCATAAAGGTATATTTATACTTTTCATCCACAAAAATCCGATGTGAAAGAGCAAGTTGCATAGCTCTATGTAAATGATTTTCAGGTTCCTCTATCAAAAAAAGATTTATTTTCTTTTCACTTGACTCCTCAGCAAGTAAATCATAAATGGAGTACACAAGAAGTTTCTTCCTTCCTTCGCCAGAAGTAGGATAAAGATCATCACTGCCTTCCCTTTTTAATATAAGGGGCAACATTTGAATACAGCCCATTTACAGCTATTTCAGACTTTACTGAAACAGTAACTTTATCATGACGGAAACTGTTATACTCTGGTACAACTCTCTCTTCAAAATTTTTAATTCCTGAAAGAGAAGCAATGCTTGTATTAAGATCCGCGATAGTTAAGTCAATATGTTCTAGTTTATCCTTATCTGTAACATCATCATTCTTTAAAAGTACAGCAGTATTCTTCTTGAACAGTGTATACAAATCAACATATGCATCAATATAGACCACATTGAAAACATAATCTATTTCATAGAAATAACCTTTTGCTTTTATTTCCTGTAGATCATGTTCATCACCTCCCAATACAATATTGGATTGGCAAACATCTCTGTTTTATCATAATTGGCAACCAGCTTAATATACACTAAATCCTGATTGCTTAAAATTGCCCCTTTACTTTCGCCCTAAGCTTTTCACTATCAGAATCTGTCGTATCACTGATATCTATACAGATAGTTATCTCAATTGGACTACTTGTATTTCTATGATAAAAGTCGGTATCTACAAGATTATTTTTTCGTACTTCTCTATCAAACAAATAACGAAGTGCATATAAAAATTAGTCTTTCCTACATCATTCATTCCAAAAATACGTTTTTATTATCTAATGATATATCTATATGCTCAAAGTTACGGAAATTTGAGATCTTTATGTTCTTAAATTTCATATATCCCCTATGCTACCACTCTAGTTTCTCTATATTTTTCACCATTCATAGAACATATAGTGTACTTTCTACAGTCCCCAAATTACAATTCCATGAAATAGTCTTCTGATGTAAGAAAGTCTGATACTTTGTTTAGAATTCCAATCTGAATTTCTTCACTCTTTTGCATCTTTTGATTGAACATTCCCATACTATAAGACATTTTATCTTCTTTTCCAGTAATTCATTTCTTACAACAAAATCTCTTTTCTGGTTTGCCTCAAATTTGTTTTGCCAAAACTCAACTTTAGACTTTGGCATATATGCAAACTTACAGTCTTTATGTCTGTGCCAGAAACAGCCATGAATAAACATAACTGTATTATATTTCCTTAAATAAATATCAGGATGACACTGGAATCTTTTTTGAATTTAGACTGTATCTGTATCCTTTTGCAAACAGCAACTTGCGAAAATATACTTCCGGTTTCGTATCTTTTGATCGAATAGCCGCCATATTTTTACTTCGCTGTTCCGGTGTCACTATATCCATTTTATTTTCCTTCTATTGTCTTCACATACTGTACAAACCTTGATAATGTCCATATTCTGTCCTGTCTGTGATAAGGATATGTTTTGATGTATGGCTGTGGAACAACAAGTATTACATTTTCTGCCTGCATTTCATCCATCTGTGCACCAGATATGCCCTGCTGAAGAGTACATAAATACTTTGGTCTGCCTTTTAACCTGTCAGCCTCATTGAGCACCTGTCTCCACCGATCTTTACAAGTTGTCTTTGCAGCCAGTGAAATCAAATTGTCTACAGAAAATCTGCTGTTATGATAGGCTTCCTTAGATGGGAAGATAAAATCCGGCTTTTTATTTCCCTCTGTTACAGCCTGAGCTGAATACTCCAGTTCATTTCCATCAAATATCGCGGCGAGATGATGTTCCAGACTTTTTCCTGCCCTGCTCTTTCTCCGGTTCAATACCATATTAGCCACATTTACAAATTCGTCTACCGAAGTAAATCCCCTGGTAATAATATCTCCATATCTATCATACTCAAGTGCACGAAACAATGTATATTCCATGTTTGTCCATTCAATAATCTTTCTGTCAGGATTTGTTTGTATGTATTCAGTATGATCATATACTCTATTCTGGATATTTCTTGCGGCTGCCGACATAATCTCGGAAGCAGGGACATCAACATCAAGATTGCTGATAAACTCCTGAATCGCAATCTGTTCATGTGCTTCCGGCTGAATTCCACCTATATCAATTATACAGTTTGTCTCTGTTGGACTAAGACCAAATGCGCTTAAAAATACTTCTATATCATCATCGGAATTCAACATATATCCCAGATAGTTTTCTTCATCTGTTTTAACAAATACAAATAATGCCCCCGTATATTCTATCGATAAAAACGGAAAATCTCTTCCAAAATTTGTAATGCGATACTCATTTCTTCATATATTCAAGTTTCTCAACTATCAGCTTTGCAACATTTTCCATCAAAGGTACAACAACTGAGTTGCCAAACTGTCTATATGCTGTGTATCTGATACTGGAATCTTGAAACTGTCAGGAAATCCTTGTAATCTCGCACACTCTCGGCGTAAGCCTTCTTGGATTTTCCTTCTGTGCAATCAATATCTCAGAACCATCCTTATAATACCTGGCACTTATCGTTCTCGATACTCCATCT
>VOFH01002492.1_pt1 | contig 34422 bp, 43 predicted proteins | sample 5384091 | NCBI WGS metagenome assembly VOFH01 (sample SAMN12384727, study PRJNA508395) | human gut metagenome | isolation source: healthy gut G | host: Homo sapiens
AGGCGCTGTGAAAAACAGCGGTCCTGCGAAGACAGCGGAGCAGGGTGATGTATCGGAAAAGGCATAGAGTTACGTCCCGATGATGATTGCGCATCCGGAGAACACTAATAAGATGAAGTAAGTAGCTGACTATTGGTTGGCTGCAAACGTATATTATCCCACAAAATAGGTTCAAGGGTAATTATAAAGAAGCGTCCCTTTCATCGCGAAAGGAACGCCTCGGGTTGTGTGTTTTTTCACTGAGAGTAGAATTTATATCATCAAGAGAATTTATTTCTTTCGGGTCACCGTATAAAGTATATTCCCTTTTTATCTATCATACGAAGGTTGAGCTCTTTTTTGTCGATAGAGCAGACAGAGAAACCCGGTTCGGGGCTGCAGAACTTTGTACCTTCGATAGGTTCCACTTTGCGTGCCAGTGAGCCGGAGGAGTTAACGACATAATCGATGTCACTTCCCGGAACCCGGATATGCTGGAAGTTATGGATGTGTCCGCAGATGTACATATCTACCTTGTGCTTGCGTAAGATGGTGTCAACCCGTTTCTGCATGTCCAGTCGTTCGCTTTCCTCTTTGGGAGTATAAGCGTAGATGGGATGGTGTCCGGCTACGATAACCCAGTCTTCTTTTGCATTGGCAAGCACAGATTCCAGCCAGGATAGTTGCTTGTTGACATCCTGTTTGCAGGCATCGGGATATTTATCACTTTCCTGGCGGTATTTCTCAATCAGAGGAGTCGTGTCAATCCAGACGATGCGGATGGTGGCACCTTTCTCTTCGAATGTTTGGGTGTAATAACGGGCGGGCATTGTCCAGCGGCGGCTGATATGGGTGTAATCCAATACGGCTTGCGTGTTTCCGCGATATTCATGGTTTCCCAGGATAGGGAACCAGTCGATCATTAGTTCCGGATGGGAGTAGATTAATTCGTAGTTGGTCATCCACAAAGGGTCGTTCACGCTGCGAACTCCTTCGAAGTGATGGACATCTCCGGTGGCCAGAACAAAATTCAGGACCGATCTCTTCGCCCATCGTACCCATTAATTCGGCTATTGGCTTTTGGTCGTAATATCCGTTGCGGCCTAAATCATTCGCTACGTAAGTTAAACTTCTTGTCAAATATATGAGTAGTCCGTCAACTGTGCCTGAACGAATGTACAGACGGAGACTAATGCGAGAATCAATAAACTCTTAATTTTCATATTCATATTCTGTTGTATATTAGTTGTTTATATATAGATAGTTATTCTGAATCTTTTGGCTTGTTGGTTATAAAAGGAAGAGAACGTTTCTTTTAAACCAATGCTCTGTTCCTTTTAAACCAACGGAGGCTTCCTTTTTAAAGGAATGAATATCGTTGTTTGGCTCGCATCAGAAGTTCACTTTTACGCCGGCGTTTATCTTTACACCGTAGTGTTCAGACTGCATGGTACGGTCTTTAGTGCCCTGATAATAACGCAATGGTTGGTTCAATAAGTTGGTAGCATCTGCGTAGAATGTTGTTTTGAACTTCTTGCCGAATGTATAGCTTGCGTTCAGGTCCATATAGTTCACGGCATCATAGTAACGGTCTAGTGCGGCAACTTCTCCCATTTCGTCGATAAAGCTGGATGCAAAGTTGTAGGAGAGACGTACGTTAAAACCTTTCTTTTCGAAGTAGAGTGAGGCGTTTGCCGTATGTTCGGGAGAACCGGGTAAGGAGAGGTCTTTCTCATTTTCGCGCCCTTCGAAATTGAAGTTGTTCACTTTGGTGTGAGTGTAGGTGTATGTACCGTAAAATCCGATGCATTTCAATGCCGGAGCGATGAAGCTGAAATCACGTTGATAAGCCAGTTCCACACCAAGCAAGTCGGCATCACCTGCGTTTTTGGGTTGGGTGAACTTCTTGTATTCATTGTTTTGGTAGGTATAGTCACCAATCACCTGATCGACAATGAAATCGTTGATTTTCTTATAGAAGATACCTGCACTGACCAGACCGACGCTCTTGAAATAGTAATCGGCACTTAAATCGAAGTTGTATGAGAGGGTGGGAGTCAGGTCAGAATTACCCATCACGAGTTCATTGTCGCTGCGGTTGATATTGACACATGGAATTAATGCGGAATATTTGGGGCGGCTCAATGTTTCTGTGAAAGAGGCGCGAACTTTGAAATCATCGGTCACATCGTATTTCAATAATACGCTGGGGAGCCAGTTGACATAGTTGTTTTTATGATCTCCGGTCGGTTCAAGCGTTTCGTTTTCCTCTTCATCCACCATCCAGTTCCAGCCGTCGTATTTGATATGAGTGGCTTCCATGCGGAGACCCAGCATCATTTTTAGTTTCTTTCCCAGGTTTTGGTCGAAGCGGAAAAAGCGGAAGTCACATTCTCTTTAGCATGATAGTTGCCGGAAGATTCTTCGAGCACCTGTTCACCCTCCATGTTTTTCAGGTCGAGCGAACCCAGATATTCTTTGGATACGAAATCGGTGGCTTTATACTGATTGCCGGGCATGAAGCCGTCGCGAATCTCACTCGTGAGGTTGTCCATATACGCTGTTTTGTATGCATCCTTGTAGGCGTCTGCGTAGTCGTAGACGGTTACATCGCGATTTTTAGTCTTGGATGCATATTTGGCTCCGAATTTCAGGCTGTTTCCATAGATTCCGTTGGCCAGCGGCAGTTCGAAATCTACTTTGAACTTCAGGTCTTTTTCGTAGATTTCCTGGTTGCTTTCGGTCAGTTCTTTCACTTTCCATTTGCCTCTTTCACCGTCCACTTCTCCGTTGTGGAGGTTGACATCCGTTGTCACATACGGAAAACGGCCGCCTGCATCCACGATGTCAAATCCGAGAAAGTCTTGTTTCAGATTGAAGTATCTTTCGTTCGGACGGTCTTCGCTGGCACGTGCGTAAGAAGCTCCCCAGTTCATTGACAGTTTGCCGAACTGATGTTCTCCGCCCAGGCTGAAATCCATTGTCTGTTGCAGTTCCAAGCGGGCGTTTTTGTTGTTGGGAGTACCTCCCTTAGTCTCTATTTGGGCAGATTGCTGCATTTCGCCTTCATCGTCCGGTCCTGTTTTGTCGAGGTCTTTGTAGGTGACGCGATAGCGGTTTTCCCAGTCGTGACGGCGGTTGTAGATGCCTTGCAGTGTCAGTCGGTGATTCGGGTTTATTTCGTAATCGAAAGCCAGTGAGTAGCTTTGGCGTTCACGTGTCACGTAGTACTGGCGTTTTTGTGCTTCTACCATTACTACTTCTCCTTTCTTATTCACATCGTATTCAAATTCTACATCATCCGAACCTACCGGAGCATTTTGATAAGAAACGGCTGCCATCATTCCCAATTTGTCGTTGAAGAAGCGGTCGCCATAAGTGAAACCCAGGTTCAGTTGGGCTTTCTGGCTAATCCAGTTGTATCCGGTTCCTGCTGTGGCACTGATGGTTCGTTTATAAGGAGTACTTTTAGTAATCAGATTGATAGAGCCGCCAATGGCATCGGCGTCCATATCCGGGGTTACTACCTTGTTTACTTCGATAGTTTGTATCATATCGGCAGGAATCAGGTCGAGCTGCACATTACGTGTGTCGCCTTCGGCAGAAGGGAGACGGTTGCCGTTGATTGTTACAGAACTAAGATCGGCCGAAGTTCCGCGTACTTGTCCGAAGCGGGCTTCTCCCTGGTCGTATTGTACGTTAATACCATTGATACGCTTCAGTGCGTCTCCGATATTGGAGTCAGGGAATTTACCCACCTGATCGGCTGAAACGACATTGGTGATCCCTAGTGTGTTCTTCTGCGAGTTGATGGCGCGGCGTTGCCCCTGAAAAGCTCCGCCTACTACTACCTCTTGCAGTTCGAGTCCTTCATTCAGGATTACGTCTTTTTCGAGTGTCTTTCCGGCGGGAATTGTAATTTTCAGTTCTACGGGTGAGTAGCCTACATAGCTTACTTTTACGGTGTATGTGCCCGGAGTAAGATTGGCGAAAGTATAATAACCGTTGACATCACTGGTCAGCCCGGTATGTAGCTTTTCGATATAGATGGATGCTCCCGGAAGGGTCTGTTTGGAAGTATCTACGATGCGTCCGCGGATAGTGCCTTGTTTGACTACGTTCACTTTTTCTTCTGCGAAAGTGTTACCGCTTGTGCTCATGACCAAAAGAACAAATGAGACAAATTTCAAAAATCGTTTCATAAATGTTAGCGTGCGTTAATTATTTGCTGCAAAAGTAGAGGGTTGACGTTTCTTACTTTTTACAGTTGGTTGAAGAACGCGTAACAAATATGCTACGTTTGTATTACAGCTTCCGGAACCGGTGATTGACGGGTTTTTCTATCCTGGGAAACTATGGATTTTGCGGAAATGCATAGGCTGTATCAGATTATATCAGGATTGGGCTCCGGTATTACTGTTGTGTTCCGTATAATGAATATCAAAACGTCCGTTAGTCAGCCGTTTGCCGTTACCGAATGTGACACTGATAATTTTCATTTCTGTGTCGAAACGGCTTATGAAGCTGTTCCGTCTTCCAGCTCTTCTCTTCCGAACTCTATATCGGTAATCGTTGATTCTTTTGCCTTCTTGGGGCGATAAAATAGTGAAAGATAGATTGATACCGGGCTTTACGGAAACACTAACAGAGAGTTTGTCTTCTTCTGTGTAATAGTGGAATGAATCATACGTCCAGACATACGAGTGCCCCCAATTCAGGTATCGTCCTCCCACATAAATCCATCCGTCCATCAGACAGCCAAAGGTGTTGGCACCTGTAGTGGTGACAGAAGGTAAAACTGTAATGTCAATCGATTCATCTTCCGTTTCTTTACAGCTCCAAAAGCTGATGATGGAAAAAAGAATGAGTATATATTTCTTCATAGTGCTTTTTTTTAGTGAATGTTAGAAATAATAGGATAATCCCGTAGTGAAATTTAGTCGCGTGAGGTTGACATCATCATTTGAATTGAGTTTTACAATAACCCTTTCTTCGTGATAGTAAGTCCTTATTCTAAGCAGCTCACTATACATATATTGTACTCCTAAACTGACTCCCAGGTTGGAATTCAGCTTATAGGTAAGATTGGCATTGGTGAGGAGACCGATAGTGAAGGCTCTCACTTTTCGTGTGTTGCCGAATACCTCGCTGTTGTTCCGCAGAATGACTCCACCGGGACCGGTTGTTACGCGGATTTGCCAATGTTTGGTGTTGGCATTACACATTCCGATTTGAGTGCCGATGAAATGAACCCATAAATGGTCTTTTCCTTCAGGATGACTTCCTTTGGAAGAAAATCCGGAGTAGATTCCTCCAAAGACAAAACGTTTGAGAGGGCGGAAATTATATTGTCCATCCCAGCTTACGCCTTGTGCGAGTGTACGTTGGTAACTGTGGGTACTTAACGTGAGTGTAGGAGGATTATGAAACATCACACCGTAGCCGGCATGGAACGAGAACTCATGTCGCTCAAAATCTCTCTGTGAGAAAAGTAGAGTGTGACAGGACAAGGTGAATGCGATTAGTAATAGAATCGCTTTTATGAGTGTTTGATTCATCTGGATTAGTTTAGATTGTGTTTCTTTTTTGCAAAAATAGCAAATAGTTCAGACTTTCTCACAGCGAATCAGAACTTTTTGCCCATTATTTAATGTACTGGCAAATAAGTAGGTATCTCCTCCCTCAGCCAGATGGATTCGTTTGCGAAGTTCGGCTACTGTGGCGGGGAAGTTGCGGACAGTCACATTTGCTTTTTTCAGGTCTGCCAGATTCTCCTTTACTTCTTTTTTATTGAAACTGCACTGGTTGACAATACGGAATATTCTTCCGGGGAAGTTTTCAATGAAAGTATCGGAAGTATAAAGATGGCTATTGGGATGCAGTTTGCGGACGGGGTAGGCTGCTGCAATGCTTGCGGAAAGCACCGGCTTTCAGAAGGGATGCATTCGGTTCGTAAAGATAATCGCCTAAAGAATCCGTATATGTGCATTCGCTGCATTGTTCCTGTTCGCGGGTGAATACGAAGTGCTGTTCTTCTTGAGTCCCTTTTGTGAAAAGGTTCACACAATGAATGGAGATTTCTGCCGGTGATGTTTGTCCGAGTAGAATTAGTAGTTCCTTACATTCGTTGTTGACGGATAGAATGTGAACTTCCTGTGTCTGTTTCAGCTCTTTCAGTGCCAATGAAAGATCGAGCATGGGAGAGAGTTTTATCATTATCCGGCTGGCTTTGCTAAGCAGAAGATCTTCAAGCTCGGCTACGTTCGGTTCGCAGTCGGCGATGGAGACCGTTTTTCCGCCGTGTTCATTGCGGCGGGCAGGGTCGAGGAAGATACAATCTACGGGGGACATTGCTTGCAGGTAGGCTACTCCATCTTCTTTTTTATGTTTATATGGTTTAGATTCAGTATGGGAAAGTTGTGTGCCGCTATTTCACAGAGTTCCTCCTGACGTTCTACGTAAGTGGCGGATTTGAATCCGGTGGCAAGAAAAGAACAGTCGATGCCGAAACCTCCGGTGAGGTCGGTCAGCGAATCTCCCTGAAAAAGACGGGCTTTGTAGCGGGCGGTGATTTCTGAAGAGCATTGTTCTAGCGACAGATGTTTCGGATACCATATCTTTTCTATTTCTCGCCATGAAGGAATCTTTTCGGCGGCAACCTGTCTTCCTGCAATTTGGGTGATGGCAGTTGGCATATCTATATCCGGGTACTTTTTAGCTTGTAAAGCTAGCACACGTACATCGTCCGATGAATGTTCGCGAATAAAAAGTTGGGTTTCAGGAGAGATTTGCATCATGGTGTTATTGTGTTATAGGATATTACAATGAATCGTCGAGCTCTGATTATGGGGTTGTTGAGTGTCGAGTTATGGTATTAACTTATACTTCTGTCTGGCTACGTCCCGGCTGCAAAAATTGAAATGCCACCACTCGCTGGGTAATGCACGAAATCCGGCTTCTTTCATTACTTTTCGTAGCAGTAATCGGTTCTGACGCTCTGTTTCACTCATTTTTCCATTATGTACCAATCCGATCTCGTCTGTGATGTGTGCTTCCATACCTAAGTGGTCTACTTGGGTTCCCATCGGTAGGGGCTGTCCCAGAGAGTCTTGGATACTGACGTCTACTGCCAGTCCGTAGTTGTGTAACCCGCCTCCACGGTTGGGGTTGGAGACATATTTGTATTTGGACGTTCCTTTCACTACGTTCCACATCTTTTTCTGTACCGACATGGGGCGTGCTGCATCGTAAATGATAAGACTATAAGACGGGTGAAGTCTCTTTAAGGCTTTTTGTGCTTCTATCAGAGCGTATGCCGCATCCGGATGCAAATAGGCTTCCGTTAAGTTGTCGTAAAGCACTTCGCCAGTGAAATTATCAGCTTGCGTATACATTAACTTAACAACGAGGCTGCTATCCAGGTCGGTTACGTTGACGAGTCCTAATGAGTCCATGTAGAGAGCCATTTCGCTTCGCTCCGGTGGTGAAACGGTGGAACATTCTTCGCGTGGTTGTATATCCTCCGTCGTTTGTTCGTATTCCATGAGGGGAGTGCTCTCCTTTTCCTTTTGGCTGGAAAAGAAGGAGCATCCTGTCAGCAGCAAACAGAAGATAGCTAAACTATATTTTAGAATAATCATTCAACCTTTTGTATTTAGTGTGCCAAAGATACTTCTTTTTTGGCTTTAGCTCCTTTAAAATAAGTCTACCTCTCTTACCGTTGGATATTAGCTGCTGCTTTCTTCAGATTGGCCACTCCTTTCCATGCGTCAAGCAGGTGCAAAACCTGTTCGTCTTTGGCTTTGCTGTGGTTGATTGATAACAGTTCCGCATAGATCTCCAACAACTTCTTTAAATCTTTGATCGGCTTCTCCGGAAGTCCGGTCAGCATTGCTACGATTAGATTCTCCAATTCCCGGTTGTGCAGGGGACTGACATTCATCATTTGTTGCTGTATCAGGTCGGTGAGTCTTTTCAGCGGTCCCCAGCCGGTATGTTGATGTGAACCTAAGATGCTGCCTATGCGTCCACTGTCTATGCAGCCTTGACCTACACGCTCTATCCAGATTTCGGCAGCATAGGAACGGGAAGTTTTATCGGCTACCAGCATGCAAGTGGCTTCCAGCAGATAAGACACTTCGTGCCATGTATGCCTTAACTGATGAAGTGCTTCGATGGCAGCTTTGGTGATGCCTATTTCCCTAACCTCATTTAACATCGGATCGTAAATGGCACTGCGGATACACCATACTAATAATGGTTCCGGCATATTGGGAGTTAACCATGCTAAACGTGGCAAGTCATTTTGTATATCGTCGAAGCGCTCTATCAGCGGATACATTTCGACCACTAACGGATGCGAATCGTATGAATGGTAACTGATTCTCTCATTATATTCATCTTTATTGACGACATGAGAGTTTTTGCTTTCCGGAATATCGAAAGTAAGAGTTGAACAAATCCATTCTACCGTTTTCTTGTTATAATCCGTGTACGAGTCAGTATACTGATAGGTTCTCCATTTAAAGTTTCCAGTCAGGAACTCGTGGACCTTTATTGTATGAGAAATCTTTGAATTCGGAGTAGATTGTTTCCGGCGACTTCATTAGTCCTGCTGTCATCCACCAGGAAGGATGGGTGAAGGGTGCTTGGGGAGTACGTCTTTTTCTCCCAGCAAAAAAGTGAGCAGGTGCCGGTATTCTCCTTTCAAACTTCGGAGGAGCAGAGGAAGCTCTTGCGACGAACTTCATCCAGTGCCACTCGTGAAAGTGCTGTTTGCATATCCATATCGTCCGGTTCGGCATTTGCCTGCTGATATTGTTTTAACCTTTCTATCAGGGTTTCCGGAGCGATAAACATCGGTGTATGAGTGGGAGTGGACAATAGGGGCAAAGGTTTCTCCTTGCTCTCCAAAAGATCTAGTGTCCGGCATAATAGTTGCTGATGAGCGGGGAACTTTATTTTTTGTTCGTCTTTTCACGACTGGTGAGTTTTTGTAGATTACGATACCCCCATTTGCCTTTTTGAAGTTCGTCTTTTTGTACCATTTTCAGATGTAAGTTGTTTAACTCTTGGGCTTCTTCAGGGAAACGTTTAATCAGCAGTTTGGCATAGTCAAGGAGGAAGGTGGCCATTAACTGGTCTAATATACCATTTCGGGAACTTCCTCCGCTCATCAGCAATTTGTAGGCACGTTGGAGAATAGGGGTCCATTGAGAGATTTGTTTTGCTTCCTGTTGCCGGTCCCATTTCACTAAGGCTCCGAGTAACAGGTCGAAGTGATAGATCTCGTTCACGTCGAGCACTTGGCTGGCTAGAAATAGCAGGTCTTCGGGGGAAGCAATTTCCTGTATTCGGTTGTCCTCACGGATGATAGGGAGTATTGGCTCATACGTGAAAGAGGCGGAATCTTCCGGCTCATTATTCTCCAAATACGCTTTCAGCTCCTTTTTAGTATTAGCCAACATCGTTTCTGTATATACGGAGAGTGCTTCTCTTAATGTGGCAGATTCCGTCTCTCCATACGCCAGGATCAGTTTGACTATTTTGCTTTGAGTAGATTCTTCCCGGCTCATCAACCCTTGTGCGGCAACACAACAGATGGCGTCACGAAATTCTTTTCTTTCTTTTGCCAGTTTATTGAGTACGGCCAATGTGTTTTGGTGAATTGCCTTCACATCCGAAGCGAAAAGAACGGAAGTCTGACTTAGAAACTCTTCGATCCGAAATTGCGGATGATTGCATAAGCCCTTCAGCAGTCCGAGCATGATATTGACCGGGCGGCTGTGAGGGGCGGACAGAACGGCTAATATTTCCGGTTGTAACGCGAGTTGTTCTTCTATGCTGGGGGTAAGTGCGGTAAACATGCCTGCAAACCAGCCGCATAGGTTCTTGTTCATATTTCGGTTGACAGCGAGCAGAGATTCTTTTAATACACGCATACGATCTAGTTGACCGTGTTCTACGAAGTATCTGAAAGAGAAATAAGGCTGTCCGCCTGTACGATTATCCGTCCAGTTTTGTCCGCAATCGTATTGGAACAGATACCAGATATGTTCTTTGAGTGTGATTGCCCGCTTTTGCAGGAAATCGGTATTGTTCATGTAGTTCACCAGATAACCGGCGATGGTTTGCGGAGAGGGTGTTAGGGTGAGTACTCCCTGTTCTATCCAATCCATCAGGACTTCGTAATCCATTCCGTAGAAACCGCCGAATTCTTTGCCTTCACCTTCTTTGAAGAAGCTGTCGAGCCAGGAGGGGACGTACCACGGGATCAATTCATTCAGTTGCTCGGTGTTGATTCCCCATTGGTGTTTACGGAATTCTTTAGCGAATAGATAACGAGAGCGGTAAGATTGATGATACGATGCTGTGCGGAAGTCCCCCGTGTACCGTATGTGTTCTCGTTAAGTTGCACGAATTTACTGTAGTATTCTTCCAGTTTGTTCAGGCGGGGTACCAGGCTCTTTCGTTCTTCCTGTGTGAGTCCTTGCAGAAAGGGGATGATGGCATCACCCTGTTGCTTTTCTACTATTTCGTTGAGGCGTTCTTCTAGGGTCATAATCATGAATTAATTATAGTTTGTTGAGTGAAGTGGTCACTTTCTTCAAATTGCTGTTCGTTGCCCATTCTTGTAGGCGTTGCAAGAGTTGTTCGTTTGTAACTTTGCTGCGGTTGATGGTCAATAGTTCCAGATAGAGTTCGAGCAGTTGTTTGAGTCCGGTGACGGGTTTGTCGGGCAATCCGCTGATAAATACAGTGAGCAGTGCTTCCAGTTGGCGGTTGTGGAAAGCGCTTCGTTTGTACATGCTTTCGTACACTTGTGTGGTGAAGCGTTTTAGCGGAGCAAGTTCCATGTTGATAAGCCGGGCCAGGATTTCTCCTACCCGGTGATTGTTTATTCTTCCTGTGGATATTCCTTCTACCCATAATTCGGCTGCATAGGAACGGACTGTTTTGTCTACAAAAAGTAGCGAGCCGCTTAATAGGAGTAGACTCATTTCTTTGAGCTGGCAATGGAAAGACAACAACATGCGCAAGGCACAGGCAAGGGTACGTTTGCTGTCTTCCTGTGGACTGCCGAAAGCCATGTAGCATGAGAGATAATCTGGGCTATCAACGGTTCCGGACGGTTAGGGTAACAACACAATAGAGGTTCCATGTAGCGGGAGTCATCCATGTTGTATTTACTGTTAATAATCAGATGTTCCTGCCATAGCTGATGGCTGTTGCGTTCGATATATGTGTGCCATTTGTGAAAATCAAGTTGGAGCAGGCGTCTGTCAGTTTCGTATGAGTTTTCTTTGGGTTTCACTTCTTTCCACTCGTAGTCTCCTGTCAGATAGTTGTGTGGCAATGTGTTACAGGCGAAAGACTTGAATGCTTCGAATTCCGTCTCCGGTGCTTTTACCAGTCCGGCGGCTACCCAAGCGGTCGGATGGTTGTAGGGCGGTTCGGGTTGCGTGTTTTCGTCCAATAGGAACAGGCAGAGATGCAGGTACTCATCTTGTAACAGTTGCCGGGTGGTGACGATGGCTTCTTCTTTGTCTTCCATGGCACATCGGGCAATAGCTAGCTGGAAATCCCATGGACAGGGTTTCGTTTCTGCTTTCTGATATACGGCAAGCCGGCGTATCAGTTCGGTGGCTTGTAGGTATGCCGGGGTATGGGTGGGAGTAGAAAAGTAGGCAATGAATTTCCTCCTTTTATTTGGCGGATCACACCCAGCCATAACTGTTTGATAGGGTGTGAAACAGGTTGCGTTGCTGTAACCGGGTTTCCAGTTGGCAAGTCGTTTGAAGAACGCTCGTCGTAAGCTCCCCTGTTTTTATCTATTCCTTTCAGCCTTTCTTCCAGCCGGGTGAACATGTTTCTCAAAACTCCTGTGTTGGAGGTGTCTGTCTGTGCCCATAAGCGTTGGTATTCCAGTAGGAAAGTGGCGAGAAGATCTTCGTATGGTTCCCAACTATTGGCAACAATATTGGCTGCCCGTTGGAAAATAGGTTCCATCCGGTTGAGGTCTTCTTTATCCAGTTGGGGATGGAAAGCAATGATAGCGGCAATCGTTGTTTCTATCTCCCAGTTCTCCTCCATGTCGAACAAACGGCTAAGCTGAAACAGGAAATCTTCTTTGTTGGCGGGGAAGGGAATAAAGTTGTCTTCCCTGCAGATGTTCATACCGTTTCTCCCACACTTGCATCAGGCTCATGGGGTTCTTCTGTAGGCTGCGGTTTGAAAGATGCGAGTATCGCTTGCACGCTTTGAAACATCTCCGGTTGATAAGACTGTAGTGTTTCTTGGAGATTGGATGAAGAGGCGTCTCCATGTTTTGATATAAAATTAGCGGCTTTCTTTTGAAGGCTTTCGTCTTTCTTCAAGAAGAGTTGGCAGAGAGTGATGCAGCAGGGCTCTTTCATCTCGGAATGTTGCGCAACGATCTTTTCAAAGATGGAGTAAATGGTTAATAGCGAGTTTTTGGGACTGGAGAAGAAAAGGATGGTTGCCCGTTCGATGAATTCCTGATAACGGAATCCTTCTTCGTCTGCAATGCTCTTCAACTGTTGCAACATTATATTTACCGGCTTGGTGTAGGAAGAAGTGAATGTTTGCATGATCTCTTCCTGTAAGGATAACGATTCTCCGGTGGTCGGTTGCAGCGTTTCGAAGAATCTGGCAAACCATCCTGCCATGTCTTTTTTGAAGCTCCGGTGAAAAGTGGCGAGGGTGGCTCTTAGTAGCCGTTCTCTATCCAGATGGCCGTCCAGTGAAAAGCGATAGAGGGCCGCGCTGATACTTTCATCCCGTGCGGTAACTCCTTTTTTATAAGCATTTTTGGCACAATTATCCTGATAACCGATGATTGATTCGTGTTCGAAAAGCGTCCAGATATGTTCTTTCAGTGTAATATCACGTTTGAGTAGTAGTTCACTGTTGAAAGTATCGTCTCCTTTGGGATTCTTATTTCTGATGCGGGTAATCCAGGGGAGTACATGTGCAATACGGCTTGGAGCGATTTCTTTGAGGTAACCCATATCCATGAGCTGCATCAGCTCTTCGTAATTGAGATCGAAATTGAACCAAGTTTTGTCATCATTGATAAAATCCATCAGCCAGGCAGGGTAGTAGAGTGGGAGTAGTTTGCAAAGCATATCAAACTTCACATGATATGCCATATCCATCTCCCGTCTGTTGGCACATACAAACTGTACTGCCGATAGAAAATGTGCCCGTGCCGCACTACAGGTTGTCTCACTGCTGAAACCAGCGAATCTACCTTTTATCCATTGCAATTCCCGGATAAGCGGCAGCAACTTCCGCCTTTCTTTCATTGGCAACTCCAATAATCTCTTGACAAAAGGGATTAATATCTTCTCTTCATTCTCCGGAGTATCCACATAGGCCTTGGATAACTTCTCCAGTTCTTTTTTTAGTTCTTCCATTGCGCTAGTTTCTTTACTGCCAGAATATGTTTGCAAGCTCCCCGTTCTCCCTGATTACTGCTGAACCAAGTGCAAGTGCAACGCTCCTTTCTCACTTTCTCTGTCCAGAATGACCGTATGCCTCACTCCTCCGCTTCCTGCCACGCGTGCTTCTGTCCGTTTCTCATCATTCGCAATGATTTCTACTTTGTCTTCTTCCAGCTAGCTTTTCTGCAGCAATCATTCGCGGGTTGAGACTTAAAATACGTTCGGTTTTGAAAGGCAGGCGGCGGTAGAAGAAGCTGTTTTCATCCAAATCGAATCCCAATAAACCCATTGCTGCCAATCGTGCCGAGAGAGAATCTACCTTATCCAGGTCAATATGCTCCTCTATGGCAAAAAGAGTGGGGTTGAACTGTTGGTTGGCGTAACTGTATTTGTCCATTGCCTCTATCCATCTTTCGGGTACATCTTCGAGCAGAGATTCCAGTGCGGCACCTTCTCCGGAGAATCCTCTCCAACATTCGCGGGAAAGAGAAAGGCTGAAGCGGACCGGACCGAAATAGAGTTGCCAGATAGTAGATTGCATGGTAGGATGTGCAAATACTTTCAGCTCATCAGCAAACGGAAGCAAGGGCTCGAGTAGACGTAAGCGGTGGAGTCCTCCGATGCAGACGGCATTCATACTTTTCACCGGTGAAAAGGCGGGTTTTTGACCGCGCATCACTAAATAATAGTCACATTTCACACTACTTTTCGGTAGTGTCTGGAAGAGTTGTAAGGTTTGTATGCGATTGAAGGAGTAGAGCTGTTCCGCAACGGATTGATAAATCTGTACTGTAGTCAACCCTTTATCCATTTTACGGGAAGAGGCACTTTTCGCTCTATCACTTTCTCACCTTTATTATAGAGTCCCACTTCTTTGGGGCCGACCGACATTACTACATTTTCTTGTCTGCCTATTCCTCCTAAAGCGGAAATCATTCCGGGATTAAAATCTACATTCGTTGTCCCGTTTTCCAAGAATTCTCCGTCGTGTCCGTCAGGAAGTACATCGACCCTGGCGTATACACCTGCACAATTAGAGAATCCTTCAAAAGCGCAGACGGTTATTTCCAGCTGTTACAATCGGATCTTTCAGCATTGTAAGTTGTGCCGGTGTCAGGTTAAAACTGGACTGCACAACATTGGATAACGCAATGAGGCAGCGTGCCGTCATATAGGGTTGCGTCAACTTTCCCCAAAAGAAACAGGGTGCTTCTCTCTTTTCTATTTCGCTATATTTGGCAAGAAACAGTTCGTCCTGATCGGCTGACCGTTGCAATGTGGAAGGAGCTGCATATTGATAAGAAATAGTATCAGTCATAGATAATAAATTGGTATTTGGTTGTACATTGCCCAAATATAGAAATTAATTCTTACGTGAAAAAAGAAGTTGGAGAATTTACATCACTTTGGAATACTGATATTATAAAATATCGTCAAATGAAGCATTTATGCCTCTTTTGGCACAAATATTAAATACAATTCTTTATAGTTGGGCACAATTTTTTATACATAAAACAACTATTCTTTATAACTATTCTTAAATCATGCGTTCCTTTTTACCAGAAAGTAATATTTTTGTTCCCATAAAAAGAATGTTTAAGCGACATATTCTAAATTAAGTCTTATGAATTTTTTAATATAAAAAGACAGCTGTTTGTGAAAATCGCTAATATTGTTTGTTTTGTTTGTGTTATCCCATTTTGAGTCAGGTGTGACTTCAAAATGGGATTTTTGCTATACCGGCCATCTAAAACCACCTGAATACTATCAAAAATGACCTAAATTCTATCAACCGATAGATTTTCCCCTAAACAATGTCTGTTCTTCACCTGCCACATTTGTTGAAAACCCGTAAACTTGCAACATCAAAATGATGATAACGAATACTCACAATTTAAAAAAATAACGTATATGAAAAGTTTAAGCTTCAGGAAAGATCTGATAGGAGTACAGGATGAATTACTCCGCTTCGCATACAAACTGACAACCGATCGTGAAGAAGCAAACGATTTGTTACAGGAAACCTCATTAAAAGCATTGGATAACGAAGACAAATATACCCCCGACACAAATTTAAAGGATGGATGTATACTATAATGCGGAACATCTTTATTAATAATTACCGCAAAGTAGTGCGCGATCAGACATTTGTCGATCAGACTGAAAACCTCTATCACTTAAACCTGCCGCAAGATTCAGGTTTTGAAAGTACAGAAAGAGCTTACGATTTAAAGGAAATGCACCGTGTAGTCAATGCTCTGCCTAAAGAATACAGGGTTCCGTTTGCTATGCACGTTTCAGGATTCAAGTACCGTGAGATTGCAGAGAAGCTGAATCTTCCGTTAGGTACTGTAAAAAGCCGCATATTCTTTACCCGTCAGAAATTGCAGGAAGAGTTGAAGGACTTCCGCTAAACGTTAACTATCATTTTTCAGTAGGTATCAATAGGTATAGGGCAAAAGGATCTCGTTTCCTTTTGCCTTTTTTTGTTTTATGTGTTGGAGGTTTATACCTGCTATGGGGATTTTTTCAGTAACTTTGTCACTGTTTAATTGACTGCTCTGACTTATCAGTCAAGGATAGTCGATTTGCTTCTCTAAATTGTCGAAGAATGAATAAAGATATAGATGTTATGATAAAAGCAATCATGCTCGATGTAGATGGAACATTAGTGAGTTTTGAAACTCATAAAATATTGCAATCTTCTGTTGAAGCTCTTAAGAAGATTCATGACCGTGGGATTCGAATAGTCATTGCTACCGGTAGAGCGGCAGGCGACCTTCATGAAATAGCTGCTGTTCCGTATGATGGAATTATTGCATTGAATGGAGCTGACTGTGTCTTACTGGATGGCACTGTGATAAGGAGACACCTTATTCCAAAGGATGATTTTAAGAAAGCCATGGAAATAACAAAAGCTTTTGATTTCGCAGTTGCTATTGAACTGGATGAAGGCGTGTTTGTCAATCGGCTGACTCCGACTGTCGAACGGATAGCCAAAATCGTGGAACATCCCATCCCCGCCGTTGTAGACATTGAAGAACTATTTGACAGAAAAGAGTGTTGCCAGCTTTGTTTTTATATCGATGATGAAATGGAACAAAAAGTGATGTCGTTTCTGCCTAATCTTTCCTTGTCGCGCTGGCATCCTTTATTTGCTGACGTAAATGTGGCAGGAATAAGTAAAGCAACCGGCCTTTCGGTATTTGCTGATTATTATGGGATCGGAATGACGGAAATAATGGCTTGCGGCGATGGTGGTAATGATATTCCTATGTTGGAAGTTGCCGGAATCGGAGTGGCTATGGGAAATGCATCGGAGATAGTCAAGGCTTCAGCCAATTTTGTTACTGATACGGTGGAGAATGACGGGCTTTGTAAAGCGCTGAAACATTTTGGAATTATTTAATATTGGGTACTCTATAGCTTAATATTATAGGTGTTATTCCCCTATTGCTTATTCTTCGCCATTTCTGCTTTGTCCGTTGCTGTTGTTTTTACCTGTTTGGGAACAATTAGTTATCTTTTATTCTAGTTGGAGGATGGCTAAAGGAAAAATTCCTGCAAGTGAAGCACTTGCAGGAATTTTTCAGTGGACCAGCCTGGAACATAACTATCTTCCAACTTTCCGCTTATTATCAATTATTTAAGAGGTACGTCCGATCCTTGTGTCACCGAATTAGACACCGACCATAACAAAAAACCTCTTTTCAATCTTTTCACAGAACTCTCTATTTGTAAGACAAAGGTACTTCTTTATTTCTGATAAACCTAATTAAAGTGACAAAAAACGATAAATCCTGTATTTTATTTATTAACTTTGAAGTTCAAAAAATATAAAAGATGCAAAAGAATTATAGCCATCAGAAAGATACGTAAGAGGAATACACCGGAATATAAAAGGAAATCTTGTGGCGGGAGCTATCATCATATTTGTGATGATTATCATTCACTTGGTGAGCGGATGCGAACCTATGCTTCCCGCTGAATCGGAAAATAACAAGAAAACAGAAATACTGTCACACAACCAAGATAGCACCAACAATCAGGGAGGAATACGACGAACGATGACATCAGTGAGTGGGAGACTGATACTACCATCTACCATACAACCACTAAACCAACTAAATAAAACATTTTTCTTGCTAAATAATCAACCTATAAGTTTATTATCTCGTTATTTTTGCGTATCTTTGTCTTACTATAAAACAAGGAGATATGACATTTGACGACATTACTGGAGACAGAAAATTATGGGCTGTACACTTTGAAGGTGAGGATGATAACGAACTTTACAAGGTGTTCAACAACTGGGCGGACGTGGTTTGGCTACGTGCTTTCTTCAAGGAGAACATTGACGACTTGAACGCCTACTTTAAAATAACGGATATAAAAGAAGCTATCAGCGATACTATTGAAGATAGTGAACGCCTTCGATACATCATAATGGACATCTCCTCCGGAAACCGATTTAAGCAAGATATTCCGTCCGCTGGACAACAACCAGGCTTCGGATGTGATGCTGCAAAAAGAAAAGGCCCGGTTAAAACGTAAATACGGTCACTCGTCATGGCTCCGCTATACGCTATCAAATTGATTCAAGGCAACTACATCATCACCGGAGGTGCCATCAAGCTGACGGCTACGATGCAGGAAAGAGAGCACACTAGGCAGGAACTTGTGAAAATAGACAAAGTCCGACGCTACTTGCTGGAAGAAGGAATCATTGATGACGAAGGGTTTATAGAGTATATTAGTGAATTATAATTTGGGAGGAATAGTATGGAAAATCGTATGAAATCTATCGCACAAAGGCTTGAAGAACATGCTTCTCCAACGCCTTCGAAATGGCGTGAGCTGTTTGACTTCCTTGAAACAAACAAGTCTTGGCTCCGACATTCGCAAAATATTGCCATGCTGATGCTGGACAGGATGGAAGAATTAGGTATGAGCCAAAAGCAATTGGCTGAAAAAGATGAATTGCAGCCCGCAATACATCTCAAAGGTGTTGAGAGGACGGGAGAACCTTTCACTCGAAACTTTGACCAAGATTGAAAACGCACTGGAAATCTCGATTATCAAAGGGGAGCCGGTCGCAGTATAACTCACGCCGAGTACAGTAAAAAAGTTGATAGCGGATTCTTACGGACAAACTGCTGCAGTTCGGACAAGGTGCTAGCAAATGTTTCATCCGGGGAGAAACCGCCCCCACGCACCGCCCACCCCATTTTTTTCCTTTTTTCTTGTACATCTCCCAGGGCATGGACGAACGGCAGGCAAGGAATTTCAGATAAAAATACCGCACGACGGTAGGAGCGCAGGATATTTTTATCTGAAATAGCGTAGCGGTCCTTGACTGACGGGCGGTCGTGACCTATCTTTGTAGAAGAAAAGAGGAAAAATACCTGCAAAACGCAGACTTTCATCAATCATTTATTATCTGGTGAAAGATTTGCTATCAGATGTTTCCGGATCTTGTACTCGAGCTGCGGTAGATTGCTAGCAGATAGTTGTTCCAGGAACGGAAGCCGGTAATCAAATTGCTAGCAGTTAACAGGTGGTACCCGGCTTATCAGGTGCAGATCCTGCCGGGTATGTGATAGCAAATGAAGGTTATGGCCAAGTGTCGGGCCAAGCGGAATTACTTTCGTGAGCGGCTTATCGTCTGATTGCTCACCGTGCCGCTGTGTGGTTCGTGGCAATGCGTGCAGCGGGAATACCGCCGCCCACACAGCCCCGTCCCCCGCAGCAGCACTCCGTCAGTGTTTAACCGGAACATTCCTTCACCGGCAGCGTTTCTCGGACGTTCAGTGTTTCTGTGCACCGTGCCGCTTTCCTTGCTTTCCCGTAGCCGTCGGACTGGCGCAAAGAAAGCCGCCCTTCGGCAGTGTTTCTATGGGAGAACATTCCTGGGAGGAAGTCTCTTTAAAGTTACTCTTGTGTATAACAGTCGAGGCTTGCAAAGTGGGTGATTACGAAAGTTACTGCCGCCTGCTGTCTCCGGCTCCGGCTGCCGCTCCCTCACTTGCCGGATACAGCAAAGGAAGCACCAGCCTATGCGGTGGACACCCCTGCGGATGACCACCCCTGCGGGTGATAGCCCCTGCGGAATACTTTCCCCATGCGGAACGGGTGACAGCTGCGATGCCCGGTGCGGTTTCGCTCCGCCCGGCACTAACGCCGGGACTAAGGCGAGAATCCGCTACCTCCTTTCGTCTGACTATAGGAAGGAAAGTGTTAGTCAGAAGTGCAACCCTGCGGCGCGGAGGTTCCCGTGTTTATGATTGAGCGGGTTTGTCTGTTTGGATAGAAGGCGGCGCAAGCTTCCGCCGCCGTGCTGACGTGATGCTGCTTGCGCCGTGGTCTTCCGGTGTTTCTAATGAAGTGCAGTGTTTGCGCAGGAAATCCGGAAGAGGCAATTATGTTTAATTAGTCCCAAAACCGTTCCGGATTTTGTGCTTTAATTCAACATAACAGCGCATTCCGGCTGTTCCTGCTGTTTGCAGGCTTTTCCGTTGTTTCAGGAACGGGCCTAAAGTTACTCCGTTTAATGTTCACCCTTGCGGACTGCGCCCTGCGAAATGTAAACGCCACCACTGTGGCGGCAAGCCGCCACCCCGACCACCACCCCTTAGTTACCCCTGCCTATCCCGGTTCCCTGCAGGGTTTCCGACTTCTTGCGGGTTTCCTGTTCCTGCGGGCTGCGCCTGGCGGCGTGCCCGGCTGACTGTTTGCCCCCTTCTTTGCAGAATATCGGAGATTCCCGGCGGTCGGCTTCGCCGTCCGCTTCACGACAGCGGGGCAGACGCCCCGCCGAAAGTCGGACAAAAGAAATTCGTGACAATTGCCCGAGTATCACAAATTTCCTCTGCCAACAAGCATATATAACTATATCTACCAAGTATACAGGTAACAACCAGCCACTAAAAAGCCTTATCTTTACATCTATAAATCAACACCATAATCATGTATACAAACGTACACCCACAAAGCAACTGCCAAAGTTTAACCAACCGTAGCTACGGTTTCAAGGAATTGGCCGTACTCTATTTCCCGAACATCGCACCCGCTTCTGCTTCCATCCGCCTCAAGCAATGGATAAAAGACGATTCCGAACTACCGAAGCATTGCAGGAAACAAACTACCAGTTAAGTAACCGTATCCTCACCCCCAAACAAAAGGAACTGATAACCATCTCTTTCGGCTCACCCTTTTAAGCCCTAGTGCAGCAGCTCCTACGGCTACAGCCCGAACCCTCTTCGCTAGGGGAACGCCCTGCGGCAAGGGGGAAGAGCACTTCCCCCGACAAGCGTCTCCCCCAAAGGGGGACGGAAGGGGGGCAGAACAAGAATACACAACTAAAAATCATCCATTTAATCACCCACAAAACAACAATGATTAAACAACGAAACATCACCCTCATTGTGGTGCATTGCACCGCATCCTCCCGTTGCGTTGTACAAGCAACCTCACCCCGGAAGCCCTCGACGCCATGCACAAGCGCCAAGGCTTCACCGAATGTGGCTATCATTATTACATCACAAAAGACGGCCGGATACACCACATGCGTGACATTACCAACATCGGAGCACACGCCAAAGGCTACAACACCCCGTCGATAGGTATGGCCTACGAAGGCGGACTAGACGCCTCCGGACGTGCCGCCGATACCCGCACCGCCGCACAAAAGCAAAGCCTCGAAACCCTTCTCCGCTTCCTCCTGCTCTCCTACCCGGCAGCAAAAATTTGCGGTCATCGTGACCTCTCACCCGACCTCAACCACAACGGAACCATAGAGCCCTGCGAATACATCAAACAATGTCCCTGCTTCTGTGTCTCCGTTGAATACGGTTATTTAGCGGTTAACGGTGAGTGATGAACACGTAGATATACGCACGAAAGCGCAGCCACTAATCGGTAACCATTAACCGTTCATCGCTCTCTTCTTCCTTTGCGGGCAACAATTAAAAAGGAGGTCAAAATGAAACCATTTTGGAGAAACACGTTGCGAGTATTGAAAGTGATCGGTAAAATTTTCGTTTGGCTGACCGGGGCAGACAGTCCCGTGAAAGACGATGAAAGGAGAAACGATTAAGGAGTAAACTTTACGATCGGAGTGAAAACCCCTGTTTGGAGGGCTGCGGACATACCCCACAGCCCTTTTTTCATGCACATAATTGTATGATAAGACACGTATCATCACAGATAAGAACATACGCCCGCACGCCCACGCACGTATCATGTAGATTTGCAACATTATTAATCATCAAAACACTAATAAACATGGCAATTACAATTAAACCCGCTTTGCGCAAGAATCCGCAGGACAAAGACGCCGCCGCAAAATACTATGCACAAGTAGTACTCGCCCCGGAAATGACACTGGAACAAATTGTTGACCAGATCGCAGACCGTTGTACGCTGACAGGTTCTGACATCAAGGCAGTTCTTGACGCATTGATGACCGTTATCAAACGCAGTTTGGCCAACGGTACTCCAGTCCGGTTGGGAGACCTTGGTTCGTTCCGCCCTTCTGTTTCCGGTAAAGGTCTCGAGGATGCCAGCAAGTGTGGAGCAAACAGTGTGAAAAAAGCACGTGTTATCTACGTTCCTTCTACGGAAATCAAAGAAGCCGTTGCAATGTATTCTTTCTCTAAAGCAGGAGCAAATACAGCGAATGAAGATGGCGGAGACGAGAAGCCAGACCCGAAACCTGACGAAGGCGGCGAAGCTCCGGACCCGGCAGCTTAATTATCCTCGTTTCGCACATTACAAACCTACCAGAGAAAAAGCCCGGTGAATGAAAAATCATTTCACCGGGCTTTTCATTTGCGGGTATTTGGTGAACGGAATATGCTTCTGAAAGCCTCATAGAAAATATCAGGAGTTTTTTGAAAAACGTTTGATGAAATAAAAAAAACGTCTGATGAATTTTTGAGAACATCTCGAAGGGTTTCAAGTACGTTTTTACTTCCGTTCCGACTGTTTTTGGGCGTTTTTACGTTTTATTCCCGTATGATTCTATCTGTAAATAAACAGAGTGACATAGACAGAAACGCAATTATCTATAAAGCGACGGGGAACGGATAGATGATAAGTTTGCTGTTTTACAGCGTATTTTTCCTCTTTTCTTCTACAAAGATAGGTCACGTCCGCCCGTCAGTCAAGGACCGCTACGCTATTTCAGATAAAAATATCCTGCGCTCCTGCGTCGTGCGGTATTTTTATCTGAAATTCCCTTGTCTGCCGTTCATCCATGCCCTGTGAGATGTATAAGAAAAAAGGAAAAAAATGTGTTCCTGTGCAGTGTGGGGCGGATAAAAGCGTGTATTAGTCTTAGGCCCAATATCCGCCGAAGTGATTGTGTCTGGCTACTTTGTCTAACTTCAATTGCTTGCGGCGAAACTTGTTGATTGCCCGTTTGAGCGATTTACGTCCCGATGTGCTGCAGTTCTTTTTTTTCATTCGGCATTGGTAGCAACGGCAGATACCAATACCTGTATGTGATTCTTTCATTTCTATGCTGTTTAATATAAGTTTTGAGAACTTACGTTTTTTACTATTTTATTTTGTGACATTTGCCCGATTGTCACGGATTTGTTATTTGCACTTTTCGGCGGGGCGCTTCGCCCCGCTCCTCATGGAGCGGACGGCGAAGCCGACCGCCGGGAATTTCCAATGTTCCGAAAGGCGTAAACAGTCAGCCGGGCACGCCGCCAGGCGCAACCCGCAGGAAGCACAAACACCCGCAACAGGTCAGAAAACCGCACGGCTCGGGACTGGCAGAAGTAACTAAGGGGCGGTGGTCGGGGTGGCGGCTTGCCGCCATAGTGGTGGCGTGTCCACCCGCATGGCTTTTTTCGCCCGGGGGCGGAAAAATAAAACCATCCATATTAAACATAACCAAGCATTATGCACCCGACTTGCCTGAATGGCAAGGCGTACGGGCATAATGACCCGTTATGTTTAATATCGCTACCCCTTTGTTTTTCTGCCGGTCTCTTTTTGGGTGTCCCCCAAAAAGGAAGGCGGAAGGAAAAACAATTGCTGTCACGGCGCACACAGCACGTTCCGCATGCGCCCGAAGGACGGCGAAGGGCGCTTCTTCAAGCAGTCAAACCCGCTCAATCGTAAACACCGGAAGCACACGCCGCAGGGATACACTCCTACTAACGCTTCCGTTCCTATAGTCAGCCGAAAAGAGGTAGCGGATTGAGCATTGTCCCGGCAGCAAGTGCCGGGCGGAGCGAAACCGCACCGGGCATCGCAGCAGTCACCACAAACCGCAAAAGTAATTCCCTGTAATCACTCACAAGAGTAACTCTCGGAGAATGTTCCTTAGCTGCACTTCCTTTGGTCAGCTGCCGGAGGGCGGCTTTCAAGTGTTCCATAGAAACACCATTGCGGCTTTCTTTGCGCCAGTCCGACGGGCTACGGGAAAGCAAGGAAAGCGGCACGGTGCGCAAAACGCTGACCATCCGAGAAACGCTGCCGGTGAAAGAACGTTCCTACAGAAACACTGCCGGAGTGCTGCTGTGGGGAGCGGGGCTGTGTGGGCAGCGGTATTCCCGCTGCACGCATTGCCACGAAGCCACACAGAGGCACGGTGAGCAATCAGACGAACCCCCGCCTGCAGGAATTGTAATTTGCTATCACATACCTGTTAGAATAGGTTCCCGGCTTGATATCCCCGTTAACCTGATTATCGGAACGAACCGGGAACAAGAATCCGCTAGCAGAATCTGGCAGCCGGCTTCTTCCAGGACGAAACGGTTGCTAGCATTATTCCCGATCTGCAGCACACGATCCGGAAGAATCCGCTAGCACTTTTACGCAGCTCGAGCACGAGATCCGGAAAAGTCTGCTAGCAAATCTTTCATTGACCAAGATCTTCCGGAGCGTATTTTGCTAGCAATCGTTTCCCCCTACTCTTTCCCCCTTGCCCGCTTTCTCCAACCTGTCGAGTGCCGACAGAAAACCCCGCACGGCTTCGCCTTGCTCCTGGTACCTTCGTTTCAGTTCTCCGTGTTCCTTCGCTTCTTGCTTGTAGTGGATGCAGAAGCGGGGGTATTCCCGCACAATGTATTTGATTGCTTCGCTGGCGCTTCGTTTCCCGGTAAGGCTTTTCAGCGCTTCGAGTTGTTCGGCTTCTTCGGCGGTCAGCCGCAGGGTGATGGTACTTACTTTTTCACTCATGATCGTTCACCCCCTTTCTCTGCCATCGGAGACGGACGGTTTCAGCGAACCGGTGGTTTCTCCGGCTTGTGTTCCGCTGCGCCTCCGCTTCCGCTTCCACCTGTTGTTTCTGGTTCATCACTTCCGCCGCCGATATGCTTCCGCATACGTTTGGCAGTGTATTCCGTATCTCTCGATAGTGACGCCTGCGGCTGTCACTTCGTGCGCCACGCACCACCCTGTCCGCATTTTGCGGGGGTAGTAGAGCGGCGTGTCGGTTGCTTTTTGTTTTCGCTCATCGTTGTTGCTTTTGCTGGTTACTTTTGCTGGTTGCTTTTGCTGGTTGCTTTTGTTGCTGGCTATGAGGCCGATTTATTTCTGGTACCGGAATGTTGTTCGTAACTACTGTCCGCTATTGCCCCCACAGTATCCCGTAGCCGCTTCAACAGGAACAACCGGGGCATCCGCAGGCGTTTGTTTCCGTGCATCTCGCCTAGAATTTGCCATACGGGATTTCCTATTTCGCCGTGTCCGGACAGTTTGAGCACCTCCTCCAGTTCCCGGGGGGAAAGATTGTAAGGGCTTAGGGCCTCTATCAACCCTTTGGGATTACGTGGCTTTTGTTCGCACGCCACTGCCTCCACTTGTGGCGGGCGTTTCCCGGTAATTGTGGTAGTAGTATTGCCACCTGTTGCAATGGTAGTTTCAGGCTTATTTCTCCCCAACGGAGTGGAAGAAAGTAAAGCTCTCGCTTCCTCCTCCGTGAGTTCTCCGATAGTCGGTAGGGGGATAGAGGAGGACTTTTCTTTGTTTTCTTTTTCTTTGCTTTTCTTTTCTTTGTCGATTTTTTCCGGAAGGTTTCCGGAAGTTTCCGGAAAGTTCTGGAAATCTTCCGGAAGTTTCTCGAAAGTAGGTTCTACTGTTGTCGGTGACATTGACACGTCCGGTGCGTGTTTTGCCCGGTCGGTTCCGCGGCTGTCGCAGTTTCAAACAGCGGCATACTGACGGGTTCCTTTATGGGCTGCTCCGGTTCTACGAGAAGAATATCCAGCGGGATATACATTTTCTTCTTCGCCAGTTTGCAGATGTCTATATATCGGCTCTGAATGGCCCGGGAGGTGAGAATACATTTCATCTTCCACACGACGGGGTCGAACAGGCAGATTTCAGCGCAATAGTCTACAATCTCTTTCACCCGTTCCTCGTTCATGCCCCAATAGTCGGCGCAGTCGAAAAGCTGATCTTCCGTCCAGCGGATATACGAACCGTCGACACGGTAGATTTCATTCAACGCGTATTGATATACGGCATAGCCGTCACACCCGTATCTCTTCTTCAGGCGTTTTATTTTGATGTCCTGAAAGCGGTCTGTTTCCGCTTTGTAATAGGAAAATCCGTTCTTGCTCATATTCTTTTGCTGTAATTAGATGCCAGATGATTCATGATTTCTTCTTTGCTGTATAGGAAAGTCCCGCCCAGTTTATAGAACGGGATAGCTCGCTCCGCGCGCAGGTTTCTCAATGTCGAGTTGCTGATGTTGAGCAGCTTGCATACATCGGCCGATCGGATGAATACAGCATCTTCGGGCACGGTGTCAAGCATAACGGGCGTAACGGGCTTGTATTTCGATTTTTCAGGGTCTTTTTCCTGTTGGTGGAGTTCCGGCTGTATCTGTCTTTTCAGGTTTCACGATTCTCATGTTCTTGTCTTCTGTTTTCATAATTCTGTTTTTATTTGGTTCATATTCATTCAAGTGATTAATGTTCATTCAGGTATTCAAAAGTAATCCGGTCGAGGTCCTTCAGTTGGTTACTGTCGAGAGCGTAGATCGTTTTTATAATCCACCCTTTCAGAACAATTCTCCGGTGTCCTTCCCTGCTGCCATAATACCGCAACGCATCACTAACCGCCTTCTTCATTTCTGAATAGGTGATGAAGCTTTTCTCATACGCTATCATACTGTCGATAGCTTTCAGTTCCAGTTCTTCTGATTGATAATTGACGTTTGCGGCTTTTTATTTATCTTCTTCGCGCATTACCTTCGTATCGACTACTCGTGCATATACCTGTGTCGTTGTGATTTTGGTATGTCCCAGCATTTTTGATACGGTTTCGAGTGGGATTTCATGTTGCAGGGTGATTGTCGTTGCGAACGTGTGGCGGGAGCAATGGAATATACACGGCAAAGCAAGCAACAGCGAACAGGTATAGATTAAACGTAAACCGTTAGGAATAAGCGATATTTCGGTATTTTGCGAAGTTGAAAAATGCAAACGACAACGGAATATTGAGGTTGTTCAGTTACCAAACCGTTAGCCGGGCAGTTACCGAAACGGGAACAGGTAACGGAAAGCGATGAAAAAGAAATCCCCACCGTTTTGTTTGCGTTAATACACAGTGTTTTGCGCATCAAGGGACGCTTATATGGCAAGTAAATTTGCACTTAAAAATATAAGCGTATGAAAGTAGAAAAATTCAAGGTGCTGCTCTACCTCAAAAAGAGCGGACTGGACAAGTCGGGCAAGGCTCCCATCATGGGACGCATTACCGTCAACCGCACGATGGCGCAGTTCGGATGCAAGCTGTCATGCCCTCCCGAACTGTGGAATCCCTGTGAAAGCCGTCTGAATGGCAAGAGCAAGGAGGCGGTGGAAACCAACACCAAGATTGAGAAACTGTTGTTGGCGGTAAACAACGCCTTTGACAACCTTGTGAGCCGTAAAATGGATTTCGATGCCACCGATGTGAAGAATCATTTTCAAGGAAGTATGGAAACGCAGATGACACTCATGCGAATGACTGATGTTGTCTGTGACGACCTCAAAGCCCGTATTGGTATTGACCGTGCGAAAACTTCTTACTCGACTTATCATTATATGCGTCTGACACTTGGTGAGTTCATTGGGCATCAGTACAAGGTCAAGGATTTAGCATTTGGGCAGCTTACGGAACAGTTCATCCATGACTATCAGGTTTTCGCTATGGAGAATAAGGGTTATGCAATAGATACTGTCCGACATCACCTTGCCATACTGAAAAAAATATGCCGTCTGGCTTATAAGGAAGGCTATGCAGACAAAATCCATTTCCAGCATTTCACCCTGCCCAAGCAGTCGGATAAAACCCCACGGGCATTGAGCCGTGAATCGTTCGAGAAAATCCGTGATGTGGAAATTGAACCGCATCGTAAATCTCACATACTGGCAAGGGATATGTTTCTCTTCGGGTGTTATACCGGGGTCTCGTATGCGGATGTGATATCCATTACCGATGAGAACTTGTACACGGACGATAACGGAGCGTTGTGGCTGAAATACCGCAGGAAGAAGAACGAACATCGGGCAAGCGTGAAGTTGCTTCCCGAAGCGATTGCACTGATTGAAAAGTATCACAGTGAGGACAGGGACACATTGTTCCCTTTACTACGCTGGCCTAATCTTAGAAGACACATGAAGGCGTTGGCGGCATTGGCTGGCATCAAGGATGATTTGTGCTATCATCAGGCGAGGCATAGTTTCGCCTCGCTGATAACGCTCGAAGCGGGTGTGCCGATTGAGACCATCAGCCGGATGCTGGGACATTCCGACATTTCCACCACTCAAGTATATGCCCGTGTCAGTCCGAAAAAACTCTTCGAGGATATGGACAAGTTCATAGAGGCGACACAAGATTTCAAACTAACCCTATAAATCCAACAACAATATGCGAAGCACATTTTCATTATTGCCATATATTAACCGCAGCAAGGTGAGGGCTGACGGTACGACCGCCGTACTCTGCCGTATAACCATTGACGGCAAGCAGACCGCCATAAGCACAGGTATCTATTGCCGCCCCGAAGACTGGAACGGCAGGAAGAATGAGATAAAGACCGTCAGGGAGAACAACCGCTTACGGGAATACCTGCGTCGGACTGAGGAAGCCTATACCGAGATACTTAAATCGCAAGGAGTGGTCAGTGCGGAAATGTTGAAGAACCATATTTCCCTGAATAATATCCATCCGACTACCTTATTGCAAATGGGTGAATGGGAACGGGAGCGGTTGAAGAAACATTCCGAGGAAATAGATTCCACTTCTTCCTACCGTCACTCCATGTATTATCAGAAATACCTGACGGACTTTATAGCGTCAATCGGGAAAAGGAAATTCCTCTTGAAGAAGTGACGGAGGATTTTGGCAAGTCCTATAAAGCTTTCCTGAAGAAGTGCAAGAATTTCAGCTCTTCCCAAACCAACAAATGTATGTGCTGGCTTAATCGTTTATTGTATTTGGCAGTCGATAAGGAGATTATCCGTGTGAACCCCTGCGAGGACTTGGAGTATGAACCGAAGCCGGAGGCAAGGCACAGGTACATCAGCCGCGATGAGTTCAAAAAGATACTTTCCACCCCGATGTATGACAAGCGTATGGAACTGGCAAGACGGGCTTTCATCTTCTCGACCCTGACGGGACTGGCGTATGTGGACATCAAACTTCTTCATCCCCATCATATCGGGACGAATGCGGAGGGCAGACGGTATATCCGCATCAACCGCAAGAAGACAAAGGTGGAGGGAACAAGGAATTGAACGAAACTGAGACGATGAAGTATGTCAAACAAGCCAATAGAATCAGCTATGATGTTTACAGCCTTGAAATGGTTATAGCCGTTGCATTCAGGATATGCAGCAAAGAAAGTATCCTGTTCAGACGGTTCGTAATAAATGAAATCTGCGCCACCAAGAAAGGAAGCCCGGTCACATTATTTTTCTCTTGTGGCAAAGGCAGCAACCTATGGTATAACTGAGGTTCATCCCGCCAGCCACTTGTTCCCGATGCACGGATGCAAAGGTAACGCGTGGCTTGGGTGGCAGCCGCAAGGTCTGGCGGCAAGCCGTTTCGGGCAGAATCTTCCTCAAACGGGTTTGAGCGTATTCAGCCCGAAAAACCTTGCCGCTGCCTGCCACACACTGAACAAGCATCCGGTAACGGAAACAAGCGACTGACGGGAAATCAGAAGAAACGAGAAGAAGGAACGGCTTACAGACGAAGCGGGATTTTGATGCTTCATCCGTAAGCTGTTCCTTTTTCGTTTTTGTTGGATGGACTATTGCTGCCGCAAATTGTGGGCAGACGGCAAACTTCGCTCCTTCAAGAAAATCAGGTGCCCGTCAGTCTGTAAGCGGGACGGTAGCTGTCCGACAGCATCCGTTCGATGTCGGATTCACGGTAGAGGATTTTGCCGCCCAACTGGATGTAGGGTATCCGCCCCTCGTTGCGGTAGTCCTGAAGCGTCCGACGGCTCACTTTCAAGCGTGCCGACACTTCCTTGTCGGTGAAGAACCGTTCTCCGCCCAAAGTCGGGCGGTAATTAGCTGTCAGGTGCTCGAAGCCGTCCAACAGGCGGTCAAGGTTGCTCATGAAGTGGATTATCCACTCGCTGTTCTTGGTAATCAGTTCGTTCATACTTCGGATTTAGTGGTTATTGTATTATACTCTGTTTACTACATTCATATCGTCCTGCCTTTGAATCTGGCTTCCTTCCGCCTGTCCTCCACAATGGAGACGATACGCTGCACATCTTCGGGACGGTAGTAGGTCTTGTGGTTGATTTGGCTATATGCCAAAGTTCCGTTGTCCCGAAGTGTCTGCAACGTGCGGGGGCTGATGTTGAGCATCCGGCACACGTCCTGATTGTCCATCCACTCGTTCATTTTCTTTTCACCATACCGATGGCAGATGGCATCCATGCGGCGGACGAAACGGTCGAACTTGGCGACCAGCTCCTCAAAGGCTCTTTTTTCAATAGATACGATTTCCATATTGTCTTTTTTTAGTTGTTATTGCTTCTTTTGCCACAAAGGAATACATAATCTGCTGTCCTGTAATGGATTTTCCGAAAGTGGCAGTGTGTGGCGTCAATACGGCAGTATTTGTCCGGGTTACCGCTTGCCGGTTACCTGTAGGCAAGCCAATGTGCCATGATTCCTTCGCCACCTTTCTTAGCAGTCATTATTCCTTTTGCCGAAAAGAAAAACAGAATCCGTCACCTGACAATAGACTTTACTATTACCGGAAGTATGTGGCACAGGGTGGTAGAGGTTGGCACAGGCATGGTTCACCAATAGCCTACTCCTTAGCCTTTAATTCCTATATTTAATAAGGATGCCACAGCTAAAATAAGGGCTTAATTCAAAATTGCCCCTGACCGAGCCTTTTCCCCTTTCGGTCATATACATCTGGTAAAACGGTGAAGTCGCACCTCTTTTCCAGTCACCATAAAGCAAATCCATACAAAATTGCCTAAGAGAATCCGAATGCTTGACCGGCTGGATTATAGCCACTTACTTTGCTCGCGATAATCGGTCGAGGTGCTTGCCGAGACCACAGTATTTAACTTAATAAATTTGTCTTTACAATGAGAAGAGAACCAAACATCAGTGAGCAGGAAGCTCGTGAAATCGTGGAAAAGATGGGGCGCAGGGAATCCTACAGCCCCAAGTCGATGGATGACTTCTACAGGAACATCGGTCTGGATCCGGCTGAACTGGAACAGCCCGGCAAGACCGTAAAGAAAGAAGCGGGAACCGCAATGGCGGATGAACCGTCAAGCGGCGCAACCGGGGAAGCGGCAATGCCGCAGAAACGCATCAGCGGCAAACAGCGCAGGCTGTCATTGGAAGAGTACCGCACGACCTATCTCCAAGTCCCCAAGATTGTCAACCGCAAGCCCGTGTTCGTTAGCGAGACGGTGCGAGACGAGCTGGACAGGGTTGTCCGCTACCTCGGAGGGAAGGGCATGAGCGCATCGGGGCTGATTGAAAACCTTGTCCGCCTGCACCTCGAAGCCTACCGGAATGACATCGAGCAGTGGCGCAAACTCTGACGGGATTACGGAAAGTCGGTCAGGCTGGTGAATACACTTCATCGGCTTAACCGATATCTAAATTGAGTCATTACACTCGGAAACCAATCCGACAGGCGGAGGATTCTTGTGTCCTCAAAGACACAGCAAGATATATTTTCAGTTACCCGAATAATTCTAAGTAACTGAAAATCCTTGCACCGCCGTGGGCAGAATTATCCTCCGCAGTCGGATAATTTCGATGTTTTTTAATCGGAGATTAGATAATTGATGAACCGTTAAATTGAAATAATAAGCAGCATGAACAAGAAAAGCAAGTACGGGAGAAATCCCAAGTTGAACCCGAAGACGCACTGCGTGATGGTTCGCTTCGACGATGTGGAATGGAACAGGTTCCTTACGATGTACAAGGAATCACAGGTATATGCGAAAGCCGTCTTTCTCAAGGCGCATTTCTTCGGGCAGAAGTTCCGGGTGATAAAAGTGGACAAGACGATGGTGGATTACTGCACTAAACTGTCGGATTTCCATGCGCAGTTTCGAGGCATCGGCACGAACTACAACCAAGTCGTGAAGGAATTGCGCATCCACTTTTCGGAGAAGAAGGCGATGGCGTTGCTCTACAAGCTGGACCTCTGCGCCTTTTCCTTGCTCACTTGTATTTCCGTCTTCGGATAACCTTTCAAACGGACAATCAACTTTCCTCCAAAATAATTACCGAGGAACAAAACGTGCTCTACATTGATGATATATTGGCGGTTTGCCCGGAAGAAATAGTCCGGGTTCAGTTGGTGTTCAAGTTCATCCATTGACACATTGACCACTTCGGAAGTGCCATTGTTGAGACGAAGATGTACAATCTTGTTTTCTGTTTCGATATGGTTGATGTCCGAAACTCGCACGGTCTTATATCCGTCACGATAAGGAAGCAGGAAACGCTCCCTATAACGGAACTTGCTCTTCTGTAAGGCGTCAAAAAGCTGTTGCAAGTTTTCGTCGGTATAATTCTTTCCGGCTTTGACTGCCTTGTCAATGGCCGCTTCAAGTTCATCCGGATCCAGCGGTTTCAGAAGATAGTCAAAGCTATTGAACTTGAAAGCCTGTACCGCATATTCATCGTATGCGGTGGTGAATATGATTGGAACGGTTGCCGGAGCATATTTAAGCGCTTCAAAACTCAGGCCGTCAGTAAGGCGGATATCCGCAAGGATGAGGTCTGTGGTTTTGCCAGATTGAAAGAATTCGACTGTTTCTTTGATGCTGGCAAGCGGACCTTCAACAATAAATGTTCTGTCAATATCGTTCAGCAGCCTTATGAGGCGTTTGGCATTGCGCTGTTCGTCTTCAAGAATCAGTATCTTCATAAGGGCTGATGTTTTTTATGATGGGCAAACTCACCGAATAGAAGTTCTCGGCATTTTCTATCTTGACCTTTTATCACAAAGTAAAGCATATCGTTCTATGATATTTTTAAGTCCTAAAAACCGGTTGATTCGATTGGGGACATCAAAGGTCGTTTCAGGTTGCAGACGGTTATGTAATCATCGGACAACTTTATGTTGATAACCAACGGATGTTCAGATGAAAAGCTGTTGTGTTTTATTGCGTTTTCTACAAGAAGCTGCAATACAGCCGGAGGAAGAAAACCTTTGCATTGTCTGACGCCCGGACTTACTTTTGCAATGACCCCTTCGTTGTGGCGTACTTTCATCAAATACAAGTATGAATCAAGAAACTTGATTTCGTCGGCAACGGGAATCAGATTCCGGTCCAGATTGGTGATGATGTACCGGTACACTTTCGACAGGTTACTCAGGAACTTGCCGGCAAGTTTGGTATCTTCCTCTATCAATTCCAGCAGGTTGTTGAAGTTGTTGAACATGAAGTGCGGATTAATTTGCAGCTTCAGCGAGTTGAGTTGCGACTGTAAGGCAATCTCCTTCTCCTTCATCAGTGCCATTTCAAGAGCCTGCTTCTCATCGCGCGCCCTGATGTATGACTGGAGGAAGAATGTGTTGGCATAAACGCTTGATATGAAAGTGGCTATCATGGCAAAAGTGTAAGCCCCCTTCATGTTGATCAGTTCGTCAAGAAGCCCGTTGCCGGTTTCGTCCCATAGGAAATTGAACAAGGTTATCATACCGAACGCAACGATATTGTTCAGTGCCATTAGGCAGGATGCATAGACCATTCCCCACACGTAGGATGTCCTGAACGGCAATACCCTGAAGACCAGAAAACAGAATCCTAAGGATATGTAGGTAAAAAAGCATACACAGCAGAAAATCGACCATGTAATCAGCGATTGTCATTCCCGGCAATTGGTCGATGGTCTTGTCATCGAGTATAAACCACATGACAAGGTAGAATACATAGGAGACGGCAGATAGCAACAGGCCGTTCTTCCAACTCATTATTTTCATTTTCACTTGGGTCATATCGGGTGCAAAGTTACTCTTGATTCGGCAAAGATAAGGCTTTACTCCTTTGGTTGATAGGATAAACAGGCTGAAACGGATAAAATTACTATCGAAACGATAATAACTATTGGTGAAATACACATTGTATTTGTTAAAACCGATCTGCACTTGAAAGATTATCCTTTTTCGGTCTTAACTGTCAGTTTGGATAGTTCGGACTTTAATTTATCCGCTTCGATACTCTTTGAATTGCAAGAACTTTTATAGGGGTATAATTTTGCATCTCAAAAAAAAGTGTATGAAAATTGAAACAGAACGTCTTGTAATCAGAGACTTTCAAAAAGAGACGTTGTTGGACTTTTGGAATATCTTTCCCATCCGCGTGTGAATTGCTTTGCCGGAGACCGCCTTTGTTCCAGAGAGGCGGCATGGGCATATATGCAGTATTCCCCGAAAGACATGCTGCGCTATGCGGTGAGTCTGAAAAAAGATGACTTTATAATCGGTGATGTTTTCGTTTTGCGTGAAAATGAAG
>VOFH01003070.1_pt1 | contig 34402 bp, 42 predicted proteins | sample 5384091 | NCBI WGS metagenome assembly VOFH01 (sample SAMN12384727, study PRJNA508395) | human gut metagenome | isolation source: healthy gut G | host: Homo sapiens
TTCAGGGCGGTCAGTTCAGACCATCGTAACTATAAGCCAGATGCAGTCCGTCTTTGCTGTCGTTGATAAAATAGGAAAAAGATAAGCCGTTCCATTGGCACAGGTGGTCATCAGGGTGCCGAAACACAAAGTCAACCAGATAAGTACAGTTTTCATGGTTTATTCAAGATTAATGATTTCATTGCCTACAAGATATAGCATCCCCGGAACATACCGAAACGAAAAGACTGGAGAAATGAACCGATACCTGTAATATTGTAAAATTCAGTTGTCCAATCAGAAGAATTCCTCTACCTTTACACCGGTACATCAAATATTATAGATTATGAAAGGAGAGCGTAACGCACAGGTATATCAAGTAGGGCCTTATCTATTCGGTACTTCCTCCACCATTCCACACTGGAAAACGGAAGAGCTGATTCCCTCCCTGAAACCTTTCCTGTTATCTTTAGATACATACAAAAAAAAAGAACTCAAAATAGCATTCTCACTTGCCGTCCAGCCGGAGAGTGAAATCCAAGAAGAAGACCATGCTAAATACCGCTCACTCGTCGAGTTTGAATGGGAAGGTGCCACATGCAGGATCAGTGTGATTCCGGATACGGACTCTTATCTCATTACCATCCTCGCTCCCAACGATCCGAAAGAGTACACAGCTTATTTCTTCTACGGATTTACCAAGGTGTCCTGTTCCTGCACGAAACAGAAGCGGATGCATTTGTGCTCAACAATATCCTTGATGATTTATGCTTTCAATACGGCTTGTTCCGATACTATATTAATGCACGCTTCCGTCATAAAGAAAGATGGAAAGGGATATCTCTTCCAAGGCAAAAGCGGAACGGGAAAAAAGTACGCACAGCGGGTTGTGGCTGAAGCATATCCCCGGCTGTGAACTGCTGAACGATGATAATCCCATCGTGCATTTCAACCGGGAAACAGGGAAAGCCACAGTCTACGGTTCGCCCTGGAGCGGAAAGACACCCTGCTACAAGAATGACTCTGTTCCTGTAGGGGCATTTGTACGATTGGAACGAGGCTCCGATGAATGAGATTCAACGAGAGAGTCCGGCACGGGCCTTCGCATCACTATTGCCATCGTGCTCTAATCTGAAGGAAGTGAGAGAATTGAATAATGGTGTCATCGAGACAGTGAAATATCTTAGCGATACTCCGGTGTATTTTCTGAAATGCTTGCCGGACAGGGAGGCGGCGGAGATTTGTTTTAATACGATATGGAAAAGAACAAAAGTGATTAATGTTTAGTGATAAGTGATTAGTGCCATTCGGTATATTATTTTTTAGACGCGGATGACGCGGATTTAAACGCTAAAAGTGGATAAAAAAATCCGCGTCATCCGCGTCATCCGCGTCTAAAAGATTATTTATCATTTAACTCATAACCGAAAAAGAATGATAGATAACGGACGAAAAAGAATCATCCCCAACGAGGTACTGTTACCCGAAGTAGCACGCCTCATCAGCGAAGGACATACCGTAACCCTGACAGTCAGAGGAAATAGTATGAACCCGTTTCTTGTAGACCGCCGCGACCGTATTATTTTAGGCCCTTTTACCGATGATGATTTACAACCGGGCGTTGCCGTACTTGCCAGAGATACGAACGGACGTATTATCTTCCACCGCATCATCTACCGCAACGGCCAAGAGCTAACACTACTGGGAGACGGTAATATACGAATAACCGAACAGACCAACATAGCCAACGTCATGGGAGTAATGATTGCCGCCATCCGTAAAGAGAAAGAATATCCGTGTAATGACCGTGTCTGGCAGCGCTACTCTTTTTGGTGGATGAAACTGACCTTGTGGCAATATTCAGAAGAAGAAGATTTTTCATCAGATGACGCGGCTCTTCGGTTAAATGCGTAACAAAAAATCAGTGTCATCCGCTTCATTTGCAGATGAGAAATTATCACAATAACAACCCTCTAATACATGCTACAAACAATGAAAATTAAGAACGGATTTACTTTACATCAGATTGGGACTTGTCTGCTTGCCAATCGCCACAAAGAAATAGATGCCACCACCCTGCTTCGCCAGTTGCAGGACCTCGGACTATTGCATGCCGCACAAGCATTCGGCTACATTGCCGTCACCCGACTGGGATTGCCCGCCAACCGGCTTCCTTTCCCCTTGGAAGGCACCAAGCAGATAGGAGAACAATTATTGGAAGACATCCTGTCTACCGGTAACTTCGGGCAACATGATAACCGCATCAAGCCACGCCCCAAAGGATATTGGGCAGGAAAGTGGTACACCTTCTGCCGCGCCACCCGACGCTGCAACGAACTGCGTCAATTTGCACCGTACGAAGCACTCTGGTATCCCGTGACTCTGATAGGGGGAACGATAGCTATACAAATAAACCGATTAAAAGGAGTAAAAGACAAGAAAGCAAGGACAAAGAAATAAAAGAACCCGGAAAATAAAAGGAATGAAAAAGCAACAGAAGGACAAAAAAGTGAAAAAGGACAGACGTGAAAAACTTAGGTATATTCGAGAGGTATCTGCCGAACAACGCGGACGTATCCTGCTAAGTTGCCTCACCGGCATTCTGGGCGTGGCCTTTGCCCTAGCCTTTATCTATGCAACCAAACGGGTGATAGACACCGCTACCGGAATAACAGACGACAACCTGACGCATGTCGCCGTTCTCACCGTTGTCCTGCTGACTGCCCAATTACTGTGCGGAGCTGCTGACACTTGGATAAGTACCCGTATGCAGATAGAGACGGGCAACGCCCTTCGCCACCGCCTCTTCTCGCGCTTACTGCAAAGCCGCTGGAACGAATTGGAGCGTTTCCATACCGGAGACGTAGTGAACCGGGTAGAACAAGACACCGCCGCCATCGTCACATTGCTCACCTCTTCTGTCCCGGCATTCATCGTCACGAGTATACAACTGCTGGCAGCCTTTCTATTCTTCTACTTTTTAGACCCTTCACTGCCATGGCTGATTGTTGCCATCCTGCCCGTCTTTCTATTAGGCAGCCGTTTCTATATGCGACGAATGAAACGCTATACACATGATATTCGGAACAGTGACGGTCGCATCCAGTCCGTCATACAAGAGAGCCTGCAACATCGCATAGTGATTAAAACATTGGAACAAGGCGAACGGCATCTGGACAAACTCGATGACTTGCAAGACATGCTCCACAGCCAAGTCATGGGACGTACCCGTTTCTCGCTTTCCGCCCACATGTTAGTGGCCCTTGCCTTTTCCGGCGGATACCTCACGGCTTTTCTTTGGGGAGCCGTTCACCTCAGCGCAGGCTGTATCACCTTCGGAACGATGACCGCCTTTTTGCAATTGGTAGGAAAAGTCCAGCGTCCCGTGCTCGACCTCTCACGCCTGATACCTTCCGTAGTCAATGCCCTTACCGCCATAGACCGGCTATTGGAATTGGAAAGACTGCCGGCAGAAGCGGACGGTGACAGCATATTCCTCGCCTCTACCCCGGAACTGGAACTGAAAGACGTGACTTTTGGCTACACTCCCGATGACCGTCCGGTATTCAGCCGCTTCTCCTGCCGTTTCCCCGCCGGTAGCTGCATAGCTGTAGTCGGAGAAACAGGAAAAGGAAAGACAACGCTCATCCGGCTATTGTTGGCACTGGCAACGCCACAAGAGGGACAGATACTCTTGATACCCGCCAAACATCCACTTGAAACCAGTCATACCGTCTCTCCGCAAACCCGCAAGAACTTCGTATATGTCCCGCAAGGCAATACCCTTTTCAGCGGAACTATCCGTGACAACCTGCTGATGGGAAACCCACAAGCTTCTGAAGAAGCCATATATCAAGCCCTGCAAACCGCCACCGCCGACTTCGTCTTCCACCTTCCCGACGGCGTAGACTCCCCACTCAGCGAACGAGGTGGTGGACTCAGTGAAGGACAAGCCCAACGCATCGCCATTGCCCGCGCTCTGCTACGCCCCGGAAACATTCTTCTTTTAGATGAAGCCACTTCTGCCCTCGACCCCGACACGGAACGGCTGTTAATAAAAAACCTGCGCAGAGACTGCGCAGGCAAAACATGTATCTTCGTCACCCACCATCCGGCAGTAGCGGAGGCATGCGAATCTATTGTCCGATTATAATCAGAGAATGAGCCCCAACGGGTATCTGCCTTTGGTTAACAAACTCAGAACAGCTTCGCAGGATACTCGCCCGCATCCACCAAAGCCTGAATCTTGTCGACTACACTCTGACGGTCTTCAGGATAAGTCACACCGAACCACTTGCTGGTTGTATCGAGCACTTCGCAGGTAGCAGTGCCATCGTTAATCAGCTTATCCACCATCAGTGGGATGAAGAATTCGCTCTTCAGGTTCTCCATGTTCTTCGGGTCGCTCAAGAAGCTCTTGAAAAACTCTGCACTGTAAGCAAAGTAATCGGGAGTAAAGCCCCAGAAGTTCATGCTGACCGGAGTCGTCTCGGGAGTGGCAGTCCATTCACCGTTATCGTCGATGTACTTCACCTCGCCATCCATACGCTGAATCTTGGTGCGTTCCACTACGGAAGTCAGCAGGTTGTTCGCATCCGTTCCACACAATCCACGGGATACGGTACCGCTCTCGCTCAACGTATTGCCGATGCGGAAGCCTACCATGGAATATACGTTTTTGGAGCCTTCGGGAAGGGCTGCAAGGAACTTGCCCATTACCTGGAAAGAATCACGACCGTAGAAGTCATCGCAATTGATAACGGCAAACGGTTCCTTTATCACATCGGCACCCATCATTACGGCATGGTTGGTTCCCCAAGGTTTGGTACGGCCTTCGGGGCAAGTGAAGCCTTCGGGAAGGTCATCAATGGACTGGAATACCAGTTCGCACGGAATATGGCCTTCGTATTTGGAAATAATCTTGTCGCGGAAATCCTGCTCAAAATCTTTACGGATAACAAACACAAGCTTGCCAAAGCCTGCATTGATAGCATCGTAAATAGAATAATCCATAATAGTTTCGCCATTCGGGCCCAGTCCGTCCAATTGCTTCAAGCCACCATAACGGCTGCCCATGCCGGCTGCCAATAAGAATAAAGTTGGTTTCATACTTAGTTATTATTTAAAAAGGTTAGTGTATCACAGTTGATAACGGTTGCAAATGTACAAAAATTTATGGCTGACAGAAGGGAGTTTTAGTTCATTCTTTACCACTATCCGTTCAAAAAGGTACATTTAGAACGGATAACCGATGGCAAAATGCAACGCCATGCTGTCCTTGAACTTGGGAATATTATAATACCCCGACTTCCCGGTATCATACGGATCATGCAGCCCGATACCCAAGTCCAGACGAAAAACAAGAAAGTCCAAATCGTAACGCAAGCCAAATCCCGTGCCTAAAGCAATCTGTTTCGGGAAATTCTTCAACGTAAATTCACCATCCGGGCGGTTTTCATCTTTACGCATCAGCCATACATTGCCGGCATCCAAGAATACGGCTCCATGCAAGTCGGCAATCATACGGAAGCGATACTCGATATTGGCTTCCATGCGAATATCACCCACGTGGTTGATATAGGTATATTTCCTATCCGTCTCGGGAGGATAGCCGCCCGGACCTATACTGCGTGCAGAAAAGGCGCGCACACTGTTGGCACCGCCGATATAGAACTGTTCCGTATAAGGTGCGGTCGTAGCGTTGCCATACGACCATATCACCCCTCCGGCAATACGCGAGGCTATCATCTGGTTCTTGTCTATCCGGTAATGGTACCTGAATTCCGAGTTCAGCTTCAAGAACTGTGCAAAAGGTACCCCGAAAAGCTTCTTTCCTTCCTCACTGAACGGCTTGCCGAAAATACGGTAGACGGCAGAAGTCAGGTTACCGGCCGACGCAACGGTGGTCTGCCACCAGATGGGGTTACGCTTGCCGCGCACGGAAGCGTTGTCATAAGTATAGGTGTACTCCATGGCAGGAATGAACTGGTCGCGCAAACTAACGTAGAGTGCCGGATTCTCGGCACGCAACGTATCGAAAGCGGCAGTAGGATTGCGCAGTACATTGAATGTCAACCGGAAAGGAGTTATACTGTGCCTGGAAGTCGATTTGGGCTGGAAGTCATAAGTGACATTACCGCCAAAAGCCAACAGCTTATAATACTTGGCACGGTTCATCTGGTCGGCATATAAACGGAAAGTCGTTGTAGCCGGGAAGTCATACTCACGGTCGCCCATCCTAGGAAACACCACGCGCGGAAAGATAAGCGAAGTGGAGATACCCAGTTCATAACTGTTCATCAAGGAAGAACTTGCCTTGCCCGTCTGCCATTCGTACGAACCGTTCAACTTCACATTCCAGCTTTCACCGCCACCGAAGACATTGTTCTTCGTCACCGTAAAAGCGGCACCCGGTCCCGTCTGGTTATTGCTCTTCATGGTGACATTAAAATCCAACTCCGCATCGTAGGGTTTATCGAGCGCGGCAATGACCCTCACATCCAATGTATCAGACACAAACGCCGTATCACGCGGTATATACTGCATCTCCGCATAACGGAAAATACCGACGCTTGCCAGACGCTCCTGAATACGGGTCTGACGGTACAAACTATACAAACTCTGCATAGAACGCTGGCGGGCAATACCTGCGCTGTCTTGTATCTGACGTTTCCGCCGATAACCTTGATAGTTCAACCAACGGTAAAGCATGTTGGGACGTACCGGAGGTTTGTTGTAGTAATGTATGGTCAAGCCTTTGTAATCCATGCTGTCATTGGGTTCCTGCCCCTGCTTTCCAAGAAGATAGACGGATTTACGCCCCACACGGAACTGCTTCTCGGCTACCTTTGGCATACCGGGAACGGGAATCAAGCGCATCTGGACATGCCCATTGGGAACTATCATGGTATCGGCCTGATAGGTCAGGTAGTCGGGACGGAAATAATAACAGCCCACATTACGCAGCAGGGTACTGATACGGGTACGCTCCCCATCCAAATCAGCCACATTGAATTGTTCTCCCGAACTGATAAGGGAACGTCGGCGTCCCAGCTCCATAATGCGAGTGGTACGCTCGCTGAAACCACGATAATATACCGTATCTATAAAGTAGGGGTTACGCATGTTCACCGTATATTGCAACTTTGCCTTCAGCGAGTCCTTCGGGTCGATAAATGTCTTGTAGCTGACGCTTCCGTTGAAATAGCCATAATCGCGCAGCAAGTTAACCGCCGCCTTCTGGCGTATATCGGGATTCACCGTAGACATAAGCACCGGAGTGGCGGCAAATTTATTGAATATCCACTTTCCGAATCCCTTCTCATACTTCTGGAAACCATTGTAAATCCACAGTCCGAAAGGAAAGGGATAGCGGATAGTAGAGCTTCCCAGCAACGAATTGTTCGGTGCCGTAGCAAGGGCGGCTTCCACCTCTTCCATAGCAATCTCACCAACAGACGTTTCACTGCGGTTCAATACAATCATCGGCTTTTGGCCGGTATAGAGTATCTCCCCCTCGGGCAAGTGCTTCGTGGTGGAGCAACCTGCCAGAAATATCAATCCTGCAATATATAATATCAGTCGTTTCATATCACATTCCTACTTTTTCATATCGCTATTTTCAGCCTCCGGTTTTATCTTTTTCTTCCTGAAGATGAAGAGTTCACTCAATCGGTCCATCTTCCGGCGCAGCACAAGGCCGACACCCGTTTCGGTTATCTCACCGTCGAGTATGCTTTCGTAGTTTTTATTATGGAATACACGGACATATCGAGTACCCGACGCATCAAGACGGTATTCCAGCGATATATTGTCAATGAATGATTCCGCATCGTTCGTGGCATTGGCCCCGGTGGACACTTTTCCACCGATGACTATCTGTACGCGGTCGTTGAAGAAACGCTGGGAATAACGAAAACTGAAGTCTTTCTGCGTGTCACCCGTTTCAGCAGAGGTACGGTCTTCCACACCTACACTGATATTGGCCCTTTATACCTCCCGCCAAGGAGTTTATCTGGCTCTGAAGTACTGAGTTCAAGGCGGCTCCCATTGACAAACCTCCTCCTTTGGCACCACTGTTCAGGTAAATACCCGTGGCAAGCATGGCAATGGCCTGCTTGCTACGCTCTTCTGCACCCATTGCCTGCAGCTCATTCTCTACTGCGGCATCTTCGGGCGCCGAAATATCGAATATCAAATCGGGAGCGTCAAGCCTGTTCTTGATGGAAATGGAAACATCGAAGTTCACCATGCGCGAACCGTCCCCGTCACCATCGGCCACAGAAGCACGCATACGTTCCGTAGCCTTCAGGCTCAGCGTAGGATTCATAATATTCCCCGCCAATCCACATAACTGCCGGGATTGAACTGGAACTCCTTCAACGGGATGATAGGCAGCGAATATTTCATGACGCCACCCGAAAGGGTCTAGCGTCCGGTAAGGCTCATATCCCCTTGGGGAGTATACTGCATATTCAAATCACCGCCACCTTCCAGTTCGATGTATTTGCTACGGTCGGGACTCAGATCGGCACGAAGACGGACAGCATCGTCAATATGGACGGACATATACATTTCCAATCCTCCCAAAGACATGGCAGGAACCTCATCTGCTTTTACCGACGTCGTATCGGTGAACGAGGTAAAGGTAACCAGCCCACTGAGACGGTCTTCCACCGTTAAAGGGGAATCGGTCAACACGTAGGTTACGTTGGTATTGCCCAGCAAATTCATGTTTCCACGCATCGTGAGCCCGTCAAGCGGCCCCTTCACCGTGGCATGCAAGTCGACGAACACCTTTCCATACACCAGACTTTCGCGGGTACGCGGTGCATCCAGCAACGTATAGTTCTCTGCCAGCAGATTGAGGTTGGCAGTAGGACGCTCCATATTCCGGAAATCAACCTTACCGTCAATCGTAAACGGATTCTTGCTGGTGGTATAAATGGCAAACTTATCAAATATCAGTTGGTTATCCTTAATCTGCACGGGACGGTCGTCAAACCAGTAGCGGGCCCCTGCCTGGCGTGCATAGACAGACACACTGTCCAAAACAATATCACCATGCATTTGAGGCTTGTCCAGCGAACCATAAATATAAAGCCCTCCATCAATATCTCCGGTAAAGGCCACCGTTTGGTCAGGGATGAATGCATTGGCCATCTTCAATGGAAAATGCTCGAAACGGGTGGACACTTCCAGCGTGTCCTTTCCGTTCTTCTGCGTCAGTATGCCGTCGGCGGTCATCACTTCTTCATTATCATATGTAAAATAGGTATTCAGATAGTGCGTATTCTTGTCGCCCGGCAACCAGGTAGCCCCCAGGCCGATGTCTCCAACCGGTTGGTGTTCGTAGGTCAGTTTCTCTACATTGGCTTCGGCGGACACCTGCAGGGAAGTGGCAGTCTGTATATAATTTGCTTCGGCGGAGAACAATCCCGTAAGCCGGGGCATATAAGGAAGTACCTCCGTAAGTTCATCCAAGCGCAATCGGCTCAGTTCTACGTTTATATTCTGCAAGGAAAGGGTATCATTCTTGTCGGATTGCATACGGAAACACAGACCATCGTCGCTGTCCATATCAATATTGGCATAGACGCGCATATTCTTATGCAGATAAATCCAGTTACTATTGTCCGCAAAGTGGAATTTACGGAAAGCGATAATCGGCTCGGCAGGAATAAGGTTCAGCAGCACACCATTACCGCGACCGTGTCCTTCGGTCAACGGACGGGCATTAATACCGAATAGAACACCGGTCTGCCCTTTTCCATTCACATAATCCACAGTCAGTTCCGCATCTTCATTACTCCGTAATTCTGCATGATCGAGTTGCGTTCAATTCTATCTGCTTGGTAAGAAGAGTAGAAAATTTATCCCTTGTTCCAGCAATTTCTTCAGTGTGCTACGGGCACGGAACTGAAAGTCGAGGTCGCCTGCATCCATGCTCATCTTGATAGAGTCATGGCGTGCTTCGGCACCAAGAGTGTAAAAGCGAAAGGATGCTTCAACGGCTTGGGAGAAATTCTAACTCATGTAAACCGACATTCTCCACATTCATAGCCACCTTGCCATCCAGGTATTTACGATCAAGGCGCATATCGGCATCCGCCTGCATTTTCAGCAGGGCATTGTCGCTCGTCAAGACGGTGGCTAGAGATGGATTTCAATCCGGCTGTCAGGTCAATACCGGAAATATTCCAGTGTCCGTATTGTAATTCGCCGAGAGAAGCATTGTACAGCAGCCACGGTACGGTGGTTGGCGGGATCGAATCCCTTTTCCTTTAGCGGCAACCTTAGCCGAAAGGGTATAAATAGAATCTTTAGGTAAGTGGTGTACTTGCAAGGCGTCCACATGAAGGTCTGCCTGATAAGCTTCAGTGGCAGTGTTATAGTGCGCCAACAAGTTCAATAGCCCTTCACGTTCTTTCAACTTAAGGGCGTAGCATCATACTTAGGTCCATCCATGCCAAGACGTGCTGCCAAATGCATACTGTCCGGCACTACTATGGAGCCATCGGAGTGACGCCTGTCAGTCCGGTAAGGAAAATTCAGATTTTGTGTCCGGATATCGAAGTCAATGCTTCCGTTGCGCGTCAGACTGTCGGTAAGATTCCAAATTTCACCACCACCATTCAAGGAAAAGCACCCGGCAGATCGATGTTGAAGCGGGAAATCTGCATCTGCTTAAAGTTACCTTCCGTACCGGCACGGATAGTAAGGGGCGGAAAGGATATGCATCCTTGAATGTATCAGGTAAATCACCAGCAAAGAGCATCACATCCTGCTTGCCGATGCGGGCATTGAAACGAGCGGAGAGTCGTCCGGAAGTGGGAATTTCCACCAGTTCCCAATAAGTCTGGGCAGTGAAATCCATTTCACTGTGTGGGGTAAGTAAGTTTAAGGAAGGCACCTGAATGACTGTGGAATCAGCATATACCCTTCCGTCAGTGAAGTGACGCTCAAACCGGAACGCTCGTTCATGGAGAATTCCCGGATAACGGCATTGATATTCCGTCCATGATAAAGCACAGAGTCCACCCCAATACGAATATCCCGCAAGGCAATGTGCGAAGCATCAAATCCGGGAGCAGGTTTCACACCGGTGCTATCAGTAGCCGCAAGACTACCGGTATCTATCAGACTATTAATGGCACTGAGCAATTGGCTGCCCGTGTCATAGTTCACCGTAGTACTGCTCAATTCAAATTTCTTCAGACCGTACATCTGTCCGCCCAAGTCAGCAACCGCATCATCTACCCTCTGCATCACCCAGACGGGGCAGCAAGACGCATGGAATCCAACGGCATTTGCAAATCAACGGAAACGTTTTTCAGTGCCAACTTGTGCAAGGCTACTTTCCAACTAAGGGCGGTAGTCGCAGTGTCCGGTTCGGCAGTGGTAGTATCATTCATCACAACGAGCATATGAGTATCACTCAATTCCACACGATTGATGACGGCATCCTCTTTCTTCAGGTCTATGCCATGGCTTTCAAAGGAAGAAACGTCCCAATACACCACGTATGCGGATCCCTCTATCAGATCGGCAGAGTTCAGGAAAACTCCGTTCACGGTTACCTCATCCACTTCTACTTGCCCACGTATCAACGGCCATGCCTGCACGCGCACGTTCAGGCTTTCCAGGGTTAGCAAAGTATCAGGAGTTTGTTTCACGGCAAGAGAGTCACCGGGAGCTGAGGATATTTGTTTATCTGCCTGTATAGGCTGAATAACCTGCACACCACGTACCAAAAGGTTCAGCGGAAAGCGGAGGTCAATGCGTTCAACAGATATATCCATACCCGTTGCCTCGGATGCGATGGCAGTAGCTTGCTTCCGTATCAGGTTCTGTACGGGAGGATATAAAGCAATACCATCAGTATTGCAAATAATATGATAGGGGTAAAGTAGTATCCACACTACCCATTTTAACCATTTTCTTCTCATTAGGACGTCAATCGATAGTCAGTGTTTAAATCGTTACAAAGTAAACAAATTCCAACGACATTTGGTTGATGCAGAAGACAAAAAGGCTATTTATTCCACTATCCGGCACTTTATACCACGAGGGTCGTTGCCAATATTCAACGCCCGTCTGAAAATTACTTCACTTTCTCACGTACCCACTAACGACAGTCAGACGGTGTCATACCGTACATATGAGTGAAGGTTTTCAGGCATGATCAAGGGCATGTTCAAGATCATGAAAGAGACACTACTCACAAAATTTCCCTTTGCACATATTTTTCAATATTTATCCTTGCTGTTTATCAATAAATCCCCTACCTTTGCTTCCATCAAATAGATATGACAAGTATGTTCCGGCAATCAACAGACAGGCTCACGGTATGGCTATTCGCCCTCTGCCTCCTCTTTCCTTTCAGTAAATTGTCTTCTGCATGGCGTAATACAGCCACGCAGGATAAGGCTTTTCAATTTCAGCTGTATCAAAAGCATCTCCTGACAGCATAATGCCTGAACGCCTTACGTTTCCCGATTCCGTGGCACTTGCAGCACCGAAACTGCCGGAAGGGCGTTTCTTCTCTTGTAGCTTACTTGAAACAGCATCTCAGCACAGACGACCAACTGGCACGCGCCATCTACACCTGGGTTTCAAGAAATATTAAATACAATGTGTACATAACCTATACTTCTCGCAACGAGGAAGCGGATGAGACGAAAGAAATACAAAAATATTATCCGAACGCAAAGGTATTTGCCAGGATTATGCGTTACTTTTTAAAAGCACTGGTGAAGGAAGCGGGAATGGATGCTTATGTTATTGATGGCTATAACCGCAGGGACGGTGCCTTACTGCCCGACCCACATGAATGGTGCGCAGCCAAAGTAAGTGGGAAATGGTATATGTTTGACCCTACATGGGGCGCTGGATTTGTGGAAAACTACCAGTTCATTCCTTCCCGAATCATCGTTTCTGCAAGCTGTTACCGGATACATTACTGAAAACACACATGCCTTTCGATCCGATGTTCCAGTTCCGCGAACGTCCACTGAGCTATGAAGAGTTTGATACAGGAGTTGTAGATGAACAACGCTCAGTACCGGTGTTCTATTGGGCGGATACATTGGCGCTATATGCGGCAGGATACACCGGAAAGGCTGGTAAGTGTCAGACAGCGCATGTTATCGAACGGACGAAGTAATGATTTGGTTTATTATATGCTGGAACTTACGGTAACAACATCCGCATCGCCGGCTACCAGAAGATTCTGAATGCTTACAATATGGCAATGGATTTACAGGGAAAAGCTACGGACGCCATCAATGAATTCGTCCGTTACCGGAATAAGGCATTTGAGCCCCTGAAACCGGATGCAGAAATTCAGGCGATGGTAGATGTCCCTGAGGAATTGATAAACCGGGCAGATAGTGCGATCAATAGCATCCGCACCGCACCGGAAAGATATAGGGAACCTATCCTGAAATTACGGGATCAGATAATGGAAGTGGCAACAACCGTATATAAACATAAACTTTTTCTGAGGCAGTACTTTAAGCTACCGGCCAAGCAGAGAAAGGGATGTTTAAGCAGACGAAATAAAAAGGAAGGCTTGTTAGTATATCTTCTATCAGGTTTAGGCAGCAAGCGATTTCTCTTTTATTTTTTCATCAAAAGGTACTCCACGTGAGGCTTCAAGCTCTTTCAATAAAGTAACAAGATCATTGGCTCCCAACAGGTAAACAAAGGAAGCATCTTATGGCCCATAGCGGCAATGCCATCTGTGTCTTCTGTTTCCAATGCCTGTCGCAAGCGGTCAACATTCAGGCGTGTTTCTGTGACGAAAACTTTCCAGTATGGATTTTTTGCCGCATCCGGATCATCACCGGAAAAAAGCGGTAAGGGCGGAAAAATTCAAGGTAGAAGAAGGGGCGGCATCAACAGTAGCAATATCCGCTTGCAGCACACCAATCTCTGCAAGCAATTCATTCACCGTAAAGCGGCTTATGCAGACTTCCGGCAAAACCATGTTGCAGAAACGCCTCACGCTTCATATCACTACGGGCAGTGACGGCAATCACCGGAATTGTCTTGGCTTGCGGGATATTCGAAGCACGCAGCAGCCTCAGCAAATCGAAACCATTCATGGCAGGCATTTGCACATCGGTCAGCAGCACATCAAAAGTATCAGTACGGAGGGCTTCAAAAGTTCATCCAGTTGCAGGCAGGTCACGGAAGTAATACCACTCTGTGCAAGCATGGCAGCAGTGAGAGTAAGCTGAATGCGGTCATCATCAATCAAGAGAATATGTAATGCAGGTATCTGAGTTTGTGAGTCCTCACTTGGTTGTTCATTCAAGGTGGAAGTGTCATTATCCAATGCCACCGGATACAGAGGTACCCGTAACGTGAATGTGCTCCCCTTTCCGAGTACGCTATCCACCTCAATACGTCCCTCCAGCAGTTGCACCAGCATACGAACAATGGACAGTCCCAGTCCGAATCCCTCCTCTCCCTGTGCTCCGGGCAGACGGGTGAATTCCTGGAAAATACGCTCACGGTCACCAGGATCCATTCCCTTTCCCGTATCGATAACAGAGAGTTTCAAATGGTTACCGGGAAAAACGGAATCGCCTTTCGGCACAAAAGAGGCGGTCAGGGTAATGCCGCCCTCTGAAGTAAACTTCACTGCATTAGAGAGCAGGTTATTGACAATCTGGCGTAAGCGCAATGGATCACTGATAAAAGCTCCTTTCAGTTCCGGATCTATCTCACACTTCAAAGACAATCCTTTGGCAGAAGTCAGCGGTTCAAAACTGACATAGATTTCTTCAGCAAGCGTGCAGGATGAAAAGTAACACGATTTATCTCAGCTTTATTCAAGTCGAGGCGATGGAAGTCGAGCAAAGTCGGTAACGAGCTTCAGCAGGTGTTCCGAAGAAGTTTTTCATGTTATCCAGGTAGAAGCGTTGCCGTTCGTCCACCGTCAGACGGGAGAGCAGGTCGGCATAGCCCATGATGGAGCCGAACGGCGCCTTAAAGTCGTGGGTAATGGCAAGCATCAACTTTTCGCGGGAGGCAAGCAACTCTTCGGCAAAACGATTGGCTTCTTCCAATTGACGCCGATAACGGTTACTACGGGTGACATCCCGCCAGATCATGACAAGAAAGATAACGGACAGCACAACAGCCCCGGCAGCAATACCCGAAATAATCGTTGCAGAACGATGCCGAACAGCTTTCTGATACTCCGCCTCTTTGCGGGCACGCTGCAGGGTTTCCTGTTCGTAGCCTTTCAACAGACTGTCGATACGAGCACTCAGTGCATGATCAAGACGTTGCAAAGTTCGCTTACGACGCTGCATCACACTATTGGTAGCCCTCTTCTGTTGGGCAACAGTGCGCAGCTTCGCGTGCAGGAATCAACCGGATTATAAGCATCGAGTACAGTATCCGTAGCAACTTCAAGGGTTGTTTGCACCTGAACAGCTGAATCTTTGCGTGGTGGGACAAAGACTTCTCCCAAACGGCGGAAGAAACTTTTCTTCTTGGGTTGTGTCACAACCGTATCGCGACGGGCAATAACCCGGCGTTGTAACACGTTGGGGATAGTATCCTGTTCGGCAATAATCTGTTCACTTCACGGGCTTGCTGTCATTCTTCGCTCAGTGTACGCAGCAGGCGGACGGGCATTCTCAAAAAGCCCTATCAACTGTCCGTACGCAGAAATCCGTCATCCGAACTGGTAAATTTCCCGGTGCACGAAGAACGGAAAGAAGAGAGCAGGCTACCATAACCGGACTATCTTCTTCCATTTATTCATTTATCTTTCGTTTTATAGCGGAAACCATCCATAATACCCGACCTAGACCGCGGAAGTCCAAACCGACAATACCTCAACAGAAACCCACTTCCATGCATAAGATAAACGTGAAGGCTGATTTGCATATCCGTCGGAACGGCGCACATTAGTTACTGACACGCACAGCAACCTGCTAGTAAACCAGCCCCCGACCTGATTGCCATAATACATCATGAAGGCCATTGAAGATGAGAGACAGTGAGCATTCACCATATCGTGATGTGAGTTGCCTGAGCGAACGGCAATGTCCCCATCCCACCCCATCATGACAACATAACTGAGGCTGAAGCAATAGTTCCCGGTCGTCTGACATCTCCCATCTGCATACCGACAGGCCAGCCCAGAGCATTGAGTTTCCTAAACATCTGTGTCGACCATCCCAGCCTCATGAATCCGAGTCTATAACGGATAAAACGGCGACTACGAAGCACAATCACCCGCAAAGACCACGACCATCACAATGCGAGAGAACAAGGTACTTACACCCGCGCCAAGCAATCCCATCTCCGGGAAACCCAATTTTCCATTGATCAGAATATAGTTTCCTACGATGTTAAGCGCATTTCCTCCAAGCAGAATCCACATGGCCGTCTTGGTGTCGGTGATGCCATCCGTAAACTGTTTAAAGCCGTTGAACACATGACAAAAACCAGTGAAGCAAGCAGCACTAGATAATAAGGTTTAATCAGAGGCAGTAATTCTTCGGGCTGCCCCAGCCGTTCCACATTGAAATACAGAACAGCCATGACAAGAGTCAGCAATAAAGCTACCAGCACATTGGCCACCAGACTGCACCGTAACGCTTGTCCGGCTTCGGCAAAACGGCGGTTACCGTAGAAGCCTCCCACAACCGGGGTCAGCCCGTAGCTGAACCCCGTACTGAAAATAATACAGAGAGTAAACAGATTGTTTACGAAAGAAGCGGCACCCAGCTCTTCCGTGCTATGATGCCCAATCATCAGCGTATCGGCAAACCCCAGCACAATGACTCCCAACTGCCCCACCACAATGGGTAGTCCCAGGAGAAGCAATGCTTTGTAGTGTTGCTTATACGTATCAAATAAATTTCTCATACTAAAGGTTTTCTTTTTGGTAATAAAGCACAATCCCATTTTCATCGCGGAAGGTCTGTTGGGCTACCCTATGAAGCTGTTCTGCCGTCACAGAGCGGTAATTGTCCACTTCACGGTCTATGTCTTCCGCCTGCCCGGTCAGTTCAAACCAGGCAAGGTTCGTGGCAACATTCAGATAATTGATGTTGCCGAATATCTGTGTAGACTCAAACTTGTTCTTTACTTTCTCCAATTCCTGCTCTCCAACAAACCCGGATTTCAACTCTTCCAACTCTTTCCGGACAGCAGCCTCGGCTTGCTCCAAAGATACGCCAGCAGATGGCTTTCCACTGATATGCAGCAGTCCGGCATCCCGTGTACCGGAGATATAGGCATCGAGACTGGAAAAGAGCTTTTGCTCCTGCACCAGCCTGCGGGTCAAGCGACTGGAACGTCCATTGCTCAGAATATCCGACAGAATATCGAAGGCATAATAATCGGCATCTTCACGACTGCACATGTGATAAGCCATGAACAAAGCATCCAGAGGAACATTCCGTTCCACCGTCTGCCGGCGTTCCGCCGCTGTACAACTTCTTGCGGTAATTGTCTTACAGGCACATTCCTACGGGGAATAGGAGCAAACCATTTTTCAGTCAGCCTAATCGTTTCTTCCCACGAAATATTTCCGGTAACGGCCAGAACTGCATTATTAGGTGCATAAAAAACGGAAAAAGAATTCCTTTACCTCATCCAGCGTGGCATTGGCAATGAGAGAGGTCTTTCCCGATAGTAGGCCAGCGATAAGGATGCGTTTGATAAGCCAAAGGACGAAGCAGATGCCCCACATCGCCATACGGCTGGTTAAGGCAGCGTTGCTTGAACTCTTCCATCACTACACCGCGTTGCACTTCGAGGCTTTGCTCACTGAAAGCCAGCTCCAGCATACGGTCGGACTCCAGCCAGAAGCCGATTTCCACATTCGATTTTGGAACCGTCAGATAGTAATTGGTAATGTCATTATTGGTCCAGGCATTGTTTTCTCCCCCCGCCAACTGCAAAGGCGTATCGTAATCGGGAATATGCGCCGAACCGCCAAACATCAGATGCTCGAACAAATGGGCAAAGCCGGTATGCTCGGGATGCTCGTCGCGCGCACCGACATCGTAAACGATGTTCAGCGCCACCATCTGCGTGCTGGTATCTTCATTGTGCACCAACCGCAGACCGTTGTCAAATATCATAAAATTTTGTTTATCTTCATAAAATAGAATGACAGAATCTATCATCAATCTATCACTGTCACTTTTTTAATAACCACATCCTCTTCAGGACGGTCGCTACGATCCGTTTTTACCTGTTGTATCTTATCTACTATATCCATGCCTTCGATCACTTCGCCGAACACAGTATATTCACCATCCAAGTGCGGAGTACCACCTACCGTAGTATATGCCTTTACCTGTTCCGGCGTGAAATGGAATTCCGGTTGGCCGGCCACTTCCGCCTCAGCCTGTGCAAACAAGCTATCCTGCAAGTTCATCAGACCATCCTGGTCATTTTCCTTACGCATCTTGTAGATTTCCTTCATGTGTTTCTGCGCCAAAGCATTGAAAGCATTGTTCAGGCGTGCCTGGTTCATCTGATGTTCCATGCCGAGAAGCGTAGAATCGTTATACACCTTTCCGGTCACGATATAGAACTGACAACCGGACGATTCCTTCTTCGGGTTTACGTTATCTCCCTGACGGGCGGCAGACAGCGCACCTTTCTTATGGAAGTATTTCGGGTAGACAAACTCCGCAGGAACAGTGTATCCCACATCGCCCGCTCCCAGCATCTTGCCTTTCGGGGCATTCTTCGATTCGGGGTCGCCCGCCTGTATCATGAAATCCTTGATGACACGGTGAAACAGCGTACCTTCATAAGTACCTTCCTCGGCCAGCTTGATGAAGTTGTCGCGATGCTTCGGCGTTTCGTTATACAGTTTCACGATGATGTCACCCGCAGTTGTCTCAATCTTCAACTTAGTTTCCTTATCCATGTTTCTGTCTTTCTTTTGTCCCGGTTGGCAGGCTGTGGCGCGCATATCAGTATGGTTAATAATACATGGGATTTTTTTTCATCTGTCTTTTTGTTTAAATTAAGCCTGCAAATATACGATTTTCAGACAAAACGATTTACCTTTGTGTCTTAAAAGAGACAAAAGATAAGGCAATGAAATCCATACTCATCGTTGAAGACGACATTACTTACGGTATGATGCTGAAGACCTGGTTAGGCAAAAAAGGCTTTCAGGTAGCTTCCGTCAGCAGTATCGCCCGCGCCCAGAAACATTTGGAAACGGAGGGTGCCGACTTGATTTTGTCCGACCTGCGTCTGCCCGACAAGGACGGCATCGACCTGTTGAAGTGGTTGGGAGAGCAAGGTCTGTCCATTCCACTCATCATGATGACAAGCTATGCTGATATACAATCGGCGGTGCAAGCCATGAAATTAGGTGCCAGCGACTACGTTGCCAAGCCTGTAAATCCGGACGAGCTTCTGAAGAAAATCAGTGAGGCTGTGAAACAACCCGTTGCTTCCCAAAACAAACCATCAGTTCCGGAAAAGGAGAAAGTACCCATCAGAAAAATGCAGGCGGTGCTCCGTCTTCCGACTATCTGGAAGCAAGTGATACTGCCAAGCAACTTTATAATTATGTAAGACTGGTTGCCCCCACCACAATGTCGGTACTGATCAATGGTGCCAGCGGAACGGGTAAAGAGTATGTAGCCCACCGCATCCATCAACTCAGCAAGCGTGCCGGACAGCCTTTTTGTCGCCATCGACTGTGGCTCCATCCCTAAAGAACTTGCCGCATCGGAATTCTTCGGACACGTAAAAGGTTCATTCACCGGAGCATTGACAGACAAAACAGGAGCCTTTGTTGCAGCCAACGGAGGAACCATCTTCCTCGATGAAATAGGCAACCTCAGCTACGAGGTGCAGATACAATTGCTCCGCGCCCTGCAGGAACGTAAAATACGTCCGGTAGGTTCAATAAAGAAATCACTGTAGATGTGCGTTTGGTTTCCGCTACGAATGAAGATTTGGAACAAGCCATCGAGAAAGGGCTTTCCGCGAGGATCTGTACCACCGTATCAATGAGTTCACCCTGCGTATGCCCGAACTTAAGGACCGGAGAGAAGACATCCTTCTCTTTGCCAACTTCTTCCTCGACCAAGCCAACCGGGAACTGGACAAACAGTTGATCGGGTTTGATGATGCAGCATCAAAGCATTGCTGGAATACCATTGGCCGGGAAATCTGCGACAGATGAAGAATGCGGTACGACGCGCCACCCTATTGGCACAAGACCAACTTATTACACTGAAAGAACTAACAGAATTGCAACAAATCACTCATTCCCATGTAGGTTTGCCATTGCGTAATGAAGAGACAGAAAAGCATCAGATTATCGAAGCACTGCGGCAAACGGGAAACAATAAAAGCCGGGCGGCACAACTACTGGGCATAGACCGTAAAACATTATACAATAAGCTGAAACTTTACAATATAGAGAGCTAAAGGCCCTCTCGGGATCGTATCCCAACCGTGTCAAGTCCGTACCTGCTCCGTATCTATTCAATTGTGTAGATACGGAGCAGGTACGGAAGGTTGGTATGGAGCAGAGCCCCAGTGTGGAATTTTCCACACCCCATTCCACACTTTCCACACAATTCCACACTGTACCACACTTCCCCACTCACTTTTCATCATTAATTATCAACCATTTACCTAAAATTCTTATCTTCTGGCACGTGCTTTGCAACTATAATTTACGTAAGCGCAAAGCTTCCTAAAGCAAAAAGGAAACCTAAACTTTCAACTATAAAATATATTTAGTATAATTCTAAAAAAGCAAATGATTATGAAAAAAGTTAGTATTAGTAGCAGCCCTGTTTATGTTTGTTTGTGGTGGTTCTTTCGTGGCAAACGCTCAGGATCGGTGAAAACTCAACAGCAACAACCGGCAACGGAAAAACTGAAGAGCCTAAAGCCACTGAGCCTGCCAAGGAAGAACCCAAAGCAGAAGAACCGAAAGCTGAAGAGCCCAAAGCTGAAGCTCCTGCCAACGGTACTCCTACAACGGAAACACCTGCACAGCCTGCTGAATAATAGTAAGCACACTGACAACAAAAGCCATCCCTACTTGTCTATTCTGGGGGATGGCTTTTGTCGTTTTCAGACAGTACCTATTAATAAGTATCAAAATATACAGAACCGCACTAAAATTACCTATAAATAGCGATTTCTCACTTTTTCCTTTCTACATACCTTTGCAAACAAATCGATAGAGATGTTTCGCAAAGTTCTTTATATTATAATAATACTGTTCATCAATCACTTATCTGCTTCTGCCCAACAAGGTTACGCCCTCACCGGAACTATACAAGATGCGCAGACTAAAGAGCCATTAAGTTTTGCTACCATTCAATTACAAACTGCGGATAAAACCTGGTATGGCGCTCTCAGCGACCAGAACGGACGGTACTCTTTTCACCAAATTATCACCCGGAGAATATACAGCAACTGTATCTTATCTGGGATATGACAAGCTGACAAAGACCTTTTCCATCTCTAAAAATACTACATTAGCTTTCCGGCTTACTTCATCTACCATGGCATTGAACGAAGTGGTAATCACTGCTTCAGAATCAAAAGGGTAACAAGTGCTTCAAAGATAGACCGTAAGGCAATGGAGCACTTACAACCAACCAGTTTTACCGATCTGCTGGAAATGCTTCCCGGTGGAAAGTCCATCGACCCTAATATGGGGAAAGCAAATCTGATTAACATCCGTGAAGCAGGAAACAGCAGTGAGATAATCTCCTCATTAGGAGTAGGTTTTCCATAGACGGCATGCCGGTAAACACAGATGCCAACTTGCAATACCTCAATGGTTCAGTACGAGTAGTAAGCAATTTGTATCCAAAGGGGTCGATATGCGAACCCTGTCTACTGACAATATAGAGAGTGTGGAAATCATCCGCGGTATACCTTCCGTAAGTACGGAAACCTCACAAATGGATTGGTAAACATAAAACGTAAATCCACGGCCTCTCCTTTAACTGCCCGCTTTAAAGCAGACCAGGTAAGCAAACTTTTCTCTGTCGGCAAAGGTCTGGCTATAAACGGCAGCAATGTACTAAACTTAGACCTCAGCTATCTGGATTCGAAAGTAGATCCACGCGACAGCCGTGAAAACTACAAACGTATCACAGCCTCAGCACGCTGGGGCAGCAACTATAAAGCAAACATCGGACACATAGACTGGCGCATAAATGCCGACTATACAGGCTCATTTGATAATGTGAAGCAAGATAAAGATGTCACCATCAAAGAAGATTCTTATAAATCATCTTATGATATAATGACACTGGGAAGCGAATGGACTCTGAAACGTCCATAAACTCTTTCTTGCGCCAGTTACAGGCCAGAGTTTCCGTCTCACAAGAATTCAACCAGATCAAAGAGCAAAAGACCATATCCATAGACCGCCCTATGGGTATTCCCAGTAGTATGGAAGAAGGGGAGGCCGACGGACTTTATCTACCCTATAATTATATAGCAGATATGCTGATCGACGGTAAACCGTTCTATGCCAATGCCAAGCTTAACGGAGATTTCGCCTTCAATTGGCTGAAGAGTTCTCATACATTGAAACTGGGTGCAGAGTGGAAATTAAGCAAAAACTTCGGTGACGGCCAGGTATATGATATTACCCGCCCCTTACAGACCGCCTCTACTACCCGCCCGAGAAACTACAGTGACATCCCTACCCGACAGGAATTATCTATCTATGCAGAAGAACAAATGAAACTATCACTTGGCAAGCATGAATTCTTCCTGTCCGCCGGTGTGCGCACAAATACTTTATCGGCTTGTCGGACAAATTCACCATGCAGGGAAAACTTTATTTCGATCCACGTTTCAACCTAAAATGGAGCTTGCCTGCCCTGGGTAAGAACGAAGATTGGCACATTGACATTTCAGGTGGTATAGGCTGGCTATCCAGAATGCCGACTACAGCACAACTGTACCCGGACGACCTGTATGTAGATGTTGTGCAACTGAATTATTATCATAATAATCCCGATTTCCGTCGCATCAATATGATGACTTACAAATGGGATAATACAAACTATGACCTGGAACCGGCACGTAACCGGAAATGGGAAGTAAGGCTGAATGTGGACCACAAAGGATACGGATTCTCTATCACTTACTTCCAAGAACACATGAATAATGCTTTCCGGGACAAAACTTATTACCGTACGCTGGCTTATAAAGTATGACACTTCATCCATCAATTCTTCGGAATTGACCGGGCCACCGGCATTGGAAGATTTATCGTATACAGAAGATGCACTGATCAATACTTACGCAACGACGGAAACGGCACATGCGTAGACAAAGAAGGTGTGGAATTCACTTTTCATACGCAGCGAATCAAAGCCGTTACACTAAGGTTTACCGTCACCGGTAGCTTGGCTGAAGACCATACAGTAACAATGCACTCCGATACAAGGAATCTTCTGTCATGATTAACGGCGAACAGTTTGCAATATGTAGGCCTGTATGACTGGGATTCAAATTCCAAACCAGGAACAGTTCAACACCAACTTACGGCTGATACGTACTTGCAAAAGATAGGTATGATTTTTTCACTGGCCGCACAATGCACCTGGTATACCGCCAGTCAACCATTATGGAATAAGTGGTATGCCTATCAGTTACGTGGACAAAGGAAACATACATCCGTTTACGGAAGCAGATGCCAAAAGATGCACAACTGCAGCACCTGGTATCAATATATGGAGACACTTATTTTGACCGTATAACGGTTCCCTTTGAAATGAATCTGAATCTGAAGGCAACCAAGCAAATCGGGAAATATCTGGATTTATCGCTATTCGTAAACAGACTACTGACAGTATCCCCGATTATCATAGAGGAACACAACTAATAAGACGTACAACCAATCACTTACGGTATGGAGGCACTAATTTAAGATTTTAATATTAATACATAAAACAATAATCAATGATGAAAAAAGTTAAGTATTTCGCATTAGCAATTCTATTGGCCGGCTTAGCTTTACAATGACAAGCTGCAGTGATGACGATGTCGCCACTACACAGGTAAATATGGGTTTAAATATCAAAACACTATCGGAGATAATCTGAAAGTTGAAACGGGAACCTATACATTCGCTAACGTGAGCACCGGAACAGAGACAACCATTGACTACGGCGCTACACTGACCCGTGCCGCTACCGAGTACGCTGGCAACTTTGACGGATGGACTCTATAACGTAACCTTCTAAGCATAGGTAAAGCAACTTATACCTATACCGTAACAGAACCTGTAATAAATGGAAACGGCGAAGAAGAGAATGTAGAAGTAACCAAAACCGCTAGGCAAACATTCAAAAGGTTCACAACAATGTCTTAGAAGTAAAAGGCGGAAGCGTGTCACTGAACTGACTGTTTATGTACACCAGAACAAGGATGAAAAAGTGACTTCGTGATTGCTGAGATTTTGCCGGAGGTTCATACAATACTGAAACCAACAAACAATATAATGGTGACCAATACATCGCATTTACAATAACTCTTCAGAAACTCTTTATGCCGATGGATTGGTATTGGTTGAATCTAAATTCCCAACAACTCAAAATTCGATTATAAGCCTAACATTATGGACGAAGCCATGGCCGTACAGGTAGTAGCCCGCATTCCCGGAAGCGGAAAGGAACATCCGGTACTACCGGGAAAGAGCATCCTGTTGTGCGATAATGCAATCAATCATACAGAAGCGCTCTCTTCTTCACTGGATTTAACCGGCGCTGACTTCGAATGGTATACGGGAGGAACAGCTTCTAATCCGGATGTGGACAACCCTGATGTTCCTAATCTGGATATGATCTTCAACTATACAAAGACAGTTTGGTTGCTAAGCAAACAGGGTAACAGAGCTTATGCTATCGGCCGTATTCCGGAAAGTATCAGTGCAGATGCATATGTAGCCGACTACAAATACAACCCTACTTATATGAATAGCGGCAAGGAAATGACAGTAACCAACTCCTATAAATTCCCGAATGAATGGATCATTGATGCAGTCAATCTCAGTCCTACGAACGGATATATATGGAATGTAACAAGTGCGGTCTTTAGATATGAGCTATACGTATATTGGAAAAAACACTACCGCTGTTGAAAATGCCGGCAAAGCAGTAGTCCGCAAAGTTTCTTATACTACCGAAGACGGACGTGAAGTGCTGCAAGATACTAATAATCAAGTGTAGACTTTAAAGCTTCAGTACGCGCCACTTTATTGCCTGCCCAATAACTAAAGACCAAGAATGAGATTACGTTTCCTCACCCTATTAACCATAGCGTGCCTGCTGCCCATAAGAATCTGGGCGGCAGACACACTCCATATTGAGCAAAGCTATTGTCGGAATATAACCATACGGCCTTATTCCACAAGCAGATTTGGCAGAATAGTGCCATCCGTTACAATCTGCGCCCTTTCAGTCTGACCACCACCAGTGTGAACGGACTGTATGAGGAGCGTGGCAGTGCAGCCCTGGTACAGGAAGGAAACGGAGAAAAAGAATTTCAATATAAAGGTAAATTCTTTGTTGTGCTGAACCAGCACAGCCGACTCTTTTGGAACCGCTTACCGCAACGGGCGCAGGGAAGACGTAGTATGGAATGAGAACTCCGACTTTCATTACTCTACCCGTATCTAGTAGGTGACTCCATCGGTGGGTATATGAAGGAAGAAGAATACAAATTCTCCGGTGGATATACTTACCGTTTTGGGAAATGGGCAGGAGGGGCGGAATTGGATTATCGTGCAGTGATTGCCTACCGTGACAAAGACCCGCGTCCACGAAATATCATCTCCGACCTTGCAACTCTCACGCAATCTGGGCGAGAAGTACATATTAGGCCTGTCCGTGCAGGCACGCAAATATAACCAGAGAAGCGATATCAAATATCTTGCAGATAAAGGCCCTTCTGTCCTATCAAATGCTGGGTTTGGGCATGGATTATGTCCGCTTTGCAGGTTCTGACAGACTTCTTCCCGCTACACAGGTTCGGGAATAGGTGGCAGTATCGATCTGCTCCCGGTAGGCAAAACGGAGAGAACAATGGCTTCTCCCGCTTCGTTGCGTACCGATTATTTCCATCTGACTAAAGAATTGGTCAGCATTAACTACGCTCCATCAATGAGGTCAAGAATGTAGACATTTCATTAGAGACCGCATGGACCCACCAGAACCGGGAGTGGAAATATGGAGTAAACTTATTGGCAGCATTGCAACAACATACAGGCGTTGAAAACATCTTCGGTGATCCTACCGCCAATGTTTATCCGAAAATCGGTAGTGTGGATCAATTCAAGAATGCCACGCAGAAAATAGCATTGAAGGGTATGGTGGGACAAAGTCTTTACGGAAGCCGTCGTTGGGGATGGACGCTACTACCCTCTGTGGGTTACGGACAGACCAAACCGGAATACAAGGATAACGGACGCTACGTAGAAATAGCTTCCGCAAGTGGCGGACTGGAGGCACAATCTCTCTGGAAAGTATCGAAAATGCTGTTATCAGCGAGCGTTGCCGGTGGATATACCACCAATGTGAAGTCTGAATACTCCCTGCCGGGACTGGATACTCAGAAATCGGTAGGGAAGCACATTGCTCTCTAACATCGATTATCTGAGTGACGACCATGCCCTCCATAGCCCTCAAGCCACAGGGGAGACTATGTAAGTAATAAACAATATGCCCCTGTTCCTGTCCGCCAACTGGCTACATCAGGAATACAAGAATTGTGGTGGAACAGACCGGATAGAAGTATCCCTGGGAGTTACTTTTTAACAACAATAATGATTAACAATAAAACAAAAAACAACAATGAAAACTAAAACATTATCAATCGCAGCCGCCATCATGGCGTTATTCTTTATCGGAACTTCTTGCAGCAACAAGCAGAAGAACACCGAAGAAACCGCAACCACCGAACAGACCACCGGTGCAATGGAAATAGACGATCTTCTGGCTAACGCCGAGTCACTAACCGACCAGGAAGTTACCATCGAAGGTGTATGTACGCATGCCTGCAAGCACGGCGCCACCAAAATCTTCCTGATGGGTAGCGACGACACAGACCATTCGTGTAGAAGCAGCCAAACTGGGCTCTTTCGATACGAAGTGCGTCAACAGCATCGTCCGCGTCACCGGAACCCTGAAAGAACAACGTGTGGACGAAGCTTATCTGCAACAATGGGAATCACGCTTGAAAAGCTGCCGCTGCCGAAAAGCACGGTGAAGGCGAAGCCGGATGCAGCACTGAGAAGAAAGCACGCGGCGAAACAGCCAATACGCCCGAAGCACGTATCGCCGACTTCCGCGCCAAAATAGCCAAGCGTCAGGCCGAATCAGGAAAGCCCTATCTGTCATTTCCTATTATATGGAAGCCGCCAACTATGAAATTCAGTAAGGCGGGAACCGCATTTCGAAATGGAGCCGGACAATCCACCGGGACCTCTCATTCTTCTTCTCGGGATGGTATTGATATATGCCATCTCCGGAATTGTAATGAACCACCGGAATACGATCAATCCCAATTACTCGGTAGAACGACAAGAATATACCATTACCGAAGTGATGCCCCCGCAGGCCGGAATGAAAGGATGATGTCCTGAAACTGCTGGCACCACTTGGTGAAAGAAAAACTATACCAAACATTACTTCCCGAAGGAAAAACAGATGAAGGTATTCCTGAAAGGCGGTTCCAACCTGATGGTCAATCTGCAGACCAAGCAAGCCATTTACGAGAAGCTGACACGTCGTCCGTTGATAAGCGCCCTGACCAAGCTGCATTACAATCCCGGAAGATGGTGGACTCACTTCGCAGATGTGTTTGCCGTAGGACTCATCATTATTACCGTCACGGGAATGGTGATGCTGAAAACCAAAAGGCTTGTGGGGACGAGGAGGTATAGAACTTTTAGCAGCAGGTATACTGATTCCGCTACTTTTCTATTTCTATAAACGACTCAAGCTTCGCATATAGCCTGAAGTATAAACATTGGTTAGCAATCTAATTATCAAAGCATTGCATTTACCGAGCATTTACCTACAAGAGGTAAAAGCATTTACCGCAGATGTAACGACCTTTACCCCATTGCATAACGCTCTTTACCTCGGTATGAACGGTCTTTACCCCGGCATGTAAATGGAGTTACCATTTGGGGTAAACAGAATTACAGGAGTTCCGAGATCCAATCCATGCAGCTAACGAGTAATTAAAATAGGTTCAATACTAAAAACAAAAAGATATCAATGGGAGAATATCATTGAATGCAATAACCTGACACTATTATGGCAAACGGTTAATTTACGAAAACCTCAGCTTCAGCGTGCCTAAAGGGCGCATCCTGGGACTGCTGGGGAAGAATGGTACAGGAAAAACCACAACGATCAATATATTGAGCGGTTACCTGAAACCCCGCTTTCCGGCCAATCTCCATCTTTCGGACAGGAGATTCAGGCCATGCACCCCTCAACACGCCGTAACATCGGCCTGCTCATCGAGGACACGTGCAATAGTTCATGACCATCCGGGAGATTGAGAAGTTTTATTCTGCTTTCTATCCGGGACAGTGGCGCAAAAGAAGCGTACTACGACCTGATGGACAAACTGAAAGTAGCTCCCGGACAGCGCATCTCGCGTATGTCGTGGACAACGTTCGCAAGTGGCACTAGGGACTTATCCTGGCGCAAAATCCGGAATTGCTGGTATGGACGATTGATCTCTCTCGGTCTGGACCCCGGCCACCGCCGTCTCTTCGTGGACTATCTGCGACTATGCCCGCTCGGAAAAACAAAACTCGTTTTCCTGACCTCGCACATCATTCAGGATATGGAACGCCTGGTAGACGACTGCATCATCATGGATTACGGACGTATGATACGCCGCTATACCTGCACATTGCCCGAGGGTTACAAGATGCCGGAAGATAAAGACTTCTACCATCCGTCCCTTATCAGAAATACGCTGGAAACCTTCTCGTTCCTGCCTCAACAAGAAGTAGAAACACGTTTCAGAGCCCTGCAAATGCCTTACAGCGATTTGAAATGCGAGACTGTAAACCTGGAAGATGCTTTTATCGGACTGACGGAGAAAATACTGATTAAATGATGAATTATGAATTACTATGCAGAGCAGGAAGTCTGTTTTACTTCACGATTCATAACCCATAATTCATAATTAATAACTCATAATTCATAATTAACTAACATGAACGCTATATTTTATAAAGAATGGATTAAAACCCGCTGGTATCTGTTGCTTGCACTGCTTGTAACCCTCGGTTTTGCCGGATACTGATGTTGCGCATCAATCGTGTTGCCAGCATGAAAGGCGTGGAACACGTTTGGGAAGTTATGCTGTCACGGGATACCGTATTCGTGGATTTACTGGAATTTATTCCTATTGGTCGGGATACTGCTTGCTCTGGTACAATTGTACCCGAAATGCACCATAAATGCCTGAAACTGACATTGCATCTGCCCTACCCGCAACTGCGGATGATTAACCTGATGCTGCTCTACGGACTGGTAGTGTTACTGATCTGCTTTGCCGCCAACTACGTGCTGATGACGGTTTACATGCAAGGCGTCCTGGCTCCGGAACATTATTCGCGGATTCTGCTGACAGCTCTTCCCTGGTATTTGGCAGGTATTGCCGCTTATCTTCTGATTTCATGGATATGCCTGGAACCGACCTGGAAACGCCGCGTCCTCAATCTGGTAATCTCTGTATTGCTGTTGCGTATCTTCTTCCTGGCTCCGGCACCGGAAGCCTACAACGCTTTCCTGCCCTGGCTGGCAATCTACACCCTGCTCACGGCAAGTCTCCTCATGGCTCTCCATTGCACGGTTCAAGGCAGGAGAACAAGATTAACAGGTTATACATTCACTATTAAGAACGAAAAAGACAATGAAACGTTTTAGTCAAATATTCTTATACATCACCATTGCATTGCTCATTATCTGGCAGTTGCCTTTGGTGTTATTCTTTCTTTGCGGCAAAGCCATCGAAGATTCCTTTCTCCATGTACAGTAGTGTCCCGGCGACTTCCTCTCCATGGGCAATGACGATGGTAAAGGCGTGGTACGACGCGACCAGTCCGGCAATGTATATACACAGGAGCAGACGGACAGTATTCTCCCGTTCTTCTACATGCGCCAGCTTATGGCGGATGAGCGGTTCCCGGACAGCATCAATGGTGTTGCCGTCACTCCGCGCGAGGTGCAGCTTACGAATTTCAGCTTTCCGCTCGGCAGCTTCGGATATCAATGCCTCCAAGATAGAGCTTTATCCTTTGTTGGAAAGTATGTCGGGACGTGTGGACCTGAGTATGCCCGATGATGTATTCCGCGTCACCTCGAAAGGTCTTGAATTTATCGGTATGAAACCAATACGATAGATACAGACAAAAGCCAACTGTTCACAGAGGCTATGGTGAAGAAAGGGTTTAATTCCCTGCCCGCCGGTTGGCGGGTAATCCCACCACTCGCAAGGAGTACGATGAAGGTTATCTGATTCTGGATAATGAGGGAAAACTTTTCCATCTGAAACAGACGAAAGGGCGCCCGTATGTACGTGCCATTTCCCTGCCGGAAGGCTTAAATGCGAAGTATCTTTTCATCACGGAGTTCAAGGATCGCAAGACGCTGGGTTTCCTGACCGATATGGATAACAACTTCTATGTACTGAACAATAAGACTTATGATGTGATCAAGACCGGAGTTCCTTCCTTCAACCCTGAAGAGGATGCCCTGTCTATCTTCGGAAATATGTTCGACTGGACGGTTTGTGTGAAAACAGCCGATGGACGAATATTTTGCACTGATGCGGATGATTATTCGCTTATCAAGTCCATCAGCTTCCCAAGAAAGAGTAACAGCATACCGGGATTACGTTTTACTTCCTCTCAGGATAAATATGTGAAGCCACGCTTCTGATAAAGATTCAGAGTCTCACGGAGTTTAATCAATTAGAAATAAAACCCGTGAGACTCTGTGTTACTCTGTGGTGAGATTCTTTTATATCATCTGAAAGCCTTGCCAAAGATTCGTCAGTGGTACAGGTGCCTCCACTTCAATCATTTCTTTAGATACCGGATGCACAAAACTGATATGCCGTGCATGCAGGCAAATACTTCCATCCGGATTGGAACGGGCAAAGCCATACTTCAAATCTCCCTTGATAGGACATCCCATCTTTGCCAACTGGCATCGTATCTGATGATGTCGCCCAGTCTTCAGGTCTACTTCAGCAGAAATAATTATCCGACTTACCTATCAACCGATAGTGCAGGATAGCCTTTTTACTCTTCGGCACTTCCTTATCATAAGCATAGCTCTTATTCTGCTTCTCATTGCGCACCAGATAGTTCACCAGTTCTCCTTCCGGCTCCTTCGGAGCATTCTTCACGACTGCCCAATAAGTCTTTTTCACCTCACTGGTTTTGAACATTTCATTGAGGCGGGCAACGCCTTGCTGGTTTGGCAAAAACAACAAGACCGCTTACGGGGGGCGGTCCAAACGGTGTGTAACACCTATAAAGACATTGCCGGGCTTTTGGTATTTCTCCTTAAGATACAGCTTTACGGTTTCCGAAAGCGGCGTATCACCCGTCTTGTCTCCCCTGAACTATCTCGGAAGCGGTCTTGTTGACTATAATGATATGGATTGTCTTCGTATACGATTACAGTCATTCTGTTCGATTACATGTTCATACCACCGTCTACCTGAATTACCTGTCCTGATACATAAGAAGACATATCAGAAGCCAGGAAGGTAGCAATATTGGCAACGTCTTCGGGAGTACCGCCACGACGCAAAGGGAATCTTCTTTGCCCATTCAGCTCTTACCTCATCAGATAATGCAGCAGTCATATCGGTCAGGATAAAACCCGGAGCAATAGCGTTGGCACGAATGCCGCGAGAACCCAATTCCTGTGCAATAGACTTGGCCAATGCAATCATCCCTGCTTTGGAAGCAGAGTAGTTGGCCTGACCGGCATTACCGTGAACACCTACTACAGAAGCCATATTGATAATGCTGCCGGCTTTCTGGCGCATCATAATCGGAGTACAAGCGTGAATAAAGTTGAAAGCCGATTTCAAGTTCACGTTGATAACCATATCCCATTGCTGTTCGGTCATGCGCATCATCAGACCGTCACGGGTGATACCGGCGTTGTTTACCAAAATATCAATGCGACCGAAGTCTGCATGGATAGCCTCCACCACTTTGGCAGTATCTTTCAAAATTAGCAGCGTTTGAAGCATAACCTTTAGCTTTCACACCCATTGCTTCAATTCCTTTGCCGTATTCTCTGCATTTTCGTCAATCACCAGGTCGGTGAATGCTATATTAGCTCCTTCTTGAGCGAACTTTAATGCGATAGCCTTACCAATACCGCGAGCGGCGCCGGTTACAATGGCTGTTTTTCCGTCTAATAATCCCATATTATTTAAAAATTATTTATAAAATGTATTCTTACTTCTTTCCCAATGCACCAAGTACCAGACGGGTCACGTAAGCATCACGTATCGCATCGTCCAGATTGGCCCCTATATGACCGCGAATATAAGGTGTTTCAATCCCTTTTACGCAATAATGCACCAACTCGGCAGTCATGTCCAAGTCATCTATCTGGAAAACACCCTTCTCCATACCTTCACGCAGAACCTCTTTGAAAAGCTGGGTTTCTGTAGCATCGAAACGTTTGCGCACTTTCTCCACTCTCCAAATATCCCGAAAAGAAATTGGCACGAAGAGTACCATTCCGAAAGACAACCTCTTTTACCGCATCCAGATGGGTGTAAATCATTTCCATCAGTTTCTCGTCCGGCTGAATATCTTTCTCTACCACGTGCTTCATCATATCCGAAAGAATATCCAGCTCCGACTCAACAACAGCCAAGTAGACATCTTCCTTGCTCTTAAAATAGGTATAGAGCGTTCTCCTAATCGCAAAACAAGTGAAATTGACTACAGGAGTAAAAAATATATCCAGAACACTGGAATATTAAAAAGACAGAAGGCTTATATTAGCATGAGATTGACAGAAATAGACAATATAAACAACACTATTGTTAATAATAAATTAACAGAATTAGGGCGCGTTTTATAGATTTTAAACATTATCTTTGTGAGCATCCTGATATGTCAGGAGAAAGTATATCTATATGAAGAAACTACATATATAAAGGCACAATGGGAAGAGAACAGAAACAATCACAGCCTGCAACTCTAATAATGAAACAAATTATAAACGCCAAGGAAGCAGGGGAAAGTACTAAAAGGCAGCAGAATCTAAACGTAGGGAAATTTGAAAGATTCTTAAAATAACAACATTTCAAATTCTTGAAATCCATGAATTTAGAAACATTCAACCACTACCAACAATATCTGATAAAGGAAAACAACAGCCCCACAACTATAAAAAACATCATCAAAGATACTTTATTCGCATTACTAAAAAGAGCAGATAAAAGAGTAGATATTCCTTTTAGATGGCTCGATAGCAACTTAAACAGTTTTGAATTAACAAAAATAAAATCAAACAAAGAATTAGCTGATAATAAGAAAGTTGCATTAACAGAAAAACAAGTAATGCAAATATATGCTTGTAAAATAAATGCCAAAACTCTCATACAGCAAAATCGGCTTAATGAGGTAAAAAAGACCTATTTGTATTACAATGTTTAGTAGGACAACGCATCTCCGATATGCCTAAGTTCTTCAACGATGAAAGCGAAATCGATGAAGAACATAATACTATAGCGCTTACACAGCAGAAGACAGGTAGTAGAGCTATAATTCCCTTTAATGCCATTGGCAAAAGAAATTATATCCAAGTATAAAAATAAAGAAATAAAATATTATAGAGATGATAATTCTGCCGTTAACGGATACTTGAAAGAAGTAGCAAAACAGGCAGGGCTAAATGAAAGTATAACTTTTGAGGAGAAAGGAGTCAAACAAACCAAGCCTCTACATAGCTTAATACATACGCATACAGCACGCCATACATTTATTACTATTATGTGTCGTAAGAATATATCTAAAGAAGTACTTATAATAGCAACAGGACACGAAGATACCAAACTAATCGATAAAGTATATCTACATCTATCAGCAAAGGATAAAGCTAAAAAAGGTAGCAGAGGCATTCAATGAAGCAAAATAAAACAGAAGAGCAATCTTCAACAGTATTAGTTCCTCCTATAAACAATCTCGAAAGCCTAAAAATGTTCATTCAGAATTTAGAAGAAGAACTAAAAGGCTTTAATAATATTAAACAAAAAAAGAGGATCCTCCGAAGAAAGCAAAAAGCTCCAAGTTCTTTGACATTCTGTTTTATAAGCGTCTTACAGAGTTAGCACTAAATATTAAAAC
>VOFH01003926.1_pt1 | contig 34395 bp, 47 predicted proteins | sample 5384091 | NCBI WGS metagenome assembly VOFH01 (sample SAMN12384727, study PRJNA508395) | human gut metagenome | isolation source: healthy gut G | host: Homo sapiens
CAATGCGCAGATTGAGCGTAAGCAGGAACTGAAGAAAGTGGGGATGGCTGCGGCCTACAAGAGCACCCGCTCGTCGTTGGCAAAATTTATAAGCCGCCCCGATGTCCGGATGTCAGAGGTTGATTTGGCGTTCGTCAGGAGATACGAGGATTTCCTGTATAGTAACGGCTCTTCCGGAAATACGGTAAGCTATTACCTGCGTAACTTGCGTTCCCTGTACAACCAGGCGGTAGCGGACGGTTATCATCCTCGTGGCGAATATCCGTTTGCGAAGGCACAGACCCGCCCGGCGAAAACGGTGAAACGTGCTTTGTCACGGATGGATATGCAGAATCTGGCGGACTTGAATTTGGAGAATGAACCTGAACTGGAGTTTGCCCGCGATTTGTACCTGTTCAGCTTTTATGCGCAGGGAATGGCTTTTGTCGATATTGTCCTTTTGAGGAAGAGCGATATTTGCAATGGTGTGCTGACCTATTCCCGTCATAAGTCGAAACAGTTGATTCGCATAGCGGTGACTCCGCAGATGCAGGGATTGATGGATAAATACAAGACGGAAAATGAGTACCTCTTTCCGATAATCAGCGGTGAATACGCTTCGGGATACAAACAATACCGCCTGGCGTTAGGGCGTATCAACCGCCATTTGAAGAAAATCGCTGTTGCAGCTGATATAAAAGTTGCGTTGACGACGTACACCGCCCGCCATACCTGGGCTACCCTTGCCCGTGACTATGGAGCACCAATTTCTGTGATTAGTGCCGGACTAGGGCACACTTCGGAAGAAATGACACGCGTCTATTTGAAAGATTTCGATGTATCCATGCTTAATCAGGTGAACAGCATGGTTACAAATTTATCCAAGTGAAATGAAAATTTGTAATATAATCCGTTGAAAATTAGAAGATATAATATTTTTGTTTATCTTTGCGATATTGTAATCTATTCTGTAATAGAGATTATATTAAAATCTCTTTGTTATTTTGAACTATTTCACGCTGCAAAGTAAGCTTATTTATTTATAATAGGAATTATCATAAAGTACATATTTTTATTCATTTTGTACACGTAGTGTGGTTATCCTCATAAACCGGGTAGTTTCCGCTCTGGCAGCGTTCCACCAACTGTTTGGCGGTGCATCCGAAATACAGTTTGCAGTGACGGTTGAAGTTGCTCTGCGAGTCAAATCCCAATTCTTCAACGGCGTCTTTTATACATACTCTCGGTTCGGTCATTTTTTCGAGTATCCTCCGGTTCTTTTGTTTCAGCATCCATTGTTTGGCAGTCATCCCGAACACCTCGTTGAATTTGGAAAAGAAGCGGCTTCTTCCCAGGTTCGACAGTGAGATGAGCTGTTCTATATTATCCACTCTGGTATGGTTGCGCATGACAAAATCCTTGAAGTCCATTTCTTTCCCGATGATAGGGTGAAGCAGGGCTGCAATCTCCCGCTTTTCATAAAATCCGCGCAGGAGAAAGAAGAATTCCCCTGCATCAGGGTGTGCAGGTGGGCACAGTTCATCCCGTTCCTGATGCAGTGGGTCAGCACTTCGAGGAACGGTGTCAGCGGGTAGTGTATCCCAGTGGGTGCGAAGTCATATTCAATGTGGTCGCATATACCTGATAAAGACTGCAATATGAGCTTGTCACAGTTGCCTTCGGGCATGTCGAAAAACATGGAGAGCAGGCTTGAACCGTTTTCTCCAATTCCCTTCAGCCGGGAAGAACGGGGGATGAGTACCATCTCTCCGGCATGAAACGATCTGTTGTGGAACTGGTTGCAAGTAATGGTGAAACCCCCTTCAGGAAGAACAGAAGATAATTCTTGCTTGTATTGTCTTCTTCAAATTCAGTGTTTTTGTCGAACTCCAGATACTTGAATCCGGTTTCAATCGTTGTCATGTAGTTTTGGCATGACAGGTGTTCTTCGATGTACAGCAGTTCGCTTTTTCATAAGTTTTGATTCCATGGCAATAACTGTTTTTATTGTTTGGCCTGTTAGTTATCCGTTTGTTTCACAATTGTTTCAGTATCCATGTTTTTAATGAATTATATATCAGAATATTATTTTCTGTTTTGTCTGCCATGATTCATTATTTCATGATACTGAAACGTTGCGTGGCTGTTTTATGTAATGTAAATCATTGATAATTAAGTTTTTATTGTTTATATTCTTTTTGAAATCTCTATTACGGAATAGAGATGCAAGAAAAGCAATAATAAATAATAAGATGACATGAAGAAATATCTATGTTTAATCGGTGTCTTGGGAGTACTCCTTTGCAATACGGGCAACTCTTACGCCCAAAAGGTTGCGGTAAAGACCAATTTGCTTTATGACGCTACTACTACAATGAACCTGGGGCTGGAAATAGGCCTGGGCAAGAAATGGTCTCTCGACTTATCCGGAAATTATAATCCCTGGAAGTTTGATGATGAAACGCGTCTGCGCCACTGGGGCGTACAGCCGGAACTTCGCTACTGGCTATGTGAGAAATTCAACGGCCATTTTCTGGGTCTGCACGGACATTACGCCAAATACAATGTGGGCGGAATGTCATTTTTGAGTGATAACATGGAGCGCCACCGCTATCAGGGACATTTGTGGGGCGGCGGAATATCCTACGGTTACCAGTGGCTGCTCGGCAACCGCTGGAGTCTGGAGGCTGTGCTTGGAGTCGGCTATGCGCGGTTGGATCACTCCAAATATCCCTGTGCCACATGCGGCACCGTTCAGAAAAGTGAGAAGAAAAACTACTTCGGCCCGACAAAAGCTGCCGTGAGTATCATATACATAATAAAATAGGCAAATGATGAAAAGAATCTGTATATACGTGGCCTTGGGAGTGCTAGGCGCATTTTCCGCCCATGCCCAGGAGATAAATATCGGACACACCGTTGCCCGGAAAATAAGCGACGACAAAGTGGAAGTGTCATTTAATATGGATTGCAGCACGCTGCGTCTTCCCTCGCGCCGGCAGATGGTAATCACTCCCTTGATAATCAGCCGGTCGGAAAGCGATACGCTCGCCCTGCCTTCAGTCTGCATTGCAGGCAGAAACCGTTATCGCATGAACAAGCGGAAAGAACGTCTGTATGGCAAAGCAAACCGGCTGCGGGAGGAGGGACAGGAAATGATTCGTTTTAACAGGAAACGGGATATGCTGCTGGATTATAACGAAACAGTCCCGGCACAGGAGTGGATGTCCGGAGCACGTGTCGAGATATTCCGTGAATTACAGGGATGCGCAGGTTGCGGAGAAGCACTGGGTAATGCTCCCGTTGCGGAGCTTCCTTTATTCAAAGAGGTAGTGGAACGCCCGAATTTGGAAATAATGGTGGCACAGGCAGAGGAGAAACGTCGTTCTTTCACCCGCAGCGCATATCTTAATTTTAAAGTGAACCAGTCGGCATTGCTTGCCGATTATATGAATAATCCTGCCGAACTGGCTAAAATCCATTCGTCCATTGATTCCATCCGTGAAGATGATAACTATCGTATTGCCCGGATTAAGATAGTGGGCTACTCATCGCCGGAAGGCAATTATGATGCCAATGCCCGCCTTTCCGAACAACGTGCGAAAGCGTTGGTACAAAACCTGAAACATGCCTATAAGCTGGACGACAGTATGATAGAATGCCGTTCGGTGCCTGAGAACTGGGAGGGACTAGCTGCATGGTTGCGCGAATACCGTCCTTCCTATATGCAGAAAGTACTTCGATATTATCGGGCAGACTCCCGAACCGGATGCACGCGACGCGAAGATAAAAGCTATCGATGGCGGAAAAATCTATAATGCCTTACTGCAAGAGGTATATCCGAAGCTGCGCCTGGTGGAATATACAGTCAGCTATACAGTGGTTCCGTTCTCTGTGGAGCAGGGGGGAAATCATCAAGAACGCGCCCCGACAAAATGAACCATAACGAAATGTATCAGGTCGCAGTCAGCTACGGCAAAGGTTCGGACGAATACAACAGGATTATCCGGATGATTGCCGACCGTTTTCCGAGTGACAGGATAGCTAACAACAACGCCGCCATCGTGGCTTGGGAAACGGGAGATTACGACGCTATGCGGATGTACCTGAAACGTCTGGAAGAGATAAAGGCTGAATAATACAATTTGATAATATAATCTGAAACATACAATCTGAAACATAAACTTAGTAATTAACATTTTAGTATTCATTAAATTTTAAAACAATGAAATTGGACAAATCTTTTTTAACGCTGTTTGTCGGACTGGCGATGGCAGCATGTAGTAATGATGAAGAGATGGCAACCGGCGGACAAAACCAGTTGCCGGTAGACGGTAGGGAGGCTTATATGTCCGTGTCTGTGGCAATGCCTAAAAGTACAGGAACACGTGCTCCGGGAGAACATCATGGGACAGCGGACGAGCAGAACGTAAAGGAAGTGCTTCTCGCGTTGTTTGACGCGTCGGACGTTTGTCTGGAAACAAAGACATTGGCTACAACCGACTATATCCTGAATGTAGGCGGTGCTAATAAGTCAGGATATGACGGAAAGGCATTCAAAGTACCTTCCGCTACCGCCAAAGTACTGGCAGTAGTCAATCCGAGCGACAAGTTCAAAGACAGCCTGTGTGGCTTCCGTTTCCTGGTCTGCCATCAACGGTGCTGTGGAGCAGACGCTTGACGAAGTGACTGGAACGTCAAAGGACAACTTTATGATGATTAATGCCGGCGACAATGCAAATCCGGCTAACGGAGCATTGGTGACAGCTAATGTAAAGGTGGTTGACGGAACGTCTATGCTGACGTTGCTACCGCGATATCCGAAGCCCAAGCTGACCGTTCAATGATTTATGTAGACCGTGTCGTTGCTAAAGTTTCTTTAGGAACAAATCCGGACGGCCTCAAGGTTCCTGCCGGAGTGACCTGTACATTCGGTGACTGGGCATTGAATATCACCAACAAGAGCATGTTCCCGTATTCTGAAATCGTAATGCCTGCCGGAGGTTCTACAGGTGCGGATTACAGAATAGACCCGAACTACGAACTTGCAGGATTCGATGTGTCGCAGTTCAACTACCTGAAAGTAGCTGACGACGGAACTTTGCCTGCTGATTTTTCAGCTATGACGGATAGCAAATACTGTCTTGAGAACACAATGGCTGCCGACGCACAAACCCCGGCACATACTACGGCTGCCGTAGCAAGTGCGGTTTACACTCCTGGCTCATTTACTGTGGGCGAAAGCTGGTTCCGCCTTTTGGGTACCACTTACAAGACATTGGCAGATTTGCAGACAGTATATAATGCTGCAAAAGCAGCTGCTTCACCGGATGCATTGCAAACACAGATAATCACTCTTTGTGACCAGTTCTATGCACGTATGTCTGCTGCCGCTACTGCACAAGGCAAAACTGTCGGTGCTGATTTTGCCGCTATTACTCTCGCCGAACTGGACGCTATTGCGAACGGTGGTGAATACTCCAAGCCTGATGCAGCAGCCGGTGAAACCGTAGGTGTGGAATACTTCCAAAAAGGCGTATGCTACTATAACATCCTCATCCGTCATGACGACGCTATCACCGCAACGATGGCGCATGGCAAATATGGTGTTGTGCGCAACAACTGGTACACACTGACTATCAACAGCGTGAAGCAACCGGGTACTCCCTGGCTTCCTGACACCACAAATTCTACTGACACGAAAGACCCGGGTGAGGACGATGATGACAAGGAAGCATATCTCTCTGTAGAAATTACGGTAAATCCATGGACTACCTGGAGCCAGGGAGTGGATTTGTAATGACAAATATATCGGGCTAAAATAACAATTAAAATTATAAGAAGGCGTTATGATACGATGCGGCTTGTCTTGTGGCGCCTTCTTTTTTCTTTCTTTTCGTTTTTATCCAGCCGGCGGAGGCTTATTTCCGTGAATCAAGACCTTGATTATAAAGAAACAGATAAAAACAGGTCTTGCCATACAGGCAAGTTTTTGCGGCTTGTCCACCAAAGCAGATTATTCCGAGAAAAAGGCAAAAGTCGCTTTTCCACACTATATATAGAAATTAGAAAAAATAAATAGACCCATAGATTATGAGAAAGATAATGAATACAGAGGGTGCCGTCCGTCGGATGGGTTATGGAAGTTGCCTGTTGTTATTGCTTGTACTCTTTTCTTGCACATCCATTGATGAGACCCTGCCGGAATGCCGGCTGTATGTCCGTTTCCGGTATGACTATAACATGGAGTTTTCCGACGCTTTTGCATCGCAAGTGAATCGTGTCGACGTGTTTGTATTCGACAAGGATGGCACGTTTGTCATGAAGAAGAGCGAGCAGGGGGAAACTCTGGGCGGCGGCAGCTACCGTATGCCGTTGCCGCTTCCGGTCGGTGAATACCGGATAGCCGCCTGGGCGGGAGTGAGCGATGACTTTGAAATGCCGGAACCGGTTGCCGGAAAAACGACACTGGAAGACTTGATGGTAAGAATGAAACGGGAAGAGTCATTGGTGCACAATAAAGCTCTGAACCCGCTTTGGTATGGCGAGGTACAGACTGTCGACTTTACCGGCAGACAGGAACAGACGGAAACGGTCTCCCTGATAAAGGATACCAATAAGTTCCGCTTCATCCTGCAAAAGTCTGGACCGGGTGAAGAACTGGATATGAGTGATTGCCTGTTCGAAATCCATGCGGACAACGGATATTACGACTGGAACAATGGCCTGCTGGATGACGACATGATTAGTTACCGGCCGTATTATCTGGAAAAAGTGGAGGATGTGGGCATTGTGGTGGAAATGAACACCATGCGCCTGCTCGAACATAAAAAGGTATATCTAACGCTTACACGCAAGTCGGACAGTAAGGAACTGATGAAGGTTGACCTAATACCTTACCTGCTGCTTACAAAAATGGAAGGGCACAATATTCCGGCGCAGGAGTACCTCGACCGTCAGAGCGAGTATGCGATAGTCTTTTTCTATAATCCGGAATTATTGAATTTCCTTTCCACGAAGATTGTGATTAACGGCTGGACTATCTGGTTGAAAGGTGAAGACCTCTGATAAATAAACAAAGATTGATGAATATGAGATATAAAGGTTATATATGGTGGGCATGGTTGTTGTTGCTCTTATTTTCCTGTACGGAAAGCGAACAGGTAATTGAACCGGTGAATCCCGGGAAGTGCGGATGAGCATGAATATCAGTACGCGTGCCACGAGTGACCCGGAAGTGCTGAACGTGAACGAAACCCGCATCAGCCGCCTTCGCATCTATGTCTTTGACGGCACGTCACTGGACAAGATGTATTACTGGCAGGGCTAACCGCTACCGACGGTACTTATACTACTCCGGTTTTTACGGTGAAAGCCGCTACCGGGAAAACATTATATGCCATTGTAAACGAACCTGTTGATACGAATACCCGTGCTATATTGGAGTCCGTAGACCATCCCGACGACCTGGTGGACGTGCAGTATCAAATGGCGGATTACTTGACAACTAAGACCAATGTAAATGTAGTGGAATATACTAAAGATTACTGCCTGCCCATGTATGGAGAACTGGCAGGAGTGGATGCGGCGGAAGGGACGACACAGACAGTCAACATGCGTGTAGACCGTGCGGTGGCACGTGTGGATGTCTATATGCGTAAAGAAGCGGGAAACTGGGAGGAAGTTCAGATACCTGCGATGTTGGTTGTGACGGGAGTTTCCAAAACCGGGTTCATTTCTCCCGAAGACTGGTAATTATGCATCTTCCGTAATCAATATGCTGTTGAGAAAAGACAGTCGGAGAAATTCCTGAAGAAACTTCCCCGAAAGACAAAGGCGTATTGGCTTACTCTTTTATATTCGGAAATGGAATGCAAAGACAGTAAATTGCAAATAGGTATCGACGAATACGATATGATAGAGTTAGGTGGAGACGCGAATAATTCAGGTGGAGCGCCTTTGGAAAAGCTGGAGCGTAATCATGTCTATCAATTACTGTGCCGGTTCATGCAAAAAACAGTCTCTTTGGATATAGACTTGACGGTGTGTCCGTGGATAGCGTTAGAACCCCAGGTGGAAGAAGTGAAGGATATACAAATAACGAACTGTTATGTTGTACCGCCCGGCGGAAGAGTACATATACCTACAGACGGGGTGTACAAGGCATGGGCACAAATGGATGAATTTGAACGTACGCCTATTCCCGAAGGTGAAGTTACGGCCGAAGTGCTTTGGCAGGACGGAATAGGAGTAATGACGGAGCGTAGTGTGAAAGTGATGAACGCGGAAAAGCGTGACAAGGCTTATATCGTTGTAGAGACAGGGAATAAGGCGGGAAATGCAGTAGTTGCAATGAAAGTGAATGGAGAAATTTATTGGAGTTGGCATATTTGGTGTACGGACTATAACCCGAACCTGAAAGAGGGACAACAGGAACTTAATGGGTTTGTCTGGATGGATAGGAATTTAGGAGCGACATACAATAAATATAATGAAGAGGGGGGGATTAAGTCCAAAGGCTTTTTGTACCAGTGGGGACGGAAAGACTTGTTTCCGCCTACAAAGGGTTGGGAGAAAACGGAATCTGATGAAGACTTGTACAATCTTGCTGGTGAAATTATAACTTTCTCAAAAGTTCCAGTGGAAGTCTTTAATAATATACCTAATTCAGTACATAACTCTATGAGTTTTTTATACGAGTGAAGAAAGCTGGTATACGAATGCAAAGGGAACATATAGAAGAAATGATTTGAGCTTATGGAATAGCAAAGTAGGAAAGAAAACGATTTTTGACCCCTGCCCGGATGGTTGGAGGGTGCCTGTTGGTAAAGATGGGGAGTATGAATCTCCATGGGAACAGGCTAAAAAAAATGTTACGCCTTTGGTGCGTTATAAAGGATTTTCTCTCAAGGGTATTTATTATCCTGCAGCAGGTTATCGTGAACTATTAACAGGGAATATGCCAAATAATTCTTTCTTGGATAATGCATTATATTGGGCGGGGAATATTCCGTCTTTATATAGACAGCCTAGTATAATGCGTTATACATTAATAGATTCTACAGGTTATTCCTTTTCTATAAGTGTTGCGTGGGATGCTTATGGCGGTTCTGTACGATGTGTGAAAGAATAAAATGGAGGTTACTATGATAAATAAATTATTTGCATTTTTCTTTATAGCATACTTATTATCTTCATGTGTAGAAGATATAGAGAATTATGCCCTTGGCAATGTGGACAACATGATACCCGACGGCAAGGAACTGATGGAACTCCGTTTGGTGATACCCGGGGATAAACAGCCGGTTGCCCGAAGCATTGAGAATGGAACGGCCGGTGAGAACAGGATTGAGCAGCTTTACATGGATGTTATGGACGGCGGCGGGAATCCGATAGAGTACCGACCCCGTTCCACAGGGGACGGAACATTGAAGTTGACTCATGATGGTGATAGTGTCTACGTGGTTTCTACACTGTTTGATATAGGGACATTGAAGGATGGTTACACCTTGCGTGTACGTGCCAATGCAGATGAGCCTCACGGAATAATCGGACAACCCGTTCCCCCTTTCTACATGTCGGGCACGGGAGTGATTGTGGAGCGCGGATACAGGAACTTCAGAGCTTCCGCACATTTGTTGCGGGGGTGGCCAAACTGCGGACAACCATTCGTAAAACTTCTTCTACTGTTCCGCAGGAATTGACTATAGGAGATGTGAAAGTACAGGTGCTTCACGTCGCGGATAGGATTCGTAAATATGCTCCGTTTCCTTCTCATGCCAATGAAGCTATTACCAATAATAAAGAAAATGGACTGGAGGAGTATCTATTACATTATTTGGATTATCCGGAAGTAAGTCTGACAGATATAGCATTACAAGAGCAAGGTGAACTTGACGGTGAGGCAGTCACTTTTTATTCTCATTACGTCTATGAAAATTATCTGGAACAGGAGTCCGATTACGACATAGATACCAACGTGACGTCATTGAAAGTAGTTATTCCGGTGACGGACGGAGCTACCAGTCGGGTGATAGAGCGCACGATACCTGTAAAAGCGGAAAATTCTTATCGGATAAAACGTAACCATATTTATTCGGTGGACGTACAAGTGCTAAGTATCAATGAAGTGAAAGTATTCACGGATATGCTCGATTGGGAGGATGTAGGAGTCACAGGGGATATTGTAGGCACTTACTTTGATATAGACAGGAGTGCAAGTAAGGGAATAACGCTTATTAAAGATATTGCCGACCCGGTGAAACTGGTGAAAGTGGACTGTCATACTCCGGGACGCTTACGAATCAGGGCTTTGCAACCAATAAGACGGATTTAATATCAACAACAGATTTACAGCTATATTGCAATGGAATAGCGGAAACGGATAAACTGGCGGATAACAGTGGCATTTATGACCTTACTGCCGCGCAAGTAATGAATTTCTATTGTACCACCGGCAGTGTTCCCGCCAACTTTGAAGGTGGTTTTATCGAAATCTCTTCCGATAATGTACATGTGGTATATATTCCTATCGGTTCATTGGATACTTTTATTCCATTGGACACGGAAGGGACTTCCAACAGTTATATAGCAGATAGAGGTGCGGCTTCTTATTCTTTCACAGCTACCATAATGGGAAACGGAGCGGACGGCATTATTGACGAAGGGAAGTTTGAAGACGCAAGTGGCAATATATTGACAAAAGCGGCAGGCGCGGATATTCATCCTTTATCGGCCAAATTGCTTTGGCAGGATACGGATGAACTGGTGGAACAGGTTGCTTTAGTCAATGGCAGGGTTCAGGTGAAAATGGGACGAAGCCGGGGAAATGCATTGATAGCTGTCTATGATAAGGCTAATCCTAATGCGGAGGATGCGAAAGTGTTGTGGAGTTGGCACCTTTGGTGTACGCCTGTGCCACAAATAATAGAATATACAGTACCAAGGACAGGCAATGAATATAAAATGATGGATCGTAATCTTGGGGCAACAACTATTACACCTGCTTTGTGGACTACACAAGGATTGCATTATCAATGGGGACGTAAAGACCCGTTTACCAGTCCATTGAAGAATGATGAGAAATCTACTACCTTATATAATGTTAGAAGTGTCGGCTCTTTGTGGAAGATTACTCATGAGGAACCGCTAACTCTTGCTCAAGCTATCAATAATCCGGATATATTTATTAATAGAACTTGGTCAGACGATACTTGGTGTACGAAAACTGCAGACTCTGAAACAACAGAAATGCGCTATGTGTGGGGTAATCCGGAAGGAACAATAGCCGATTATCCTAGTTCGACTATTAAAACAATTTACGATCCTTGTCCTGTTGGTTATAAAATATCACCATTCGATGCATTTTTTATTTTTAATGAGAGTGGGGTGAATATGAACGGTGTTACTGCCTATGTAGAAGATAAAATGATTTTTTTGCCAATAACTTGTACTCCTGATTGGGCAGTTTCTCCAGCGACAAGTGGAATGTATTGGAGTTCGTCAATTTTTGGACGACGTAGCGATGACTTTTATTGGCAAAAAATGGGAGCTTTACTTTATTTTTATCCAAAGGGTACTGGCATAAATAAGTTAAATACGACTCTGTGGCTTGGATTTGTACAGGCTGGCTCTATACGTTGTGTAAAGGAATAATTCATTAGAAATCAAAAAAGTATAAATGAAATGAAAACAAAAATACAGCAACGCTTATATTACTTATTCAGAGAATGTCTATTAATTCTCTGTACAATTAATATTCCTTTGTTAGTTGGTTGTAGCGATGATAATGAAATGGGTATAATTAATCCATCTCAAAAGAATATTATCAGATTATCTATCCCTGATGCGGAACTGGTTCAGGTACGTAGTGTGGCAAATGAGTCGGAATGTAAGATTAGCGGTATACAAGTGTTCGTATACAATGATTCTCACACCTCATCTCCTGTATATTATCAGGAGGGTACGACTGATTCATCTTTTTTGTTTGGAAATGGAACAGCGTCGCCGACCGTGACATTGAAAGAATACATTCCCGCTGACAAAGAACGAATCTATGTAGTTTGTAACCTGACCAATCGTTCTTCTGTATCGGGAACAGGTAATTTCCTTGTAGATGAAACGGTTAGTGAGGAACAGTTAAGAAATTACGCGAGTCAAGGCTTGATTAAAGGTATCTCTAATTTGAAAGATGAAGGACAGTCAATTCCTATGTACGGGTGGATGGAATGGAATGAAAATGCTACCTCTAACGTGTGTCTATTAACTCGCTGTCTTGCAAAAATAACGGTTGATGCAGCAGCGGATTTGTTTACCGGTAAACAGGTTTATTGGGAATGGAAAAATTTGAATTATTCGGATTTTGTATTGGACAGCGAATATCGTGGCATTTATCAAGGAGCTATCAATGGCGCCGGTACTTCCGGAAAGTATGATTTACTTTCTGCAACAACGCCTGTCGACGAGTCGATTGGATTGGTGACTACCTATTACCCTTTAGAGTACAAACATTCTGTTTATGCTTTAGGGGAAATGTGGTGGATGAAAAAAGTTTTCCCAAGACCGTTCCATGTTGCTTCTTAGTGTTCAGAATCCGGATGGCTCGAATAAGGAGTATTATCGTCTGGACTTTTGGGATAAAGAGATAGGAAAGTATCTGGATATAGTGCGAAACCACGCTTATCGTTTCAATATTACGAAGTTGAAAAGTAAAGGATATACTTCCGCACAGGAAGCAATACAAAATCCGGGAAGTAATATTGAATATACAATAACTGTTTCTGAAAAATGGGCGCAAAAGTTCAACTCAAACGGGCAATACCTGGTTAATATGGATAGGAAAGAAATAAAGTTATTGCATGGTACAATAATGGACCCGGTGATAATGTTGAAGATAGAGTTGCAGGCAGATGATGCAGGAAATGTCAATTTGGATAATGTGACAACCCGTAAAGTACGTTTATTGGGAAAGGATAAAGAGCTAGTGTCCCGTTTTTTCATTCAAACATTTTATAGCACGGATAATGAACATCTGATTCCAATAGATAATGGAATTGTCATGGACGGTATACCTTCTGTACCTGGTGCGATAAATAGTACCGGAAACGAATGTGAATTACCGTTGGATAATAAATATTGGATATATGCTACTGTGGTCTACGGAGCTACTCTTATGCCGAGGGAAGGATTCCTGGAAATAACAATAGGCAACATAGTGAAGTATATCCCTTTCAGTATCATACCTGAAACAGAAGCGTTTCCTGTAGATGAAGACAGTCCGGCAAACTGCTTTATCACTCCGGTGACTTATGGCGTTTATTCGTTTGACGCTACAGTGATAGGAAATGGGGTGGATGGTATAGTGGCGGAAACGAGAGAAAGGGATAAGGTTCATGGTGAGTTTTACAGAGGAGATAGAAAGTGGCATTTAAAAATGCAATGGGTGAGGATATATCAGTTCCTCAAAAATGTAGGTATAACTCCTAAATCTGCAAAATTAATATGGCAGGACCAAGAAAATCTTATTTCGCAAGTGTCATTTAATACCACTACTAATCGGGTTGAATTTTTTGAGTAACGGTGCAGGAAATGGGATTATTGCAGTTTATGACAAATCAGACCCCGAATGCGGGAAGATGCAAATGTGCTTTGGAGTTGGCATATCTGGTGTACGGAGAAACCTGATATTATTGAATTGGGGTTACCGACCAATGGAGAAAAGTATAGGGGAAGAATTATAAAATTATGGACAGGGATTTGGGAGCGACAACTAATATTCCCGATAAACTGACGACTTGTGGCTTAGGATATCAGTGGGGACGTAAAGACCCTTTTATTGGTATGGCTTCATTTTATACATATACATCTCTAGACAATCTCGAACCCAAAAATGCTCAATGTATAACGTCCGTGGAACGAAGCAGGAATTGAAAAGGAAATGTCAAATGAAACGTACAGGGACAATTGAATATGCAATAAAACACCTAATGTGTTTATTAGAGCTAGCAGCGATTGGCTATATTATAAGGAGATGTTTGGTAATCAATATCTATGGGGAAATAATCCTTATTCGAGATATAAAATGGTTGATATAGAGACAATGAAGACTATTTATGACCCATGTCCTGCAGGTTATAAGATATCGCCGCCAGATGTATATGGAGCATTTCTAAAAGAGCCTATAATAATGTATAGTCTGACGGATGATGATTTTACACCAAATATTATTGGACATGTAGGAGAGATGAAGGCAAAAGAGTTTTTATACTCCGTCATTTACTGAATATGGAGCCTATTTTTATTGTGGAGGAGAAAATAGTGCGCGAAAAGGTCTATTTTATTTCTGCGGGTATTCGTTTGGCGGATGTTTACGATTTCAGCCTGGTTATACAGCTCATCTTAGTGGAACAATGACTTCGATTTTTGGCGATGGCATGAATACTGTAATGTCCTTTACTATCGCAACGCATGATATTTTTTATTGTTCCTTCGGAGGAGGTGGATGGTTTATCTGAACTGCGTGCTTCCGCTGCACAAGTCCGCTGCGTCCGTGACGAATAAACATATATAATTCATTTTTTAATACAAACCTATGAACAAATCAGAACTAATCAAAGAAGTAGCCCTTAAAGGTCAGTTGAGCTTTAACGAAGCTACGAATGCTGTAGATGCAATCATGGAAACCATTGCGGAAACAATGCATAAAGGAGAGAGTGTCACTTTAGTCGGTTTCGGCAGTTTTGTCATCCAAGAGCGGAAAGCACGCAACGGGCATAATCCTGCCACAGGCGGCTCAATGGTGATTCCGCCAAACGACAAGTGAAATTCCGTCCCGGAAGTAAAATGAAATTAGAGTAAAGAAACAGGTTAAACTAAATGTTGAACATAAAAATTGAAACATGAAAAAGAAAATTATTACAGTTGCATTGGTATTATCATCAGTCTGTGCCATGGCACAGCAAAAGGAAAATCGTGACACGGACGGAAGTATTCTTCGTGGCCCGTATGAAACGAATAGTTTCTGGAGTAACTGGTATATCGGTGTAGGCGGTGGTATCAATATCTATGAAGGCGAATTTGATAACAAGACATCGGTGGGCAACCGTATTGCTCCTGCACTGGATGTTGCGTTGGGCAAGTGGATAACTCCTTCTTACGGAGTCCGCCTGCAATATTCGGGTCTGAAAGCCAAGGGGCTGACGGACGCAAGCGGGATGTATGCCAAAGGGGCGCATCGCGGTTATTACAAGGAAGAGTTTAATGTATCCAATCTCCATGCGGACTTTATGTGGAACTGGTCGAACGGTTTCCTCGGATTCAATGAGAAACGTGTGTGGAATGTGATTCCGTTTGTCGGTTTCGGCTGGGCACGTTCGTGGGGAAACAGTACGCATGATAATGAAATTGCCGCCAACATCGGTATCTTGAATACGTTCCGCCTGGGCAAGCGTCTGGACCTGACTTTGGAAGGAAGACAGATGCTAGTGAAAGAGTGTTTTGACGGAACGGTAGGCGGCAGCAAAGGTGAAGGAATGAGTTCGGTGACACTGGGTCTAAGCGTGAAGTTGGGCAAGACCCGTTTCAATCGTGTCGAGAAAGTGGCTCCGGCAGATTATTCATCTTATAATGAACGTATCAACGCGCTTCGTGCCAAGAATCATGATTTGAGCACCGAAGCACAGCGCCTTGCCGCCGAACTGGAAGCTGCCAGAAATCGGAAACCGGAAGTGGTGAATGAATCGAAAGTGACTGCTTCGCCGGTAGCCCTGTTCTTCCCTATCGGCAAGGCTACTTTGGATAAGAAGGAACTTACCAATCTTGAGTTTTATGTGAACAACGCTATCAAGGCGGATAAGAGCAAGACTTTCACGCTGATTGGTTCGGCGGACAGCGCTACGGGCAGCAGGGAACTGAACCAGCGTTTGAGTGAACAACGTATGGAATATGTGTACAATTTATTAGTCGAAAAGTATAAAATTTCCCCTGAACGTCTCGTGAAGAAAGCGGAGGGCGATACGAACAACCGTTTCAGTGAACCTGAATTGAACCGCGTCGTAATCGTCGAATAATAGTTTTATTTCATTTCAAGGTATTTCAGGCAACATTGCGGGACTGTCTCGTTTTCTTCTATGTCGGGACTGAAAGTGCTTTGTCGTTACAAGGTGGGCTTGTCGGCCGGTAGTTGGACGGTTCTTTGCAATGTTGCTTTTTTGTATGAAGAAGAGGATATGATAATATATAATAGTCTGTTGGCGAAAACTTTCCTGAACAGGAAGAAAAGGCATTATTTTATGATTTTCGGTTGTTGTTTCACCCGGTTCAAATATTTGGAAGGGTGGGAGGAGATGGAACTTCAGATTCATGCGCGGCAGTATACGGAATGTTTCTTCTTGGCATTATTGCCTGCATTGGTGCTATCCGTCTGGCTTTCGTGGTGGTGGATGTTGCTTGCGTTCATGAGTTATCATCTGCTTTACTGGCTGGAGAGGTGGTTCGGACATCATTCTTCATTTGACTGGGAAGCGTTGGAGCATTGTAGCGATGCGCTTTATTTGAGAAAGCGGAAATCTCGTGCCTGGATGAAATGGTATGGGAAGAAGTCGTTGCCGCCTTCGGAATGGGAGGATGATTAGAGAGAATAGTATATCTTATACGAGTAGAAAAAAAGTAGATTATGAAAACGAAATTTATAGCTGAAATGGTGGGCACTATGGTGCTTGTCTTAATGGGATGCGGCGCTGCTGTATTGAATGGCGGTGCGACATCGGTAGCCGCTGTGTTGACGATTGCTTTCGCGTTCGGTTTGTCGGTGGTGGCAATGGCGTACACAATCGGTCCTGTTTCGGGCTGCCATATCAATCCGGCCATCACCATCGGCGTTTGGCTGAATGGCGGACTGTCGGTAATGGAAGCCGGTGTGTATATCGTAGCGCAAGTGACGGGCGGAATACTTGGCTCTGCATTGCTGTGGTTGATTACCGGCACAATGGGGATAGAAGGTACGGGAGCCAACGGTTTTGAAGAACCGTACCTGCTGGCTGCATTTGTTGCCGAAGCGGTGTTTACGTTTATCTTCGTGCTGACTGTATTGGGCACTACCGACCGGGATAATATCAGTCTTCATTTTGCCGGGCTGGCTATCGGATTGACTTTGGTTTTGGTGCATATTGTATGTATTCCCGTTACGGGGACATCGGTTAATCCTGCCCGTAGCATTGGTCCCGCATTGTTTGCCGGTATGGAGGCTATCAGCCAGCTTTGGTTGTTTATTGTGGCTCCGATTGTCGGTGCGGTGGTAGCTGTGCCTGTCTGGAAAACAATAAAAGGAAATTAATTGTTTCATTTCATGGTTTTGTGAGAATAGAAAAAGATGTAGGTTTTTCCCATATAGTATAATAAATGAGTTTAATGGCCTATATCCTTAATGTCGCTGTGAAGCGTCTCATTTCCCCAAGAGAATCCGTGCCCCTGCCATTTTTCTTTTTATAATAGTAGCATAGGAAAAATGGAATCATGGGTTCTACGCTGCCTGTGAAGGTCGCTCTATTGTTTGTTTTGTTTGTGTGGTGCATCTTTTTCCCGGTGGGGAAGAAGGTGCACTCTTTTTGTATAATGTATTAATGGTCGGAAGTATTACATACGTCCATATGCTTCCCAATATGGCATTAAAGCCTCTTGCAGCCAATGTGCCACCTCGGAGAATGAAAGGCTATTTTGATAGTTGCCTTTTTAGAAATGCTGACCATCGTAACTGCATCTGCGGATGGTTGGGAAAGTCTTTCCTGAAGAACATCGTATCTGCATTATAAAAGTATGACGATTCTCGAAAGTGCGGTTGATAGCCTCCTGCAATATGGTATTGTCATATTTGAATGATGTGAGCAGGTGGTAGATGTCATAATAGTCTTTCATCCGGCTGCTTTGGTCAGCTAAGTCTATGATGGCGTGCATCTTCTCCGCAATCACGGTTTCAGTGGAATAGGCAAGAATGTTTGCTTCTGGCAGTTCCTCTAATAACAATGGGTAATCTAATGATACAGGATGTGGTGTTACCACATCTCCAAAACCAATGTCCATTGTCATCACTTGGGCAATGGTGTCCATTGTCGCCGGAATACTTAGACGGATACCGTGGTAGTCTTTGAACTCGGTGATGTTCTGTGCTGTAATCTTGTCGGCAGCAAACCTTACTCCGTCTTCCTCACACTCTACGGCGCATATTTCACGGAACGCCTCGGCGATGCGTTCGCCATCATTGCTGATATGCGTGCCAAGAAAATCAATATCCAATGTCGGACGTGCAGCAAAGCGTTCGTATGCATACATCAGTGCTCCACCTTTCAGGTAGAAGTTCTCACGGTAATGAGTCTGTGAGATACGGTACAATAGGCGTTCCTGAAAATATCTGGTCAGAATGGTCTGGTAGAACACATCCTTCTGCTTGGCTACATTGAGCAGCTTTGCCCGGATGGACTTTCCAGGATTTTTGATTTCACTCATAGTTTTATTGCAATATACTGTTCAAGGATTCGTCTTACTCTTAGTTTGTCGGCATAATCCATCAGCAGGGATAGATTTCTGTCTGGCTGGGAAATGTAGTTATTCACCACTTCGGAACAAACATCCATGCCTATCTTGTTGCGGTACTTCACCGCATCGCACACGCATCGCTCTTTATTTATATATGTATGTGGTAACCGCTTACAACCAGTTCCTCGACACCTATGTCAAACATCGTGTCTGTGATATGATGGAGCTCTATCTTGGGAAATGTTGGAAGCGTGATTTTGCGACCTCTTTTTACCGCCACATGGTATGCCTGAGGCAATGAGGTGGTGAGCCCATGCACATTCCATGCGGAGAAAAGGCATAGCACTCCGCCTGGAACGATGGCTTCCACATCTATCATCGTGTCCGCCAACTGCTCGGCTGTGGCATATACGCCCCGTTTGATGCGTACCGCGTCTCCGTCACGCACACTGTCCAGCAGCTTGTAATAGGCTGTCCGACCTTCTTCCTTTACCATACTAGAGGAGGTAAAACTGTTATTATATCTCTTGCTTATCATGCCTGTACTCTTTATTTTAGGACAAATCTACTACATTTATTTGTGATTGTAGTGCGTTTGTACTGGGAAATGCTTATTTGCCATGAAATATTAACATATATCAGACAATCTTGCCCGAATCATCTCGCAACAATTTCAGTAATTCTTGGTTTTCATTGCTTTCGATATACTGGCATAATTGCAGTTTGCTCTCTTTCAATATGCGGTATCTGGCTATTGACAGCCTTGAGCGCCTAAAACTTTCCATGCTTTTTAGTATGGTATTTATTCGTTTGAATATATTTGTTTATTTATTATTCTCCCCGGCTATCGGTTTTGTCGCTTTTTCTTTGCTTTTCGTTGTTTTTTCTTGTCGTTTATTTAGTTCCTCTATGTCGGTTGTGTATGTCTGAAATGCTTTTTGGTACTTTTCTGATGAGGCTATTTGGTGTCGTTTCATGTCCGTGGAAGATGCTGCATCTTTGCATCGTTAACGTTAGCGAAGTGATAATTAAAACAGTATTCATTAAAAAAAGAAAGTATTATGGCTATTAGATTTAGAAAGGGTGTCTCGCCTGTGTGACCCTACAAATAAAGAAGCAGGAAAGAAAGTGTATCCGGTGATTTCTTATCAGTATGATACGAGTGCAACGTTGGATGAGTTTGCAAAGGAGATTGCGTCTGCTTCCGGTGTCAGCGAGGGTGAAACGATTAGTGTTTTAAAGGACTTTCGTACTTTATTGAGAAAAACATTACTGGCGGGGCGTTCAGTAAATATCGCCGGTCTGGGATATTTTACCTTTCTGCCCAAAGCAAAGGGACAGAGAAGGCGGAAGATTTTACGATCGCTAATATTTCAGGGCTTCGTATCTGTTTTCGTGCTAACTCGGATATTCGTCTGTTTACCGGGACGACTACCCGTTCGGACGGATTGAAGTTCAAGGATTTGGATCATATTAATGATTTGGGTAGTGTTGGTGACGGTTCGGATGATGGGGGTGAAACTCCGGATCCGGATGGTGGTTCGGGTGGTAATGGTGAAGCACCGGATCCGGCAGCTTGATTCATAGATCGTTGAGAACTGTTTGGTTTGTATGGAATGGGGCTTTGGCCTCATTCTTTCTTTATAACTACGTAAAAATATAAATATGCAAATAACTACAATCCTTGCTTTTATTACCGCTATGGGTGGTTTGGAAGCTGTGAAATGGTTAGTGAGGTATATCACTTGTCGCAAGACGGATGCACGGAAAGAGGAAGCGTCCGTGAACAGTATGGAAGAAGAAAATCGCCGTAAAAAGGTGGACTGGCTGGAAGAACGGCTGACTCAACGTGACGAGAAGATAGACGGGCTTTATATCGAGCTTCGCAAGGAGCAGGAAGAGAAGATTGACTGGATACATAAATGCCATGAAGTGGAGTTGATACAGAAGGAGTCGGAAGTGAAAAAGTGTGAGATCAGAGGGTGTGTGAAGCGTATGCCACCTTCGGATTATTAACTGGTGCGTTTGAACTAATAATGAATTATCATGAGAAATATAGATTCTATCATAGTACATTGTTCGGCTACAAAAGCCGGACAGGACTTTACCGCCGCAGATATTGACCGTTGGCACCGGGAACGTGGGTTCAACGGTATCGGATATCATTATGTAATCTGTTTGGATGGGAAATTGGAAAAGGGGCGGGATGTTGCTTTGGCCGGTGCTCATTGTAAAAAGGTTGGAATGAACGAAGTATCGGGATATGTTATATCGGCGGATTGGATGAGAACGGGCGTCCGGCAGATACCCGAACGAATGTTCAAAAACGGGTGCTTTATCAGATTATTATGGATTTGCAGCGGGAATATAATATTCTCCAAATGTTGGGACATCGGGATACTTCGCCGGATTTGAATGGAGACGGGGTGATTGAACTTTATGAATATGTGAAGGTTTGTCCCTGTTTTGATGTGAAGGAGTTTTTGAGGAGCGGGAGGGAGTTACTGTTTGTGTTGTTGGTGGCTTTGGTTGTGCCTGTATTGCTGTCGGGATGTAGGAGTAAGAAAGAGGTGATAAATAGGGAGAGTGAAGTTAGGGTTGATTCAAGTTTAAATAGTAGCTCTGGGAAAAGTCTTGTTAAAAATAAGGTTGCTTCGGAAAAGGATTCGGAGGTGATGGAGGAGCATATCGAGCAGGTGTTGTTTGTGTTTCCTGTGGATACGCTTGGGTTGAAGGCTGGGATGGTGGTGAAGACTGTGGTGGATAGGAAAAACGTTAATGAGAAACAACTTCTTCAAGAAGTGAATTCACAGTCTGTGAGCTTGTCGGATATGAGTGCTAAGACAGAGATTCATAAAACGGGAGTTGAGAAAACTACTAATAGGACAACCGGAGGTTGGTATTGGTACGGAATTATTCTGCTGGTTCTGGTTCTTGTGTGTTGGATTTGCAAAGTGAAGAGGAAGTGAGATGTTGTTTGTCTGGTACAAAGTTAGTTTTGATGAAAAATGGAGTCATGGTAGTGCTGTCTGTGAAACTGTGTACTTTTTTGTGGAGTTTGTATGTGTATTCCCATGGAAATGCGTATCTTTGAATAATCAAAATAGAGAAAAAATCATGGACGGGATATTACGTAAACTTCCTATTGGAATACAGACTTTTGCAGAAATTCGCGAAGAAGATTATCTCTATGTGGATAAGACTGTTTTTGTGTGGCGAATAGCTAACACAGGTAAACCTTATTTCTTGAGCCGCCCTCGCCGTTTTCGGCAAGAGTCTTCTTCTTTCTACTTTTGAAGCTTATTTCGAAGGGTAAGAAAGAATTATTTGAAGGGTTGGCCATAGCTGATATGGAAAAGGAATGGAAGACATATCCGGTATTTCATTTGGATTTAAACGCGGAAAAATATGATTCTCCCCAGGCTTTAGTTGAAATTCTTAGCAGGCAGTTGACGCAATGGGAACTGAAATATGGCAAAGGGGAGGATGAGGAAACTCTCTCCGGACGTTTTGCGGGTGTAATTCGCCGAGCCTGTGAACAGTCTGGTCGTGGAGTCGTAGTCTTGGTGGATGAATATGATAAACCTTTGTTGCAGGCATTGGGTGATGACGCTTTGCTTGATGACTATCGTAAGACATTGAAGGCCTTCTATGGTGTACTGAAAAGTTCTGACCGTTATCTTCGTTTTGTTTTCCTTACCGGTGTGACTAAGTTTGCGCAAGTCAGTGTGTTCAGTGATTTGAATCAACTGAATGATATCAGTATGAAGCCGCAGTATGCCACGATTTGTGGTATTACACGACAAGAATTGGAGGATACTTTTATTCCTGAACTGAATCGATTGGCAGAAACAAATGAACTGACTTATGAAGAAACATTAAATAAGATGACGGCTTTATATGACGGTTATCATTTTTGTGAGTTTGCGGAAGGAGTATTCAATCCATTCAGTGTGCTTAACGTTTTTGACGGGTATAAGTTTAGTAATTTGGTTCCAAACCGGTACTCCTACTTTTTAGTCGAACTGCTTAAAAAGAGTGAGTATGATTTGCGTACGTTGATTGATGGGATAGAAGCCAGTGCATCTTCATTTATGGAATATCGGGTGGATGCCAACAATCCGATTCCGTTGATTTATCAGAGTGGTTATCTGACTATAAAGGGTATGACAAGCGTTTTGGAAACTACCTGCTGAAATTTCCCAATGATGAAGTACGATATGGATTTATGGATTTTTTGGTTCCTTATTACACATCAGTGGTAGATGATGAACGGGGCTTTTATCTAGGTAAATTTGTACGTGAATTGGAGAGTGGTGATGTTGACGCTTTTCTTACCCGCTTACAAGCTTTCTTCGCAGATTTCCCTTATGAACTGAATGAAAAGACCGAACGACATTATCAAGTTGTATTTTACTTAGTATTCAAATTGATGGGACAATTTACCGGAGCAGAGGTTCGTAGTGCCCGCGGACGGGCGGATGCAGTGGTGAAAACTCCGAAGTATATTTATGTATTTGAATTTAAACTGAATGGTACTGCCGAACAGGCTTTGCAGCAGATTGATGAAAAAGGCTATCTGATACCTTATCAGGTAGACGGGCGTGAGTTGGTTAAAGTTGGAGTGGAGTTCAGTGCAGAAAAAGGAATATAGACCGGTGGTTGTATTAGCTCGATAACCATGTTGTTAAAGGAGTTACGGAGCCGTTTGAGATTGTTCAAGCGGCTCTTGTTTTGCGGGTAGTTCTTTTAATTTTCGATGTTATATTCTATTACAGGAATCGACAACTGGGTGAAGAAACAGAATAAGTCAAAGTTAGCTTGTGCATAGCCCTTGTGGCTGCCACATAAAAGCATACTTTTATCAATATTGGAATGATAGTTCTTATCATCTGTTTGCGGAATGATTACTTCGTCAAATTCCAGTCCTTTCGCCATATGGGCGGAAGTGATGATAATCCCTTTTACATAAGCAGAACTTTGATTGGACAAAAGTGAGATGTCGTTTGCATATATCTGGAGCTTTTGAACAAGTTCTTTTGCTTGGGATTCTGTTTTGCAGATAATCCCTAATGAGGTATAATGGGAGTTCCTGAAGGAGTTTACTAAATCCGCAATACCTTGGATCTCTTCTTCTGTATTTTTGAATGGAAGAATCTTGGGGTGTTCCCCATGTCTCATAATCGGTTCTAATTCATTGTTCGGTTGAATTTTTTGTGCAAAACTGGTGATCTCAAAAGTAGAACGATAGCTTTTGCAAAGTTTCATTATTTCTCCTGTTGCAAATGCTTTCTGAATCATATCGGCAGTGGAAGATCCATAAGGATTGACGGATTGTGAAGCGTCTCAAGAATTGTTTTTCGACACGGATAAAGTTTTTTGAATCACTTTGTATTGTATGGGAGAATAGTCTTGCATTTCGTCTATCAGAAGGTGTTTGACGTAAGATTGGGCGTTATTCCCATTTAATGCGATATGCAGATAAGCCAAAGGGCTAAGTCCGCATACTCTAGTATGCGGTTTTGCGTGTCTTGAACATCTCCGGTTTTCCGATCCACTCAAAAAAAGTCTTTATAGATTTGGAGATCGTTATTGCCCGCGAACATCTTTTTATCTCTTTCTTTAGTTGGTTTTCTCCGGAGTGCTAACTGTGAGATTATATTGTAGTTGCATCATTTCCAGAATGTAATCTGTCATAGTCTCAAATCGTTGACGTATGGGATAGCGGTGGAATCGTTTGAACTGTTCGTTAATAAATTCGGCAGGAATAGTGATGTATTTGGTGAGTTTTACGTCTGTTGCTTTGAAATAGTTGTTTTCCATGTAAAGGATGAATTTGTCAAGTAGTGATATAAACTCGAAGGAGGCTTTGTATTGTATTCGTTCGATAAAGTCGGGTGTCGGGTTTTCTAATAGTTCCGTCACTTGGTCGAAGAAATTCTGGTGTTTATATTTGTTGTCAATTACATCCGACAGAATTTGCTCCATGCTGGTTTCGGGAACGGTCTCTTCGCCAAGTTCCGAAGTACATTAGAAATGTAATCGGCAAATACTTTATTGGGGGAGATGATTAATATGTCTTTGGAAGAAATCTGTCCTTTCTGTGCATAAAGTAGGTAGGCAATACGATGGAGCGCGATAGAGGTTTTTCCTGAACCGGCAACACCTTGTATAATGAGTACAGAAGCGTTTTCATTACGGATGATCTGATTCTGCTCCCTCTGAATTGTCGTGACGATGTTTTTCATTTTGTTGTCGGCATTGGAACATAGTTCTTTTTGCAGAATATCGTCATGAACAGTTACGGAACTTTCAATCATGTACTCCATTTTTCCTTTGCGAATACGATATTGGCGTTTGAGTGAGATCGTCCCGTTAATTTTGCCTGCCGGGGGAGGAGTAGAACGCCTCGCCTAATTCATGATCGTAGAACATGCTTGAAATAGGAGCTCGCCAATCGTAAATCAGATTCTTTTTTTGATTGAGGTCATAGAAAGTATGTATTCCTATATAGATTGGACTAACTTGGCTTTTGTCTTTCTTTTCCTGAAAGTCGATTCGTCCGAAATAGGGGATATCCAGTATTTTGCTTAGTCGCCTGCGTTTGTCAATTACATTTTCACCTAATGCAAAATGATTTAAGATGCTTTCGCGCATGGAACGGATTTCGTGGGGATCGATATCCTTGTTCGACCATAGATAATCCTTGTACTCCTGCAGGGTGTCTATATGCTCTTTGACGGAAGTACTGGTGGTGTTAATCGTATCATGGATAGTGGTGATGACTTGCTGTAAATACTCTTTTTCCTGTTTCTCTGTTTGATTGAATATCATAATCTCTTTTTAGTTGTATGATGAAGAATTGAAATTGCGGACAAAGTTAGCTCAACCCATTAAGGGATTAAATAGTTATTTATAGCTATATATGTATCCTTTTTCCTATTTTTGCATACTTACTTAATAAGGAAAAAGATGAATATTCTTGAATTGGCAAAACGTAACCAGCAGAAAGCTTGGGAGATTATAGAGGATACCCGTATTGTTCGGATATGGGAGGGATTGGTGCCAAAGTGAATCTGGTAGGTTCGTTGCGTACAGGATTATTGATGAAACATCGGGATATTGATTTTCATATTTATACTTCTCCTTTGGATTTGTCTGTCAGCTTTCGGGCGATGGCTGAATTGGCGGAAAATACGTCCGTAAAGAAGATTGAATATACGAATTTATTACATACAGCAGAAGCGTGTATAGAGTGGCATGCATGGTATAAGGATATGGAGGAGAACTCTGGCAAATGGATATGATTCATATCCAAGAAGGCTCTCGTTATGATGGCTATTTTGAAAGGGTGGCCGAACGCATTTCTGCGGTATTGACAGATGAAATGAGAGACTGGCTATCCTGAAATTAAAATACGAAACGCCTGATACGGAAAAGATTATGGGAGTGGAGATGTCGGCTGGTGACACGTATATATTGTTGCCTGGCATTGAGTATACGGAAACTGTAAATGTTGGAATAGTCGTTGATAATGGTTTTGAAATAGTTTTGAAGAACGAATCCAATTCTATATCGGAAACATTAGTAAAGTTTTTGGAACAAGCTAAAGGTAATAGCCTGCAAACCAAAGATTATATAAGGTATTTTGATGATTTGCAAGTGAAAGTAAGCTTTGGAATGGCTCGTTTAGCACGTGTACCATGGATTTCTTTTTTTAGCACAGGGACAAAAACTAGTAATGGAATATATCCTGTATATCTATTTTATAAAAAGTATAATATTTTGGTATTGGCTTATGGCGTCAGCGAAGGGACTGTACCGGTTGTTACCTGGAATTTAGATACTAATGTAGAAACGATTAATTCCTATTTTAAAAAAAGAAATATAATACCGGATAGATATGGAGATTCTTATGTTTATGCGGTGTACGATACAACCAAACCTGAATTATACTTTAATTGAAGAAGACTTGAAAAGAATAATAGCCCAGTATAAGAACATAATAACTTCAGATAAAAACTCGTTGATTGCTTTATCTGGTCAAAGTAAAAAAAGTACGACGAGAAAGATTTTGAGCCTGAATCATTTATGAACGATTTAAATTCTACAGGGCTTGTTTTCTCATCAGAGTTTGTTTCTCGTTTTATCTTGTCATTGTTGACAAAGCCTTTTGTTATTTTAAGTGGTTTAGCTGGTTCTGGTAAGACACAATTAGCTATGATGTTTGCAAAGTGGATTTGTGAAGATATAGATAAACAGGTTTGTATGATTCCTGTTGGAGCAGATTGGACAAATCGAGAATTCTTGATTGGATATCCCAATGCACTGGAAAAGGGGCTTATGTAAAACCAGATAATGGAGCATTGGATCTTATAATAGAAGCAAACAAGAATCCAAGAAAGCCATACTTCTTAATTCTTGATGAAATGAATCTAAGTTATGTTGAACGTTACTTTTCTGATTTTTTGAGTGTAATGGAGTCAGAAGAAGGGATTCCTTTAATGAAGAATTGTATAGATAAAGAAATTACTCCTGTTATAAAATTGCCTCGTAACTTATTTATAATAGGAACGATTAATGTAGATGAAACGACTTATATGTTTAGCCCTAAGGTTTTAGACCGTGCTAATGTCTTAGAATTTCGTATTATGGAGAAGGACATGAAAGATTTCTTGCAGAAGCTTCAGCCTATTCATAAAGATATTATCAATAATAAAGGCGTTGAGCAAGCAACTTCCTTCGTAAAAATGGCTGTTGATTCTTGGGGCTTGCAAATCTCTGAAGAGCATAAAGCGTCTATTATTACTTCTTTAGAATGTTTCTTTTATGAGTTGAAAAAAATACATGCAGAATTTGGGTATCGCACAGCCTGTGAGATTTTTTTCGATTTATGGCTTTAGCAGAGAAAGTTAACACAAAGTTGGAAGGTGATGCTATTGTTGATGCCGCAATTATACAAAAATTGTTGCCAAAACTACATGGTTCTCGTAAGAAAGTGGAACCTGTACTAAAAGCATTATGGAATCTTTGCCTTATTAAGGGTTCGAGTTAACCCTGGAAAATACAATAGAGTTTGTTCATAATGACCAATTTAAATATCCGCTGTCTGCAGAAAAAATATGGCGTATGTATTGTGTAGCGTTGGATAATGGTTTTACTAGTTTTGCTGAAGCATGACGTATGGATGAGTTATCAATACATATTGCTTTAAATAATGGTGATTGTACAACCTTATATGTTTTGCTAGGCGAAAAGAATACTTTGTTTAAAAGTGAGGACGCCAAAGAATATGGAGAATCTCCTTTTCAATTACAAGAAGGTTGTATGTATGATTTTGAGCTTGATAAGAATAGCTACTATTTACAAGAAGATAGAGATATTTTAACTAATAGCAAAAGTCGCCAAGCAATTAGTCGTGGATGTATATCTACAGGAATTTATGTGGGTACATATAGTATTGATGTTTTACAAAAAGAGGATAATAAAAGGTAGGTGAGGTTGCTTTTGAGATTCGTTCCGCCAAAGTCGATTATCGTGATGACTACCGTAGAATGTTAGAGGATATCACAGAGTTTTGTACAGAGCTACTTATGCAGCAAAGTTCTCCTGTGATACAACGTTATGAGGTAGATATAACTAAAGATCCTAGATCAGATTATCAGCGTTTTGCTTTTGTTCGTTCGCTTGTTGATAGTGACTCTTTTGCAGATGCGATGTATCAGATTCAATTGTCTCCAGTTAAGAGATGGATTGATTCAGAAGAAGAAAGGCAACTTTGTAATGTAAAACGTTGGGGGCAACATACGCTAAGGCAACTTGCTCGTGCAACTAATAGAGTTTCTTTGTCTAATCAACATCCTTTGAAAGATCGTTTCGATACATTGCCACGCTGCGTGCCTGTTGCTTTTAGAAAAGAAACTGCCGATATTCCAGAAAATCGTTTTATAAAGTATGTATTGCGTTCATTTTTAACATTTTGTTCTTCTATACAACATCATTCTAAGGCTGGACAACGATTAAAACAGGAAGCTTCTTTAGTTTGTGAGAAGTTGTTACAGTATCTGTCATATCCTTTGTTCCGTAATATTTCAGAAATAAATGTACTACCTTTAAATAGTCCAATTTTACAAAGAAAAGAAGGGTATCGGGAAATCTTTCAGAAATGGTTAATGTTTGATATGGCTGCTCGACTTACTTGGCAAGGTGGTGAAGATGTGTATGGAGCTGGAAAAAGGATGTTGCCAGATTGTACAGTATTGGCTTTTCTTCAAATTATTAGATGTTTTGAGCCAGAAGTTTCACATTTCCTCACAAAGTAAAGAAGAGCTCATTGATTGTAGTAATGAGTTAAACCTAACCTTAAAGCAAGGTAAAATGATTATGTTGAGTGGCATATATGAGACAGATAGTCGTAAATTAAATATATGTTTTTCTTATAATCGAACTTTTAGTTATACAGATAACTATCAATTATCAGGAAGCTGGACTCAGGAATTTTCGTCCCGACTATACATTGACAATATGGCCAGGAGACATAACTAGTGAAGAAGCTGAACGAGAAGAGTTGATTACGCATATACATTTTGATGCGAAATATAGAATAGAACAATTATTTCTTCGTGACAATACAAATAAGAATAATGATGAAGTATCCGATGACTTATCGGAGATGAAACGAGAGGAAGAGCGAGGAACTTATAAGCGCGCTGATTTATTAAAAATGCATGCCTATAAAGATGCTATTCGAAGAACAGGAGGAGCTTATATCCTTTATCCAGGAACAGAAAATCAAGTTATTCATGGCTTTCATGAAATCATTCCTGGGCTAGGAGCCTTTGCTATTTCGCCTAAGGATTATGATAAAGAGTATACAGGCTTTTCTAACTTTTCTTGATGATGTAGTTGATAATTTCTTAAATCGTACCTCTTTACGTGAGAAGCTAGCTTATCATACATATTCTGTATTGAGTAAAAATAATAATCGTAGTTTACGTGAGCCTCTGCCAGAACCTTATGGGGCCAATCGTGATCTATTACCTGATGAGACATACGTCTTAATTGGGTATTATAAAAATGAACAACAATTAGATTGGATTCTAAAAAAGAAAATTATATAATACTCGTACTGGTAGTGCTAATGGTTCTCTACATTTGAGTAAAGAAGTTATATCTGCGCGTTATTTATTATTACATGGCGAACGAGAATTATTGACTGGAAGATTATATAAATTGGTGCCTAAAGGACCTCGGATCTTTTCGAGAGAAAAGTTGGAAAAAAATAGGGTATAAAGAACCTTCGGGAGATTACTATTTAGTTTATAATATAGAAGGAATACCTGAACCTGAATTTGAAGGCATGAAATGGGATATAAGGCTTTTTAGAAGGATATAAGAAAGGAAATTTGTCAGCAAGTGCTTTTTCTGTTTCGTTGGCTGATTTGATGAAAGTTAAAGTTTTAATGAATACGAGTATACTAATGAAACTTAATTTCCTGTTCTGTTATAGCGCCATTCGTTCCTTGACAAGATTGGGTATATATCTATTTTTTCATATATATCACCTAATCCGAGTTTGGGGTATATCATTCCACCAACTCCGGGTAATACACTTACTTGCGCATCTTTGGATGTATCGATAGCAAATGTCAGAAATTCGAATTTATTGCTTATAGATTCAGGAAACTCTTTTTTGCAAGTTCTTTTGAGCATCCTTATACATTACTGGAGATAATATATAAATATTAAGCGGGTTCATTTTTTCCACCAATCTGGTTAGTTGTGTTTTACCACACAGGAACTGCTTATAATTGATTTTACAACAATTAGAGTTTGACACTCTTCAATCGGCTCTATATAAGATTTTACAATCGGACTATATTCCAATTTTGTTGTTTCATCCAAAGTGATTCTCTGATTCCAAAAAACGGCTAATGCAACATTTTTCTGTGAAATAGAGCTTAAAACACCTTGTGCCAACCAGTCAGCATCTTCTGATGCACATGCCAGCATGGTATTTCCATACCTGCTATGTTTCTTTTCATCCAGCAAAGCTCCTAGTGCTTTGCCTAGTTTTGTAGAAGGTATTACGATAAACTTCAATTGAGGTACTGGGATTGGATAAGATATGCATCAATTGAATAATATCTCTGTTCTTTTCGTATGTTATATTGGTATAAGTTCTCATATTTATTCTATTTCAACTTAATAATTCCATTAAATCCCAAATATTTGCAGGATTGGCTTTCTGTAACTTTTGTTCAATTTCGCTTGTCCAGACAACCTCTCCATTCATGTTGTGATAGTTCCAGTATACAGTAGTCCCTTTTTCAAGAAAGCTGATTCCAAACTGATTTAAGAGAATCTTGCATTTTTCTGATATTTCAACGTTTGGATATGTTTTTATGTTCACATACCCTTTACCTATTGAATGTACAATATCCAAAATCTGTTGTAGAGATACACTTGCTTGTTCAACAGAATTCCATGCTCTAAAATAGCAGCTGCAATTCCAAATAATTCATCATTTTCAGCTTGTTGTGATACTGTTATTTGCTGGATTGCTTCCTTAAATATAGGATGTTATAGAATTAATTGGTTGATACTAGAACAAGAAGGAAAATATTCTGATGTTGTATACGAACTAATTTCGGAAGGAACAGTAGATACTGAACTATTAGGATTTGAATAAATTAGTTTCAGTTTGAACTTCTCGTTTCTTTCTGACGAAATCTCTGTTTGTCTTTTTAAAATCATATTTTAACTTACTAGTTTCCCATGTTAAATCTTTCACATCTTTTAGTTGATGATAGGTTTTATGAGCATTAGGTTCTTCAATAAAAGATCATCAACAAAGGCGTCATGTAGTTGTGTCGTTAGGTGGATGTTACTTAATTGGGTAATATATTGATTCATAAATGAAACAATTTGGTAAGTTGCGTAGTAGCTTTCATAGATAGCTCCTTTGCTATTATTTTTCCCACCTTTGTGTTTATTCTTCAGATATTTCTTTTCTTTCTGGGTAATAGGCATATATTTTTTTTCTGTTATTTCTTTAAAACGATCTATTTTAATACCATTTCGTACTATCTTATCAAAAAACATAGTTTTAGGACGGACCCATATTTCATGCTTACCATACAATGCTTGATAAACAACCATCTCCTCAAGTGTCTCACTATGCTGGGCAATACCCAGCATTTTATACAGTCCACCTTTAAAATGAATGAAATATCGTTCTTTTTCCATAATACTACCATTGTTCTTATGCAGGTATAAAAGTAGTAAATTCTTAGATAATAAGAGCCGGTTGTTTCTGATATTTTTTTTTTAACGTTGTATAACCTGTCGTTGTTAAATGATATCGCTATTAAATAAGGTATGATTTCTTCGTAGCGTCATTTTTTCATTTTCTTTCTCCACCTCTGAAACCCTCTCATCAAACTTTCCTCTTCCACCGACTCCACCATATCATACTTTACCACAAACTCATGCATCGACTTTATATACATCACCCCGTTTTTGAACTTATTTTCCAACAGGAATGAATAAAGCTCCGCTTTCATTTCCACCTCAATTTCCTTTTCGATAATAAAGATACTGTCCTGACCGAAATAATTATAAACTTCCGGATTTTTCCCTTGCCTTGGGCTGGGAAGAACAAAAGTGATATTTCCTGTCTCTTTCCAGGAAACGCCTTGCGGATGAGGAACGGATAATTGATGCAAGAAATGATAAATGGGAGTGAGGTGGGAGAGGTGGATGGGGATGGGGAGCCTTGAAGTTGGATTGTTGTGCGATTGAAGTTCTAAACTTTGTCCGTACCGGACATACATATACCTCGCCAGATATGGCTTGATGGCAAACGTGACTGTAACCATGGGATTTGAATTTTGAATTGTTGAAATTTGTTGTATACTGATTGCCGCTTCGTGCGGCAGATTCTGTCGTGTTTGTTGGAAAAAATCCCATGGGTTACGGGGACGGAATTCTAATTCAGTAAGAAGTTGAAATTCAAATGGTTACAAATGCCGGTTTTTCCTTTAAAACCAACGGGCCGTTCCTTTAAAAGGAACGACCCGTTGCACACCGAGGAATGACCTCTTCCTTTTAAAGGAACGGGCGGCTCCCTAAAATCCATAGTGCAAAGCTATGTCTAATATTCTGATTTTTCAAAAGGAATAATAGCGGTAATCTTTATATTATGTAATGAAATATCATAAATAGTATACATCTCTAATTTATGCGTATGTATATTGGAATTATGTAATAAAAATATACTGATTGCAAAAGCGTATATTTTAACTATATTTATCAGATAACTATTCTTAAAGTGGAAAAACTTTTTTATTCCATTTCTTGTTTCTTGCGTAACAGGCGGAAAAATAGTTCTGATAAGTAAGGTGAACTTCGTACTTTTTACGTCTCAAACAAAAAAGCAAGATATGATGACATCAGTGAAACTTATGCTGAACAAGAGCAGGATATTGAATAATGGCAGTTACCCTTTAGTATTCCAGGTGATACACAATCGGAGAAAAAGTTACTGTATACAGGCTACCGGGTGAAAGAGGAGGTGTTTGACGGGTCGGAAGGGAAGATTATGAGTGGCGTAGGTTCTGCTTTTTACGGCTACAGAGGTCGTGAAATGAACCGCGAGCTGCGGAAGCTGCGGAATCGGATTGATACACGGATAAGGCAGCTTGAGCGGACAACCTTAGATTTGCAGCATCAAAATATTTATCTTTGAATTGATATTGAAAGGAAAGCAAAAGGAAAACCATCAGCGGCAATAGAAGTCAAGTCTAAGTCCCTATTCGGTCCTTTGCTCCTTCCTTGAACTCAAACCCATATAAAATTTCAGTAAACCTGTTTAAGGTTATTAGGTCAAGTTCAGGTCCTTTCTTTTTTGTTTAATGTTCAAAACAAAAGTATGAAAGTTTTTTTATTTAGGAGTTGATGTGAGTAAGAAAAAAATTGGATTTATGTTTAAGGAGTAACGGTAAGGACATCCTTTATGATGTTATTCCTAATGATCTATCCTCTATTAAATCTTGGTTAACAAGAACGTTTGAGAAATTTTTTTCCTCTCTGAGGACAGTTTGGTTGTCTGTGCGGAACATACAGGGCAATATACCTATCCTTTGGTCTGTGCAACAAAAAGTATAGGAGTCTACTTATGTTTGGAAGATGCAGCTAAAATAAAATATTGTCATGGAATACCTCGTGGCAAAAATGATAAAATAGATGCCTGCCGAATAGCAATGTATGCAGAAAGATATAATGATTGCCTACAACCGTATACCGCATCAGAGCTTATAATACAAAAACTCAAAAACTTATCAACAGAACGCAGTATGCTTGTTGCAGATAGGGCTAAATATCAATCCCAGCTAAAAGATCAGGTAGACTATATGGAACACTCAATATATATTGCTAAATGCAATAGAGTTGAAGGGATTATCAATACATTTACGGATTACATAGCACAAATAGACCTTGAAATAAAAGAACTTATAAATCAGGCACCTGTCATTGCTCATCAAATGGATTTACTCATGTCTGTGGATGGAGTTGGGGAACGTGTTGCACTGAAGATGATCATGGAAACAGATGCTTTCACTTCTTTTACTGATCCCAGGAAGTTTTGCTGTCATGCAGGAGTTGTTCCGTTCGTCTATGTGTCAGGGAAGTAGCCAACGTTCTAAAAATAGAGTATCTAATAGGGCTGACAAGAGCATCAAGCATTTGCTACATATGGCGGCACTATCTGTTTCACAAGTGAAAAATAGTCCATTGAAGAAATATTATGACAGAAAGGTCGAAGAGGGAAAAAAATAAGATGTCGGTTCTGAATGCAGTTAGAGCGAAATTAGTTACGATTATGTT
>VOFH01000573.1_pt1 | contig 34375 bp, 43 predicted proteins | sample 5384091 | NCBI WGS metagenome assembly VOFH01 (sample SAMN12384727, study PRJNA508395) | human gut metagenome | isolation source: healthy gut G | host: Homo sapiens
GTTTGGTAGATCAGGGAAAGCCATATATAGTTCCCATGAACTACGGCTATATTTTGGAAGGTGATAAGCTTGTATTTTATTTGCATGGGGCGTTAGAGGGGCGTAAGCTTGACATTATCAGAAATAATTCTGATTGTTGCGTTCAGATTGAGTGCGACGTACAACCATTTTCAGGTAAAGTTGCCTGCCAATATGGATGCAGCTACTATTCTTTTGATGGATTTGGAACGGCAAAGATTGTGGAAGTGCCGCAGGAAAAAATCAAGGCATTAAGTGTATTGATGAAAACAGGCATTCCGATAAGCCTCTAAAGAGTCTTATCTCCATGGCTCACAAAGGAAATCATATTTGTCTGCACCGCTTTTCTTTCATTTACGTTATGAATGACTTGTGAGAGGACGCTTATATTTGCCCAATCAACATCATGAATCGCACCACAAAATCTGCAATTTACGTTATGGAACTCACGGTTATGGGATGAGTGCCTATGAGATAACGGCAAAATTCAAGAGGTTCAATGCCTTATGATTCGTCGATGTTAAAGGGCACACCTCCCGGAGTTTCATCTTTGGGTTCTGCCGCTCGTAACCTGGATTGACGGATTTCACAGACCTAAATCATTGCATGCTGCACAGCCTTGGATAAATAAAAAATAGAACTGATTTGTTTTCAGGATTTTGGGAGCGGCCGGTCCTTAGAAAGCAGACATTGCGATTTCAAAAGCCAATGTAATTGGATTTTGAAATCACGATGGATACTTTCTTAGTACCGTTGCCAGCGACAACAAGCGGAAGCGTTCCTGAAAACAAACAGTTCGTTGAAATGTACAGCGAAACCGGCGATTTCATCTTTTAAATAAGCAACTGTGATATTTCCTTTTGCATCATATTTGAAAGAAGACTCATCAAATACAAAACCACGTTTCTCTAAGTGGTACATTGCACGTGTAAGATAGTTTGTCTGGATTGCGATATGACCACAGGTTCCACGTCCTGGATTTTTCATCATTTCGATAAGAGAACCAACAAACATAGAGCTGTTTCCAACTTTTACATCCTGTCCAAGTAATGTAGCGAATTTTGCAGAATCAGAAGCAGCAGCTTCCTCAGATGCATTGTTTACACCAACGTGAAGAAGTTTGAAACCTAACATGGTAGAAACTGCTTCTTTTGTGAGTGCTGTGATACCAGCCCAGTCTTTTGCAGCAACAAGGTCTTTGCTTACCATCCAGGAACCGCCACATGCGATGATTTTGTTGAAATCAAGGTAATTTGTAAGGTTCTTCGCATTGATTCCGCCGGTTGGCATGAATTTCATATTTACATAAGGAGCTGCCATGGATTTGATCATGTTTAATCCGCCGGCTGCCTCTGCAGGGAAGAATTTTACAACATCAAGACCAAGTTCAATAGCAACTTCAACGTCACTTGGCTTAGAGCATCCAGGAGTAACCGGAATTCCTTTTTCTACACAGTATTTCACTACTTTTGGATTTAAGCCAGGACTTACAATGAATTTTGCTCCGGCGTTTACAGCGCGGTCAACCTGCTCTGTAGTAAGAACGGTTCCGGCACCTACTAACATTTCCGGGAACTGCTCAGCCATAATACGGATAGATTCCTCAGCGGCAGCAGTACGGAATGTAACCTCTGCACAAGGAAGTCCTCCGTCACATAATGCTTTTGCTAAAGGAGCAGCGTCCTCTACGTGATCCAGGGCGATAACAGGTACAATACCAATTTTGGAAATCTCTTCTAATACTTTGTTCATGATGATTCTCCTTATCATTCTTATTTTCTCATCCATGTTTTGGATGATTGTGTTCTAATATAAAGTTCCATTATACGAAACAATGTTCCATAAAACGGTACGATTTTATTATAACATCAGAAAAACGGATGTCAATAGTTCCAACTCAATTCCCTTGACATTTCTAATAGTAGCTGTTAATATGAGAAAAAAGAAAGTTCCACAATATGAAACGAGAATCTGAAATATGAAACATATAGGTAAATCCAGAGTTTTTTTGATTTTACAGAATTATATTGTGAACAGGAAGAAAGGGACACCTACGATGGCAGAAGAAAAAGAAACAAAAAATCCGGTGCAGTCTGCAGAACGAATTTTCCAGGTGCTTGAGATGTTAGCAGAGCATGGCGAGATGGGGTTAATGGAGATCAGCACAGAACTCGGACTTCACAAAAGTACGGTCCACCGCTTATTAATGTCCTTGATCTATATGGGGTATGCAAAACAGGACGAGACAACGCAGAAATACATGCTTTCTTACAAAATCGTGAGCATGGCGGGAAAAATCTTAGAGCGTACCGACATTTTACAGATCGCAAAACCTTATATGGAGCGCCTGTCCGATATCAGTGGGGAGGCAGTGCATCTTGTACAGCGGGAAGGCAACAACATTTTGTACATATATAAAATAGAAGCAAAAGTTGGTACAATCCGCATGGTATCACACGTCGGCATGGTGCATCCGATGTATTGTTCCGGTGTGGGCAAGGCGATCATGGCAACGCTTCCGGAGAAAGAAGTAAAACAGATCTGGAACGAGAGCATTATCGAGAAGAAAACGGATAAGACGATCACTGACATTGACGAGATGATGCAGGTGTTAGAGGAAGTCCGTAAGAACGGTTATGCGTTAGACGACGAGGAGAACGAGGAGGGCGTGCGATGTATCGCTGCCTGCCTGCATGGTTACAGCAAGGAAGTGAAATATGCATTCAGCATTTCCGGACCGGTCAGCCGTATGACGAGAGAGCGCGTGGAAGAACTTGCCGTGGATGTGAAAAAAGTACAGGAAGAATTATCAAGAGAACTGGGGTATTATCCACAAAATTAAATTTTTTTACAGAATATGTATAAGAAAAAAATCGATGGTCATACTATTTTTGAAGAACAGAGAAAATATACTCTGTAAAAGAAAAGGAGAAATGACTATGAGAAAGTGGAAATTACTTTTGGCTGGAATGATGCTTATGTTATCGTTGAGTGCTGTCGCAGGCTGCGGAAATAACAATGCAAACGATAAAAATAATGGCACAAACGGTACAAACACAAGCACGGAAAACCGTCTGAATAACAATGCGGACACTACCATAGGCAATGACAAAAATAATATTGGCACCACAGAGGATAAGGACAAGGATAACAACCGTGTGGATGAAAACGGCAACGTGATCGAGGATGTGGTGGACGGTGTTGGCGACGCCGGCAAAGATGTGATCGATGGTGTGGAAAATGGTGTGAATGATCTCACAAACGATGCAACCGGCGGAGATGCAGAGAATACCAACGGAACCAGTGGGAATGCCGGAAATGGAACTGCAAATCCGTAAATGATAGAGAAATACAAAGGGCGTGTGAAAAAACGAGAGTTTTTTCATTCGTCCTTTTGCTTATAGTTATAATAATAGGGGAGTATCCTAAAGTTTGTGTAAACCTCCAAACTGATGTAAGATAAAATTACTCAGTTTGGAGGTTATTTTTATGGCAAGAAGAAAAGACAGCCCACAAAAAGCAGCAATGAGAGAAATGATGCGTGACTATCTGAAAAATAATGATATCAGCATCAAAGATGGCACCGATGTTAACAGCATCATGCGTGACATGATGTCTGTCATTTTGGAAGGTGCTTTGGATGAAGAACTGGATGAAGAATTAGGGTATTCCAAGTATGACTATCGAAACAAAGAAACAGACAATAGTAGAAATGGACATTCCAGCAAAACCATGCACACCAGTTATGGAGATATGGATGTGGCAATCCCAAGGGATCGTAATGGGGATTATGAACCTCAGCTGATTAAAAAATATCAGAATTCCGTAACTCAGGACATGGAAGAAAAAATACTTTCCATGTATGCCAAGGGAATGACAACTGGAGACATTGAATCCCATATGCGTGAATTATACGATATTGATATTTCTGACAGCACAATCAGCCGGATCACAGACAAAATCCTGCCGATTGTAAAAGAATGGCAGGAACGCCCTTTGGAAGAAGTGTATGCTGTAGTATTTATGGATGCAATCCACTATCACGTCCGCAGTGAAGGACGTATTGTAAAACGTGCGGTTTACATTGCCCTTGGTATCGATATGAATGGGAAAAAAGATGTTCTTGGAATGTATGTTGGAGAAAACGAAAGTGCCAAGTTCTGGCTTTCTATCATGAATGGATTAAAAAACAGAGGCGTTGAGGATATCCTGATTGCATGCGTTGATGGTTTAAATGGATTTCCACAGGCAATCGAGGCTGTTTATCCAAAAACAGAGATTCAGCAGTGTATCATCCATCAGATCCGTAATTCAACGAAGTTTGTTTCATACAAAGACATCAAAAAACTGATGGCTGATCTGAAGCTTGTATATGCAGCTCCAACGGAAGAAACAGCTTTAAATGAGTTAGAATTGTTCAAGGATAAATGGGATTCCAAGTACCCGAAAATCTATAAATCCTGGAATGATAACTGGGCAACACTGTCCACTTATTTCAAATATCCGGAGGCAGTAAGACGGCTGATTTATACCACAAATGCCATTGAAGGATTCAACCGCCAGCTCCGGAAAGTGACCAAAAGCAAGACGGTTTTTCCGTCGGATGACAGCCTTTTGAAAATGCTGTATCTTGCGACTATGGACATTACCAAGAAATGGACAGGACACCGACAGGATTGGGGACAGATCCATTCCCAGCTTGAAATCTATTTTGAAGAGCGTCTGATTGGACACAACCTGTAAAAACAGCTTGTTTTAGGCAGGTTTTATTGACATGCCCAAAAACTCCTGTATAATGCAGATATGGGCAGAACCTGAAAAATCGGCTCTGCCCATTTGTAACTATTCATAAATCTTATTTTGCTTCAAGCATATAAGTGAAACTCTGGTTAAAGCTGTTTTAGTTTTGCGAGTTCTTTCTGAAGCCGAAGTAATTCTGCATCCTTTTCAGCTAGCAGTTTTTGATTTTCAGCGATTGTATTATCCTGTTCAATAATCGTATCTTCCAGCTGTTTAATTTTAGCATTTTTATTTCGCTCCCAAAACTCCGCATCTGCACGTGCTCTCGCCTGCTGCCGGATGATTTCATCAGCATTGACAGTGTAAAGATCATTGGAAGCCTGCAATAAATCTGGGTTGTTCTTTGCAATCATTCTGAGTTCCTCCCATGTCTTAGCTTTAAAAAGTTTCGCCCAGCGGTCAATCTCATAGTTTTGATCCTCGGCTGTGGCAAGGTCTATCCGAGTTAAGTCTAACACATGGATGGAAAATTTACTACTGTAAAGATGCCCTGTTTTTTTATTTCGAAGTTCATAAGTAGCGAAAAATTCGGGCTGATCTTCAAATAATGTAAAGTTTAAGAATCCAATACTGTGAACCGGAAGCACTTCTTTGTATTCTTCCCGGAATTGAGCTGGTCAAAGCTTCTTGCTGCGTAGCTGATGGAACGTTCTGACCAGTTGTATTCGTTAGACATCTGCATTTCAAGGTCGATAAGCTGTTCATTATTCAGATTGACGCGGATATCCAGAATAAAATCTTTGTCTGAAATCGCAGCACCAAGCTCGATTGGGTTTGTGATGGCTACATCGTGAATACTTTCTTTTTTTAGGTGTAGCAAAGCTGCAATCAATGCTTTCAGCACCTGCTTGTCCTTCTGTAAAATAGCACGAAACATATAGTCATTTGTAAATGGATAGTCAATACTGCCGGTTGCAGTTTCAAAAGATAGATTTGTGTGTAAGGTCATGTGTCCTCCTTCGTAGATATGTGGTTATGATGGTTGAAAAATGAGGCGATATGCCAGATTTTTTCGAATGTATAAACACAGATAAGATAAAAGATGCAGTCATAGAATGACTGCAATACATCTGCGATGGATTAAGAATAGCATTTATAAAGTAAAATGTATATGAGATCTGCTGATATTTTATAAAACTTTTAGAAAGCGTGTATAACCGGAGTTTAACTACCAATAGTATTTTTCTGTCTCATCTGTCAAACTTCTATATGTTCAGTGATTAGTCTGTATAATTCTGGTCTTCTATTTTTTAGTCCACCTATTTCACAACTTCTATACTTTCGTAGCATATCTACATCTAGTTCAGCCAAAAACACACCTTCTTCATCTCCAGCTTCACTCACAAGCATATCACGAGGCGCACCTCGTCTCTGTGTTATATATAACGCCATCAAACAATGTTGAGTGTCCATTACAACCACGATACAGAGCAGGATAGTTACAAGTAGCAATCGCTAACATATTCTCATAAGCCCGGCCGCGCAATTGAGATAATCTATTTATTTCCATAGGACAGGCATTTGGAACAAGAATGAGTTCTGCGCCTTTGATCATCAGGATTCTGGCAGACTCAGGAAACTCTCTGTCATAACAAATCATTGAACCGACTTTGATCAGACCTTCTTTGGTATCAAGTTCCTCAACATAAGTTTTCTCCGGCATCAAGTACCCCTTCATCATCGTCCTCTCCGAAGTCACAGATATGTACCTTTGAGTAACAATATACCAGCTTTCCATGTCTATCAAATAGGCAAACTGTATTTCTAGGCTTAGGGCTCATGCTTTTCCAACAGTGTTATCGCTATTGCCATATTCAGTTTTAAAGAAATCTCCGAAAATTGCTTTACATACTTACTGTTTAATGAAATGGAGTTTTGCTCCAACCATTCTTTATTGTGAGGAAAAGTATATCCGCTACTCCACATTTCTGGAAATAACGCTATATCTGCGCCATTTGCTTTTTGCTTCACGACACGCTTTTATTCCATTAAAATGTTCATAAATGCTTGAAATTTCAAGGTTTATCGGTTGCACAATGATTGAAAATGAAAAGAATATGACAAGAAAATAACAAATTGATTTGGTAAAATAGACAAAAAACAAGAATATTTATTATAAATCATGCACATTGACACAAAAACAACCGCGTACTATACTTAAACCATCGAACAACCGATTGCGCAAAAAAGCGGAACGCAATAAAACACAAAAGCGAAACGCAACAAAACGCAAAACAGATAGCAACACAAAATGCGAAACAAAAGAAGCATTGCGCAAATGCACAAAAGTCGGTAAAATGGTTCGGAAACGCAAAAATGCGAGAAGAAAAAGGGAGGAAATTTTCAATGAAGAAAAAAGTATTAAGCGTATTACTTGCAACAAGCATGGTTGTTTTTTAGCAGCATGCGGAAGCAAAGAAGAGGCAACAGACAATGCAGCAGGCGGAAGCACAGCAGCTGCTACAGAGACAGCAGATGCAGCTGATACAACATCAGCAGATGATGCAATCGCAAACCTGATCGCTGCAACAGAAGGAACTGTAGACATTCAGCTCTGGTGCTCAGAACTTGAGTCTTACCAGACAGTTATGAAAGAACTGACAGATAAATTCGGGAGCAGTACTCAGATGTAGATTTCAACATTACGATCGGTGCAGTATCTGAGCAGGAGGCGAAGGATAAGGTCTTAGAAGATATCGATGCAGCAGCAGACGTATTCGTGTTCGCAGATGATCAGGTAAATGATCTTGTAAATGCAGGTGCGCTTCAGGAAGTGGCAGCTACTTATACATATGATCCGAAAGAAACAAACTCAGAGGCAACTGTAGCAGCAGCTACCAAAGACGGAAAACTTTACGCTTATCCATTAACAGCTTCCAACGGATACTTCTTATACTATGATTCAAACATTTTCTCAGAGGAAGATGTAGCTTCCTGGGAAGCTCTTGAAGCAAAAGCTGAAGAAGCCGGAACAAAAGTCGGTATGAACATCGCAGACGGCTGGTATGTATATGGATTCTTCGCAGGAGCAGGATGTACCCTTTCCATGAATGAAGACAACTCCAATGAGTGTGACTGGAACAATGAGACAGGTCTTGCAGTAGCAGAGAGCATTGAGAACATTGCTTCTTCCCCAGCATTTGTAAACGTAGCAGATCAGGATGCGATCACAATGCTGACAGATGGAACACTTGGAGCATACGTTTCCGGTACATGGAATGCAACTTCTTTTCCAGGATCAGTATGGTGATGGATATGCTGCCTGCAAACTTCCTACCTTTGATGTAAATGGAACAGCTACACAGATGGGATCTTATGCAGGATACAAATTCGTAGGTGTTAACTCTCATGCAAAAAATGTTGGCTGGTCAATGCTTCTTGCTGAGTACTTAACAAACGAAGAGAGCCAGTTAGAGATCGGCCTTGCAACAGCTGAAGGTCCTGCTAACCTGGCAGCAGCTTCCCAGATCGATTCCCCGGCACTTGCAGCACTTGCAGCACAGTCAGCATACGCTGATCAGCAGCTTGTAGGAAGCAACTACTGGGATCCGGCAAAAGCACTTGGACAGAACCTTGTTGACGGAGCTGCTGATCTTCAGAAAGTACTTGACGATGCAGTAGCCGGTATTACACAGCCGGTAGCTGAATAATCCACATTCGGTCATGGCTTACGTATAGCATAGAATGTCCGCTGGGCGTACTTTCTATCTATCATGAATCTGAAACCACATGCTCTCATTGGGCAGGGTATGTGGAATTTTTAAAAGAGAAACATTTTTGTCGACTTGACAAAAGTTCTCATTCACGCAAGGGAGTGAATCTATGAAAACATTTTTAAATGCAGTCAAAAGTACTTTGCCGACTTTGGAAGAGCTGTGGCAAAGGGGGATATCTGGTGTAAACTCGCTGATCATTCTGGGAGCCGGATATTTTGGACGGAAACAGATTATAAAGGGTATTTTAATGACAGCTCTCGAAGTGATTTTTTTCCTGTTTACCGGTCTTTTTTCTATCAATTATATTAAGGATCTGAATACGCTTGGTACGGTACAGTATGAGGCAGTGTTTGATCCGCTGACTATGAAAAAAAATACTGTTAACGATTACGACAACTCATTGCTCATCCTTCTTTACGGAATCGTGGGTCCTCGTGATCTTAGCATTCATATCTTTTATATATAAGCAACATGAAAGCTGTTTATCGGCTTCAGCTTATGAAGGAAGAGGGAGAGCACATCAATACGTTTGGTGAGGATGTCAAATCTCTTTTCAATGGTAAGTTCTATATCACATTGCTTACCCTGCCGAGTATCGGTGTTATTATGATGAACATTATACCGATCATTTTTATGTCCTGTGTGGCATTTACCAATTATGATATGGATCATATGCCGCCAAACTATCTGTTTACATGGGTGGGACTTAGAAACTTTAAGAACATGTTTACAGGCGGCACCACAATCACATTCTCCTATGCATTCGTGAGGATCCTTGCATGGACGATGATCTGGGCAGTAACAGCAACTTTTACAACCTTTATTGGTGGTATTCTTCTTGCAAAACTGATCAACCATGAAGATACATATTTTAAAAAAATGTGGAGATCACTTTTTGTTGTGACAATCGCGATTCCACAGTTCGTAACATTGCTGTTAGTCAGCAAAATGTTTGCAGATCACGGTATTGTGAACACCTGGTGTTCCAACATTGGTCTGACCGGATTTTTTGAAGGATATTGGTCTTGTTTCAGGAAACTTTATTCCGTTCCTCTCAAAACCGGTCTGGTCCCACGTGATGATCATCCTTATCAACATCTGGGTCGGTGTTCCATATCAGATGCTTTCTGCAACCGGTATCCTGATGAATATTCCGACGGATCAGCTGGAGAGTGCACGTATCGATGGTGCAAATAAATGGCAGATCTTCTGGAAGATCACAATGCCGTATGTATTATTTATCTGTGGACCGTCTCTGATACAGAGTGTGATCGCAAACATCAACAACTTCAACGTTATTTATCTGCTGACAAGTTCTACAGCTACGGCAAATATGGCGTTTGCAAACTCCAATGCCAAGGAGACGGACCTTCTTATCACATGGCTGTTTACTTTGACCAACGATAACTCAAACTACAAGATGGCATCGGTGATCGGTATTATTTCGTTTGTAATCTGCGCACTTCTGACACTGCTTAGCTACACCAGAATGATCAGTGGTGACAAAGAGGAGGTGTACCAATAATGAAAAAGAAAACATGGAATATCATAATCAGACATGTGGTACTTGCATTGCTCGCATTCATCTGGCTCATCCCGATCGTCTGGCTGGTTGTGACATCGTTGTCCGCAACAAAGGGCGTAAGTTATCAGCATTTCTTTCCGACAAACTGGACGCTGGCAAATTTCCACCAGCTGTTCTTTGAGACGGATACTGCTGCAAACTTCCCGGCATGGTTTAAAAATACCTTTATCGTGGCACTGTTTACCTGCATTATCTCTTCCTGCTTTGTATTGATGGTTTCTTATGCATTCAGTTGTATGAGATTTAAAGGAAGAAAACAGTTGATGAGCTTTTCCATCATCCTTGGAATGTTCCCTGGTGTACTTTCCATGATCGCAGTTTACTTTGTGTTGAAAATGAAATGGCCTGAAAGTTACCATTCAGATGACATATGCTTCTTTGTTTAACGATGAAGCGGTTGAGATCGCAAAACATGATCATGAAGTCTATGGAGACGAAATCGCACTTTCCCTTTTGGGACTGCCTTGCGAAGAGTTCCGTGAAAAATACAAGACAAAAGATTTCTGTATCTGGATGTTCTCCATGGAGGACAAGAAAGCCATCGTCAACGATGTGTTTGAGAAGTTCCATGACAGATTCGGATTCTATCCGGAGTCAACCGGTTCCTACTACATGGATGCCGATCTGACCAACTATATCAAGGCAACTTATCCGACCGTAAAGTGTGCGGTTGCCACCTGCTGGGAGGAAGGCCCAAAAGCATATCATACCTGCAACAACTCCTGGTACACCTTATTCGACGGCGGTCCATGGGCACCGTGGATCCCGTCCAAGCAGAACACACATGCACCGGCAGCCAACACGGAGGAGGACAGCGGTATTGTTGCAATCCCGCATCTCTCCCGCGACCTGATCGCATGCTACGATGGAAATGGTTCCAACTTCGGAACACATCCACAGAACGTGCTTCGCGGTATGATTTATGATACAAAGACCTGGGAGTATCCGTATCTGTATAACCTGATCGATCAGTATCGTGATCTGGAAAAATACAACAATGGATATGCTTACAACATGATGTTCGTCGGACCAGGCTGGATGAACAAGATGGGCCGCTGGGAGGCTCCATATGATCTGCTGTTAAAGTCATACAGTGACGGATGTAAGTATTACGGAGATTTGAAGAAAGAGGGCAAGCTGGTAGATATGACCATGTCCGAGTTCGCAGATCACTACAGAAAGAAGAAAGGCATTACCGATGAGAAACGTTATACAGAGCCGGAATGTGCCCTTTGGAGAGATATTTTATACGGATCTGACAAGCAGCTGTTCTGGTACTGCGACCCGTACATGAGAGCCTGCGTCAATATGGATCAGGGCGGCGCAATCGTTGACCTTCGTCCATATGTTGCAAAATTAAACTGGCCGGTTGGTATCGGAACAAAGCATGTGCAGGATGCCTCTTATCCGTTCCTGATTCAGGAGAAGTACCGTGCCGGATACTTTACACATTACGCAGGAGAAGGAACAGTCAGAAGTGCAAAGCTCTGCTACAAGGGTGAGGAAGTAGATCTGTGCCTCTGCCCGACACATGCACATTTCTCACAGGAAGGCAATACCAGAATCCTGACACTGGACCCGGTAACCATCGAGTTTAACGGACTGACAGTAAAATTACAGACAAAGGAATATTTTGAGGAAGGTTCTTCTAAGATCAAGATCGAAAGAAATATTCTCGAGATGAGTGATCCTGATGCCGAGGTTACCATTGATGAGTACATGGTAGCATGCTACGGAACCACAGAGTATCCGGAAGATATGACATCTGTCGTATTAAAATGCGAAGGTGCAGATGAAAAGACCATTCACTATGCATACAAGTGCCGCAGTGAAGTCCTGGCAGGAGCAACCGCAGTCAGCGCTGTAGTGCCTCCAATCGACACCAAAGTTTCCCTGACTGCTTCTTCTACAGACGCAGAAGGATACATTGAGGAAGGATATGCATTCTCACCAATGTTTAAACTTGGATATAAGAAGACTATTACAGACAAGGAGGAAGGCGAGCCACATGAGTGAGACACATTTCCGCAGGGTGTTTGAGTCCTACATGAATATGTCTCCGATGGATTACATCAATCTGATGCGGGTACAGAAAGCTTGTGACATTATGAAAAAGACGAATGACTCCATGGATGTTGTTGCACAGAAGGTTGGATTTACTACGACTTCCACGTTCAACCGGAATTTCAAAAATATTTAAATACATCGCCGTATCAGTGGAAGATCAGCCCGGAAAATTACGAGAGAAAGCTGTTGAATTATAATATTTCTGCACTGAAAGGCTGGTAAGGTATAAGGGAGACATTTCTATGGAATTTGATGTGAAAAAATTCATGATCCAAAGTTTTTCAAAGAAAACTGCATGGCGGCACATTCCGACCATGTTACATATAAAAATGAAGCGGAGGCAATGGAACAAAACAGCAGTTTCAGACTGTCCTTAGATGGGATCTGGAAGTTTCATTATGCCAAAAATGATGCGCAGACGATTCCGGGTTTTGAGGCGGAGGGCTACAATTGCAGACCGTGGGACGATATCCGCGTGCCGGCGCATATCCAGATGGAGGGGTATGATATTCCACAGTATGCCAATATCCAGTATCCGTGGGATGGAAGAGAGGATGTGTGGCGTGACGCAGTGCCGACAGACTTTAACCCGGTGGCAAGTTATGTGAAATATTTCACATTGCCGGAAGGATTTGTAAAAAATGGGCTATACATCTCGTTTCAGGGTGTGGAGAGCGGTTTTGCGCTCTGGCTGAACGGAAGTTATGTCGGTTACAGTGAGGACAGCTTTACTCCGTCCGAGTTTGAACTGACCCCGTATCTGAAAGAGGGCGAAAATAAACTGGCGTTGAAGGTATTCAAGTGGACTTCCTCAAGCTGGTGCGAAGATCAGGATTTCTACCGGTTCTCCGGTATTTTCCGTTCCGTTTATTTATATACCATGCCGAAGGTGCATGTGTATGACCTGAAAGTGCAGCCGGTTGTTGCGGAATCGTTGGAGAGTGCCGATCTGGTGCTGGATATGCAGATCTGTGGAAAAGTAGAAACTGTTGAAAATCCGCAGATGATGCCAAAATGCAGAATGTATCTGCAAAAATCACGCTCACAGGAAGCAGGGATGATTCAAAAGAGGGAGCTGCCGGAAGTGTTTCAGAAAACACAATTTTTTCCGAGACAATCAGCTTTCAGCCCAATAATACTTCAGATACGATCCGTTTCACAGATACAGGTGCAGCGACAGTTCACTTCGAACAGCAAGTGAGCCATCCAGCACTCTGGAGTGCTGAACATCCGGATCTTTATACGCTTACGGTCGAGCTTCTGGATGAGAGTGGAAACTGTGTTGAATTTATTTCACAGAACATCGGATTCCGCCGTTTTGAGATGAAAGATGGCATCATGACTTTAAACGGAAAACGTATTGTCTTTAAGGGCGTGAACCGCCATGAATTCAGTTCGAAAAACAGGACGTGCCGTTTCTAAAGAAGAAGTTTTGCAGGATATTATCACGATGAAGCAGAACAATATCAATGCGATCCGCACCTGCCACTACCCGGATGCCTCCGGCATCTATGAGCTGTGCGATGAGTACGGACTCTATATGATCGCGGAGAACAATCTGGAATCCCACGGTTCATGGGATGCGGCAAGTCACGGACTTGTGCCGAAGGATACCATCGTTCCGGGCGATAATATGGACTGGGAGCCGATGATGTTAGACCGCGTGAACTCCTGCTATCAGAGGGATAAAAACCATCCGGCGATCCTGATCTGGTCGGTGGGAAATGAATCCTACGGCGGAAAAGTCATTTTTGACATGTCCGAAAAATTCCGTGCAGTAGATCCGCACCGTCTGGTACATTATGAGGGAATTTTCAATGACCGCAGATATGAAGGCCCGAGCGACATGGAAAGCCACATGTACACCAGCGTGGAAAATATTAAGAAGTTTTTGGCAGAGCATAAGGAAAAACCTTTTATCTGCTGTGAGTACACCCATGCGATGGGAAATTCCTGCGGGGCAATGCACAAATACACAGACCTTACCGATACCGAACCACGATATCAGGGTGGTTTTATCTGGGATTATATCGACCAGTCTATTTTGAAAAAAAGACCGCTATGGACGAGGAATTTCAGGCATATGGTGGAGACTGCGGCGAGCGTCCGACCGACTACAATTTCAGTGGAAATGGGATCTGCTATGGCGGTGAACGTGATGCTTCCCCGAAAATGCAGGAGGTCAAATTCAATTATCAGAATATCAGCGTGGCTTTTGAGGGACACACCTTTACAGTTGTGAATAAAAATCTGTTTGCAGACACAAGTGAATATCAATGTGTCGTAATTTTACAGAAAAAATGGAACAGTCGTGAAAAAACAGAAAATGGATACAAATGTTGCGCCGCTTTCATCCGGCATTTATGAGATCCCATTTGAGATCCCAGATGATGCAGAGTACGCAGTGACGGTTTCATTTGTACTGAGAGAAGACACACTCTGGGCAGAAGCCGGACATGAAGTGGCTTTTTGGCCAGAAGGTTTGCGACAAAAAGAAGTGAAGTCTGCCGTACCGGAAAAACCATTAAAGGTAGTCGCGGAAAAGTGAATATTGGCGTGAAGGGCGATGACTTTGACTGTCTGTTTTCCCTGCTGAACGGCGGTCTGGTTTCCTACCGCTATGCGGGAAAAGAGATGATCGGAAAAATTCCGATGCCAAACTTCTGGAGAAGCGCCGGTGGACAATGACAACGGCAGCATGGCCCGGGACGTTATGCACAGTGGAAGATCGCCAGCATGTACATCAGTCACAGAAATGGCGGCATGTTCGACAATGTGCCGACAACCGTGGAGGAGACAGAGCAACAGTGTGACCATCACATACACCTATTATATGCCGACCACTCCAGCATCAAAATGCCAGGCCGCATATACCGTATATGGTGACGGAACCGTTGAGACAAAACTTACCTATGATCCGGTGGAAGGACTGCCGGATATGCCGGAATTTGGCATGATGTTCAAATTAAACGCCGATTATGACAACGTTGAGTGGTATGGTTATGGACCAGAGGAAACTTATGCAGACCGGAGACACGGCGCAAAACTTGGTATTTACAAAAATAAGGCAGCGGACAATATGGCAAAATATTTAGTTCCACAGGAATGTGGCAACAAAGTCGGTGTGCGCTACGCAAAAAGTGACCGACTATAAAGGAAGAGGGCTGTTATTCTCCGGGGACGAGCTGAGTTTCTCGGCACTTCCGTATACACCACATGAACTTGAAAATGCAATGCATGTTTATGAACTGCCTGAGGTACATTACACGGTTGTCCGTGTGGCACTGGCACAGATGGGCATCGGCGGAGACGACAGCTGGGGTGCATGGGTACACCCAGAATACCATATTGATGTGACAAAACCACTGGAATTTACGTTCCGCTTCCGTGGAATATAAGGCAGGCAATTGAAAGAAGAGGATGAGGAGTTTCGCAATTATCCAGGAATATAAGGGTACAAGGAGAGACAAAATGAAATTTGTAAAAGGAATGGATTTATCCACTTTATTGGAATTAGAGAAATGTGGCGCAAGATACTACGTTGACGGAACAGAAATGGATATTCTGGACATTATGAAAAAGTATGATGTCGATACGATCCGTATCCGTCTCTGGAATGATCCGTGGTCGGAAAATGGCGAATCTTATGGCGCCGGGAGAGAATGATTTAAAAACAACACTTGCGATCGCAAAGAAAGTGACAGACGCAGGACTGGGTGTGTTATTGAATTTCCATTACAGTGATTTTTGGGCTGATCCGGGAAAACAGATCAAACCAAAAGCATGGAAAGACTATATGGCGTGGAACAGTTAGAGCAGGCAGTGTATGATTTTACCGTGGATACCATGAAAGTTTTTAAAGAGAATGGAATTAATACCACGATGGTGCAGGTCGGAAACGAAGCTTTCTAACGGTCTGTTATGGCCGGAGGAAAAGTGCCAAATTACGATAACATTGCAAAATTTGTCAATGCAGGGATCCGAGGTGTCCGTGCAGTGGACAAAGATGTACCGGTCATGCTTCATCTCGACAACGGCGGCAACAATGCGCTTTACCGTGAATGGTTTGACGAGTTTACAAAGCGCGGTGAGGATTTCCAGATCATCGGTTTATCCTACTATCCGTTCTGGCATGGCACATTAGATATGCTCACAGACAATATGAACGATATCGCAGAGCGTTATGGAAAAGACCTGATCGTAGCGGAGGTTTCCATGGGGTATACGATGGAAGATTATAAGGATTACGAAAAGCTCTCTGACGAAGAACGCAAAGGCTATGCAACGAAACCGGGAACTGGTAGAAAAAATCGAATACCCGATGACCGTACAGGGACAGTATGACTTTATGGAAGACTTCTTAAACCGCATCAGTCACATCAAAGGAAAAAGGGGAAAAGGATTTTTCTACTGGGAGCCTGCATGGATCCCGTAAAATATATGAACGATAAAGGACCTTGTGGAAATGAATGGGCGAATCAGGCACTCTTTGATTATCAGGGAAATGTACTGCCAACATGGAATCTGATCCGCGATTTTTAAACCGGAAGAATAAAAACTGCCACACTGGGAAAAGAAAATCCCGGTGTGGTTTTTTTATGGGCTTTAGCTCTGTTGAGTGCATCGGAGTTTCTCCCAACGGAGAAATGGAGATGTGCGAAACAATAAACCACCTGCTATATTGATATGCCCCTTGTCAAGTAGACAGGTAAAATATCTAAAATTGGATGTGGATGATGCCTGCATTTCCTTTTGAAGTGCAGGCATTTTTCTATGCACACCATTTCTCTTTATATTTGCTTATTCGTTTGTTTTCAGGAATCGGGTATTCTGTGGGTACATCAGATGACAATGCTTCTGGCGCACTTCTGATGGGGTTTTACAGCCATATCTGTCTGTGGACGTTCTTCACTGTAAAAACGCAAATAATCTTTGATTGCATATCTTAGTGAAACCTCATCAATGATTTCGTACATCTGATACATTTCAGATTTTATAATTCCCCAGAAACCCTCTATCGGTCCATTGTCGATACAATGTCCAACTCTGGACATAGATTGCTCCATTTCCTGGTTTTCAAGTTTTTTCTTAAATGTCTTGCTGGTATACTGAAATCCCCGGTCCGAATGAAAAATCGGTTTGGCATCCGGATTTGCTGCGATTGCTTTATCAAATGTCTTAAATATTAATCTGTTGTCGTTTCTTGCACTTACAACATATGCTACAGGATATCTGTCATATAAATCTATAATGGCACTTAAATACAGTTTCTTTTTCTCTCCAGGTACTTTGAATTCCGTTACATCTGTAGCCCATTTTTGATTGGGAACAGTAGCATAGAAATCTCTTTGAAGTATATTTTCTGCCGTTTCATCCGGCTTGGCATAAATATATTTTTTCTTCTTTTTACGGATTACAGAATGGATTCCCAGCTTTTTCATAATTCTGTGGACTCTGTTTTTACTGTACGATGTATGATTGAAATGGTTGATCCAGGATGTCATTCGACGGTATCCTAAGATATGGCAAAAACGTTCATCGTATTCTTTGATAAGTTCCGCAAGTCTGATATTTTCAAGTTCCTCATACGGTATTTCACGATGTAACCATTTATAATAAGCAGCCCTTGATATCTCAAGCTGTCTGCACATCCATTCTATACTCCAGTTTTTCTTTGTATAAAAATATCGGATTGCTAAATATTTTGATTCATGGCGTAACTTTCCAAGCTTCACATCCCTTCGAATTCCTTCACTTTTTTTAACAGTTCAACTACCATATCCTTTTCTTCCAACTGACGCTTCAAACGCAGATTTTCACGCTTTAATCGTTCTAGTTCATCCACTTCGGCATCTGTTTTGTGACATCCTCTCCGATCCGTTAATCCATCTGCACCATCGGTGTCATATTTTTTTACCCAGGAATAAACCTGGCTATAAGAAACGTCAAATTTTGCAGCAGTATTTTTATAGTTACGATTATGATTGATACAGTAATCAACGATTTCTTTCCGTTCTTCCAATGTTGTTTTCTTCGTGCTTCTGCCATATAGACCTCTGTTTCGGATTGTAATCCTTAAGCTCTCTATTGGCATTATACATTCTAATCCACTTTCTTAAAAGACCGGAAGAGATATCATATTTTATTCCTAAATCAATGGAAGAGCCGTCACCTCTTACATATTCCTCAACCACTTTCATTTTAAATTCCTTCGAATAAGACCCATTTCGCATTTTTTTTGAAAAACCGGCAAGTCCATGTTTGTTATAAATCAAGGCCCAGTCCTGAATGGTTCTTGAAGAAATACATAGTTCTCCACATATCTGTATTCTAGATTTATTTCCTTCAAGATAATCTATAACAGCCTGTTCTTTTTCTTCAGGTGTAAACTTTGCTTTTCTGGACATGAAAAATACCTCCAAAGTAACAGATTTTTATATTTAATCTGTCTACTTTAGAGGTATCATATCATATGCGGGTGGTGCAACAAATTTGTTATACAAAAAATCACCTTTCCGCTAAAACGTCCGCAGAAAGCGGCATTTTATGGGAGGAATGCATATGAACCGAAGTTTATGGAGAAAGGCGGTGGCACTGACACTTACAGCCGCAATGACAGCAGGGCTTACTGCCTGTGGCGGTGGCGGCAACAGCACATCCGCAGACGGAAAGAAGAGATATTTCAAAGCAGATTATCTGAGTGATCTGCCGGACAGTTTTAATGATACGACAAGTAATATACAGTTTAAGGGAGATGTGATGTATTACACTTCCAGCAATGAGGACTACACAAAATCCGGACTGTATTCCTATAATCTGATCACCGGAGAAAATGCACAGCTTTATGAGCAGGCGCAGAGTGACGGCAGCGGAAACAGCAGCTGGGTGTCAGGATATACCGTGGCAGACAGCGGAGAGGTTTACCTGTTTGTGACGAAGAACCAGATGGATGAGTCGAGTGTCACCGAGGATTATTCTGACGCAACACTGGATGATGTGTTAAGTTATATGGCAGACCAGTGGGGATACAGTGCCGAGGATGCAGAAAAGGACTGGAATGATTATTATGCAAAAGATTATACGGATGAGAACGGCAATGTAAACTATGGCAGATTTCTGCTGGCTCAGAATGCGAGATTCATTCAGACTTCTTCCATCCTCAAAGTGGACACATCCGGAAATATTGCGTTTGAACAGGACATGGATCTCGGAGCAAATGCAGAGAATGTAAGCTGTAACGGAATAGCAGTGGATAAGGATGGAAACCTTTATCTTGCCCTGAATACCTGGTCCAATAATGACAGTGGCAACAGCGTCAGCTCAGATGAATATTTTACACTTGTAATAGGAGGGGACGGCAGCCAGAAAGGCAGGATCCCATCGGATGGATATACATCCAGACTGGTCGGGCTTGCGGACGGAACGGTTGCCTCCATCGGATATGGGGATGCCGGATGTGAGCTGCGGCCGTTAGATGTCGGCGCAATGAAAGAACAGACAGACAAGGCAATTGAAGTCCCTTCCGATACAGTCTCTGTGTTAGATGAGAAGAATCTGCTGGTCACAGAGGGCAGCAGTGTTTATAAGTACAATCTGGATACGAAGGAAAAAGAGGAATTTTTCAGCTGGATGGACTGTAATATTTCCAGCTCCAGCGTGAGCAGCTACGGAGTCCTGTCCGATGGAAGAATCGCAGCTTATCTTCAGAACTGGAACTCCAACGGAAACCAGACGGAGATCGCACTGATCAAAGAAGTGGATGCCAGTGAAGTGGCAGATACCGTAAATCTCACACTCGCCTGCATGTGGACAGGTTCAGACGTGGAGGAGAAGGTGATCGCATTTAACAAGAGTCAGGATAAGTATCATATCACAATGAAGTCTTATGGAGACGGCGCAGAGGAGTACGAGGATGCAGTGAACAGCTTCAACACGGCAGTGACATCGGATTCCAACATTGATCTGGTGCTTTTTAACGATTATTCCCAGGCGATTAATTTTGCATCCAAAGGATTAAATGTGGATCTGTATGGACTGCTGGACAAAGACACGGAACTTTCGAGAGATGATTTCCTTCCAAATGTACTCACTGCATGCGAGTATGATGGAAAACTGGCGATCCTGCCGCAGACCTTTACGTTACAGACGGTGATCGGAAAAGCGGATGATGTTGGAACGACACCGGGATGGACCGTGTCGGATATGAAGGCGCTGCTCGCATCCAAACCGGAAGGAACACAGCTTTTCTGGGGTATGGACCGGACGTCTGCATTGACAGCACTGATGAGTCTCGGCTATAATGATTTTATCAACTGGGAGGATGCAAGCTGTAATTTTGACAGTCAGGAATTTATAGATGTACTGGATTTTGCAAATATGTTCCCGGAAGAGTTTGAATATAGAGATGATATGGAAGACAGCACGGTTCTGCTGAGTCAGGGAAAACAGCTTTTAGATACTTATTATCTCAGTGATTTTGAGCAGGTACAGATGTACCGTGCGATTTTTGGAGGTCCGACAACATTTATCGGTTATCCGACCAGCGAGGGAAACGGAGCAATGCTGAGTCTGAACAATATTATTGGAATTTCCAATAGCTGTAAGGATGTCGATGGTGCATGGCAGTTTTTAAGGACATTTTATCTGCCAAAGAAGAGCAGCGACGGCGACAGTGATTACACTTATGGATTTTCCATTAGAAAAGACGATTTTGAAAAATATTGTCAGAACGCAATGAAAGCAGACTCTGACGGCGGAAGTACTTGGGGCTGGGGGGAATTCGAAGTTGAGATCCAGCCGGCGACACAGGAGGATGTAGATCAGGTAAAAGATCTTGTATACAATACAACCGCTGTTTCCGGTGCCGTTTCCGATGATATCACCAATATCATCAATGAGGAGGCAGCAGCCTATTTCTCAGGACAGAAGTCCGCAGAGGATGTGGCAAAAAAATTATCCAGAGCAGAATGCAGGTATATTTAAGTGAGACGAAGTAAGAAAAAGGATTTTAGTAAGGTTATAAAAAAACAGAATAAATCATGGTTTCATAGGCTGGTGTCAGGAGCGTTCCTGGCACCGAGCGTTCTGGGAGTACTGTTGTTTTTTGTACTCCCATTTCTTGTAGTGATCTATTTTTCCTTTGTGAATAATCCGGTGGCAAAAAGTTTGTGTGACTGACAAATTACATCAATGTCATTCAAAATGGGGCATTCCGGACAGCAGTTGGAAATACACTATTTTTTCGGTAGTGGCAGTGCCGCTTGCCGTGATCCTTGGCATGGCACTCGCATTTCTGCTGGATGCAGGCATTCCGTTAACAAGTGAACTGCGGAGTTGTTTTCTGACACCGCTTATGGTGCCGACAGCGTCTATCGTGCTGATCTGGCAGGTGCTTTTTGATTACAATGGTGTTGTGAATGTGGCAGTGCAGAAGTTCGGCGGAGGACAGGTGGACTGGCTGAAATCTTCAGCAGGTCTTTTGGTCATTATTCTGCTGTTTTTATGGAAAAACTTAGGTTACAATATGATCCCTTTTTGTCTGCGATGGGAAATATCCCAAAGGATATTATCGAGGTGGCAGAGTTGGACGGGGCAAACCGCTGGCAGATATTCCTGCATGTTAAATTGCGGTATCTGTCACCGACGATCATGTTTGTGACGATACTTTCCATGATCAATTCGTTTAAGGTTTTCCGTGAGATTTATCTTCTGACAGGCGAGTATCCGTACGGTGCACTTTATATGCTGCAGCATTATATGAACAATACGTTTGCTTCGGCAGATTACCAGAAACTTTCCACGGCAGCAATTTATATGTCCTTTGTGATGATCGTCATTATGGGAATTTTATTTTGGGTGGAACATCATTTTGGAAAGGATTTGGAGGAAGAATGAAAAAGAGATCAGAACGAAAAAATTATGTATCCGCATCTGCCTGACGGTGATCGCAGTGGTTACGGCGCTGATTTTTATCATGCCGATCGTTCTTACCATCAGCAATTCGTTTATGTCGGCAGCGGAGATCACCTCCAACTATGGTTCTATTTTCCAGAAAACGGATACCGGGGGCAAGCAGTACATCTCTCAGACGGTAAACCTCAAATTTATACCGGATATGGTGACTTTCTCACAGTATGCGACCGTGTTATTTAAGAGTCCGGACTATCTGTTGAAGTTTTGGAATTCCGTGATCTTAGTGGTGCCGATCGTGGTATTCCAGCTGGTGGTGGCAGTGCTCGCCGCATACGGCTTCACAAGGACCAGAGGAAAACTTTCCGCAATCGTCTTTTTTGCATATGTGATCTTAATGATGATGCCATATCAGGTTACACTGGTGCCAAATTATCTGGTCTTAAACTGGATGAAGCTACTGGATACGAACTGGAGTATATGGCTTCCGGGTATTTTTTCACCGTTTAGTGTGTACCTGATCACGAAGTATATGAGACGAATACCAGTGCCGCTCATCGAGGCGGCGAAGATTGACGGAGCCAACGAGTTTCAGGTCTTTACAAAGATATGTATTCCAATCTGTAAGGGCGTGATCACAACCTGTGCGATCCTGGTATTTATGGATTACTGGAATATGGTGGAACAGCCACTGCTGTTTTTTAACGATACAGATAAATACCCGTTGTCGATCTTTTTGTCAAAGATCAATGCGCAGGAAGTGGGACTGGCATTTGCAGTGGCGACCTTTTACATGATCCCAAGCCTTTTGATTTTCTTATACGGTGAGGATCAGCTGGTAGAAGGTATCGCTTATCAGGGCGGTGTCAAAGGATAGAAAATGGAGAGTTAAAAAGATGACAGATAGAAAAGATAAAATAAAGAATATCACAATTATATTTTTACTGGTGATGCTGATACTTACCTTTTTTTCCAATACGATCATGAATTATTCGCTTGTGGAAGTCAGCACACAGCAGGTGACAAGCGGTCAGATCACTTCCAAGGTGCGCGGAAGCGGTTCTGTGGAGGCGAGTGAGAGCTATTCCGTCACGATCGAGGAGACAAGGAAGATCGCAACGGTCAACGTGAAAAAGGATGCGGAAGTAGCAACCGGAGATTTACTGTTTACCTTAGAGGATACAGACAGTGATGAGTTAGATGCTGCAAAGAAGAGTTTAAACGAGGCACAGGCAGCCTATGAATCTGCAGTGCTTACCGCAGGGATCACAGTGGCAGAGCGCCAGAGCATTGAGGCTGGAAAGGGATCTAGCCTCACCCAGAAACAAAATGAGATCGCAGCAGCAAATCAGAGAGTGAAGGATGCGCAGGCTGCAGTGGATGCTGCACAGGCAAGTGTCGATAAGATCAAAGCACAGATCGATGCGGTCAGCAACTCAACAGCAGACACGACTGCAGAGGAAAAGGCAGTGTTAGATGCAGAAAAAAAGAACAGTGAGGCGCAGGACAGCCTGACGAGTGCGGAGAGTGCTTATACACCGGTGAAGAGTGCGTATGATACGGCGCTTTCAGGTTTGCAGAGCGCACAGAGTACGTATGATGAGGCAAAGACAGCATACGATAACCTACCATCAACCGCCACAGAAGCAGATAAACAAACGGCAAAAACATCGGTGGCGATTGCAGAGACAAAGCTGAAAGCAGCCAAAGCCACTTACGACGCCCGCAAGGATGATTTAAATAAAGTCCAGGGTTCCTACGATTCTGCAAAGTCCGCAGCAACCGACAGCAAGAATGCTCTGAGCAATGCAAACTACAATCTCTCCGTGAAAAAACTGACTGGCACGAACACAGCAGAAGCGAACAATCTGCAGGCGCAGTTGAACACGGCAACGGCGGCACTGACCGATGCAAACACAGCATTGACCAGTGCAACCAATGATCAGAAAAAGTGACCGATAAGATCAGTGGCGAGGTGACGATCGCATCTGCCTATAAAACAATGACAGATCTGCAGGAAGAAGTAGCAAAATTACAGGCGAAATCCATCGGAACAGAGATCACATCACCAATATCAGGAACTGTTACTGATATTGCAGTGACAGCAGGGACTACAGTCAACGCCAACGATGTCATGATGACCATTCAGCCGGAAAACAAAGCGTATGTGTTACAGTTCTCTGTGACTGAAAATCAGGCAAAGAAGGTCAGAGTCGGAGATACAGCGGAAATACTGAATAACTGGTACGGAAATGATGTTTCCGCAGTCGTGTCAGCCATCCGCAAAGATCCACAGAACCGCTCCAACAGTATGATCATCTGTGAGATGAAAGGGGATGTGTCAGTCGGAGACAGCTATACACTGTCTATCGGGGAGCAGAGCTCCAACTATGACACGATCGTACCGACGAGTGCTATCCGGGAAGATTCCAATGGAAAATTCATTCTGATCATAGAGTCAAAGAGCACACCGCTTGGAAACCGCTACTATGCGAGACGTGTGGATGTGGATGTTATCACATCAGACGATACAAAATCAGCAGTGACCGGAGCTTTGGAAGGATATGAGTATGTGATCACAACGACTACAAAACCGATCAAGGAAAACGAACAGGTACGTCTGGCATCAGAATAAGCAGAAAGGAATGACACATGAAGGTAAAGCAGTACAGAAAAATACTTCTATTAGTGCTGATGATATGTGCTGCCATTCTTTTCGGCTGTGTGGAACGGGCACTCGGCAGACAGCTTTCCACACAGCAGATCGCATCAGAGTGGTCAGCAGAAGACAGTTATGCACAGATTTCCTGCTTTTTTTCCAAAGATGCAGCAGTGACGAAGGACTATGTGATACAGCTGGAACAGAAATTAAAAACTGCATTGCAGGAGGCGTCAGAGGATACATCGGATGTAAACGGAAGAACGCTGGTGGACTGTTACAGCACAAAGGAGAACTTACCCTTTATTCTGACCGGGCATCTATCACGGCGAGAGCATTCGGTGTTGGAGGAGATTTTTTCACATTTCATCCGCTGAAACTGTTGTCCGGCAGCTATTTTGATGGAGAAGATTTAAACAAAGACGGTGTGGTCATTGATGAAAATGTTGCATGGCAGTTATTTGGTTCCAACAATGTCGCAGGAATGTATGTGGAGATCAACGGAGTACAGTATCCGGTGCGCGGTGTGGTAAAAAGCGATAAGGGATATTTCAGTGATGCGGCGGACGAGGAAGCAGCAACCGTTTATGTCTCTTATGAGATTTTAGAAGGCGGATCAGGCAGCAGTACTGGCGGCATGGACAGCGCAGCAGCCAGCACACCGGCAGCGGGCACGACGGATTCAAAGGGTGGAAGTTACGGACAGGCAGCTGGAACGACGCTTGACAGCTATGAGCTTCTCATCAAAAATCCGGTGCAGAAGTTTGGATTCAATGCATTAAAAGAAGCATTGGGATTGGATGAAAGCAGTTATGAGATCGTTGAAAATTCTTCCCGTTTTGGATTGATGAATCGTTTTACGGTATTAAGAAATTTTGGAATCCGTTCGATGAATACAAAGAATATTGTTTTCCCATATTGGGAAAACCGAGCGAGAGCTTATGAGGATCTTGCAGCGTTGCTGTTGATTCTGGAATTGTTATGTCTGGTCTATCCGGTCATTTTTGCAGCCGGGAAAATACACTGGCTGTGGAAACACAAGACTGAAATCCGACAGAAGCTGGTGCAGTGGATCAAGGTGTTCGTGAAAGAGCTGCGGATCTGGATGAAGCATGTGAAAGCACAAGAACGTCCGGTGAAAAAACAGTGACATTGGAAAAAATAAAGGAGTGGCGGTATTCAGGACAGAATACCGCCTTGATGTATTTATGAAAAGAATTGTTTTGTTGGTTGGCGGCGTGGAGACGCTTGCCTACTTTTCCATACAGATGGGAAATGAATGGAAGCGCATGGGCTATAAGGTGTTCTATTTTGACTTGGAGGATGAGATGAACAGCGCCAAAAAGCTACGCAGATTTATCAAGCCGGGGGAGACAGTGCTTGTCACGTTTAACTTTGAAGGTCTGGAAAAAGAGGCAGGTGTTTACCGTGAAGGCATTGGCTATGTATGGGATGAATATGCAGTTCCGTGTTACAACATCGCCGTCGATCATCCGTATTATTACCATGAGAGACTTGCTGATCTTCCGGAAAAATATTACCACATCAGCATCGACCGGCTGCATGAGGCTTATTTTAAGCATTTCTATCCGGAGTTTACGCACCGTGGATTTCTTCCGCTTGCAGGAAGTAGATTAGAAGAATTATGTAAACCGAATACCGGTAAGGAAGATGAAAAACAACCGGTTGAATATCCGGCAGAAGCAATCAGGAAGCCTGTTGAGAAAAATATAATGTTATTATGACAGGAAACTTTACCCCGACGTCTTTCTGTGAACCGTATATCCACTGGATCAATGATGAATATGCAGCCTTTTATCAGGGGATCATCGACGATATCATTGCGCATCCGCATCGCACGGTCGAGGAAGTGGCATTGGAACACTGCGAGCGTGAGATGGGGGAGAATACTTATAAGGATCTCCGCATGGCGCTGCACCGCATGATATTTATTGATATCTATGTGCGCAATTACTGGCGCAGGGAGGCGGTAAAAGTGCTGGTGGACGCAGGAATACAGGTGGATGTATTCGGCAAGGGCTGGGATGAACTCACCTGCGGTCACCCGGAAAACATGATCCTGCATCCGCAGACAACCTCAGAGGAGTGTTTAAAAGCAATTGCGGCGTCCAAAATATCATTAAACGTCATGCCATGGTTTAAGGACGGAGCACATGACCGTGTCTTCAATTCAATTTTAAATGGAACTGTCAGCGTGACTGATACGAGCAAATATCTTTGCGGGGAATTAAAAGAAGGACAGGGCGTATGTTATTACGATCTTGCCCATATGGAAAAACTGCCGGAGCTGGTGAGAGATCTGCTGGCGGACGATGCACGCCGGGAGGAGATCGTAAGAGCCGGTATCCCTGTGGTGGAAGAAAAACATACGTGGATCAGGCGAGCACATCAGCTGCTGGAATGGATCGAGGAAGATGCAGGCGCGGCAGACAGAAAAGATTGAGAGAGAAACAGGAGCGATTGGAGAAAAGCGAAGAATTCCGCATAAAACAGTTGCATTTTGCAGATAATGAGGGTATAATGTCGGAAGAAATTGGCAGTGACGAAAGCTACGACCGCAAAGCTGTTTCAGAGAGCCGGTGGCAGGTGTAAACCGGTGCAGTGAGTAAGGTCTTTCCACTTTCAGAGCCGGTGATGAAAGTCACAAGGTTCGTACCCTGTATCGTACGTTTGAGAGGTCGGAAGAAGATCTGTTCTTTAACATAGAGAAAGAGAGGCAGAGTATTCCGGCAATATGGGTGGCAACGCGGAAGAGAATACAGCCTTTCGTCCCATGTGTTTTGGCACAGGGGCGGAAGCTTTTGTGTTATGGAAAAAAGAAAAAGGAGCTTAGAAAAAATGATCGATTTAAAATTTTTAAGAGAAAATCCGGAAATCGTAAAACAGAACATTAAGAACAAATTCCAGGATCAGAAATTACCGTTAGTAGACGAAGTGATCGAGTTAGATGCGAAGGCAAGAGCAACACAGAAAGAGGCAGATGAGCTTCGTGCAAGCCGCAACACCTTATCCAAACAGATCGGACAGTTAATGGGACAGGGCAAGAAGGAGGAGGCTGAGGCAGTAAAGGCACAGGTAAGCGCCAATGCAGCCCGCCTTGCTGAGTTAGAGGAAACAGAGAAAGAGTTACAGGAAAAAGTAACAAAGATCATGATGGTGATCCCAAACATCATCGATCCGTCTGTTCCAATCGGAAAAGATGACAGCTGCAACGTGGAGATCGAAAAATTCGGCGAACCTGTCGTTCCTGATTTTGAAATCCCATATCACACAGATATCATGGATCGTTTTGATGGTATCGACCTTGACGCAGCAGGAAAAGTTGCAGGAAACGGTTTCTATTATTTAATGGGTGATATCGCAAGAATCCATTCCGCAGTGATCTCCTACGCAAGGGATTTCATGATCAACCGCGGATTTACCTACTGTGTACCGCCATTCATGATCCGAAGCAACGTTGTGACAGGTGTTATGAGTTTTGACGAGATGGATGCTATGATGTACAAGATCGAGGGAGAGGATCTTTACCTGATCGGAACTTCCGAACATTCCATGATCGGTAAATTCATCGACACGATCAACGATGAAGAAAAAAATTACCATACACACTGACTTCTTACTCTCCATGTTTCCGTAAGGAAAAAGGAGCACACGGTATTGAGGAGCGTGGAGTATACCGTATCCACCAGTTCGAGAAACAGGAAATGATCGTTGTCTGCAGACCGGAAGAATCCAAAGTCTGGTATGATAAATTATGGCAGAACACTGTTGACCTGTTCCGCAGCTTAGATATCCCGGTCCGTACATTAGAGTGCTGCTCCGGCGATCTCGCTGACTTAAAAGTAAAATCCTGCGACGTAGAGGCATGGTCTCCAAGACAGAAGAAATACTTCGAAGTTGGAAGCTGCTCAAACTTAGGAGATGCACAGGCAAGACGTTTAAAAATCAGGGTAAAAGGAAAAGACGGAAACAAATATTTTGCACATACCTTAAACAACACAGTTGTTGCTCCGCCACGTATGCTGATCGCATTCTTAGAGAACAACTTAAATGAGGACGGAAGCGTCAACATTCCAAAAGCACTTCAGCCATATATGGGTGGAATTGAGAAGATCGTTCCAAAACACTAAGAAGAAATAGAAAAGTAAGAATAAATAAAAAAGTAAGAACAAATAAAAAGAATGTATCCGGAGGAAATTAATCCGGATGCATTCTTTTTTTTAAAAATTATTTTTCATAAATACAGTGTGTTCCCTGATGCTGCATCAGCCCGCCAAGACATTTTTTGTTGCAGCGGACGCAGCGGTGGATCTGGTCTGCATGACCATCTTTCAGTTTGTTCACCCAGTCAGGATCAGCCAGTAACTGGCGGCTCATGGCAGCACACTGGATGCGGCCATCGGCAAGCTGTTTTTCCACAAAATCAGGATCGGTAAGTCCGCCGACACCACAGATCGGAAGATTGGTGTACTGTCTTACCTCATCACAGAATTTCAGGAAACATCCCGGTTCACCAAAATACGGATGGTTTTTTGGTGGGATGGTATTCTCAAGATCAGAATGGTTTGCGAGTGTGACATGGAAGCTTGTAACGCCAGCTTTTTCAAGCATTGGAACAAATACCTTCAGCTCATCCTCGATAACACCTGCATTTCCGTAGTGTGGATTCTCCTGACGGACGGCAAGCTTGTAATCGATTGGCATATCCGGCAGTTTTTCGCGGACGGCAGAAACAGCCTCCACTGCAAAACGGGCACGGTTTTCGGCAGTTCCGCCGTATTCATCGGTGCGGTGGTTGTAAATGGAAGAACTGAAACTTCCACACATACGGTCACCGTGGATCTGGATCATATCAAATCCTGCTTTTTTTGCGAGAACAGCGGCAGTGCCGAAAGCAGAGGTGATCTCTTTTACTTTTTTGTGAGGCATATTCGTAATATATGGAGCAACCTCATTATTTAAAAGAGGGCGGAGTTCCTGCATGCTGATTCGTTTTGTGAGCACGCCCGGAACATATTTTAACATGGCTTTGATATTGGAATCGGACTGATGAAGTTGGGCGCATACCTTACAGTCATTGTCATGGGCGATCCCGATCACTTTTTCATAGAATGCAAAGCCTTTTTTGTCAAAAAGTGATTTTCCGAAATGACTTTTTCCAACCGGAACGTCTCCGACAATGATCATAGCGCAGCCGCCAGCTGCGATCCGGCGTATTTTTTCAAAGTAATCTTCATCCGATAAACCGAATGTTGTAGGGGCAAAAATAATGCGGTTTTTAAGGTTAATCCCCCATAATTGAAGGGAGTCTGAATTGTTTCGTACATAATCTCACACTTTCTGAATTGATATTTTACACAGCAGATTTAAAAGGAGCTGCTGCTCCTCATTGGTAAGACCGGTCAATTTGGTGGCATCCCAGTCGAAAAGTACCTGATGGCAGACATCAAAAGCCTGTTTCCCAAGAGAGGTTAAAGTTAACCGGTAACTGCGGCCGGATTTCTTTTCTTTGATCAGAAAACCATCTTCTGCAAGTTTCGCAACGGAGCGCTGCGAATGTCCCCAGTCCAGTTTTAAGGCGCTGGTCAGTTCTGATGGGGTACACTCAGGATGTTTGCCCACATAAATGATAAAGTACATCTGACCAAAGTTAAGACCTAACTCATGGAGCTTTTCTGTTGTGTAAGCAGCAAATTCTTTATATAGTTCAGTTGTATAGTAGGAAAGAGTTGATATTAGCATAAATCCTCCTTACATCGCAAAGCGAAATCCAATTTTCATATCGAAAACTGAGTATTTACGTTTCCAACTGCACACAGTATAAAACCAATACTTGACTTTGTCAAGTAAGAAAATAAAAAAAGTTGTATGAGTTTTTGACCGGATGACTTGTGATCTTTTATCATTCGGGTGAAAACCCATACAACCGTTCCTGCTTATTCAGAAATATGATTTTCGCGCATATATTCACCAATTTTTTTATCACAGGCAAGAATGTGGTTTGCAAGCCAGTTCAGTAAAAACTGGATCAGATCAAGAAGATATACCTGCTGGTTGTCATCCAGATCCTCCATTTCATCCAGATCGATATTTACAAGACGGTCTACAAATGCAGCGTGTGCCCGTTTCTGTGAAGGAAGTTCAGGATAATGGATGCGCTCCATCAGAGCCTCTTCCTCGCTGAAATGTAATTCCGTATAATCTCTCAGTTCTGCCAGCAGACGCATGATCTCATCGTATTTATCATGTAAAAGCTGGTCGTGGATGAGGTCATTGGTATCACTGATGATCTCAAACAGCTTGCGGTGCTCATCATCGACAAATGTGATGCCGGTTTTGTATTTGTCCGTGAATGCAAATGGATCCTCTGTAGATTCTTCCGTAGGGATCATTTTCCCGATCATCATATCGCTGCTTAAAATATGATGATAAAGCCAGTGCACGAGGTAAGTAAGAAGTTCATTTAACGATCTCTTGGCATTGCGTGGTGATGTGGTATCCAGTTTAAATTCGTTGATCGTCTTTGCAAATGCAGCATGTTCTGTCTTCTGGAGAGGAAGCTCAGGATCATGGATACTCTCCATATAAGCCTCCTCATGAGCAAGGTGCGTAGCTGCGTAATCTTTCAGGTTTGCGATCAGGCTTTGACCGATGGCTGTCACATCCTCTGTTTTCTCAACTAATTCGAATGCTTCATTTATCATCTGGAACAGACGCTTGTGTTCTTCATCGATTGCATCAATATGAAGCATACAGTCTTCTGTAAATTCGTACATAAAATCCTCCTTCTGTGTGTCATAAATCCGCAGCGCTTACGGAAAAGTGCAGTGGAATGTCTTTCGTGTTGCTACATTTATGTCATCATCATAGCACATGCTGGAAGAAAATTACAGTTGTTTTCGTGGAAATTATGCCATACTTTTACAGGTACTGCGGATGAAATTTGCAATAATCCTTTTCATCGATTCAAATTAATGATATAATTTTTCTGAAATGTTGACAGATATACATTTTATCTTTCTAAAATGTTGATGATTTGCATTAAAAAGTGTTATTTATGTTGATCAGAGGTGCCTTATGTTAAAAAGAAAAGCAACAAATTTTATGAAAAACTGGATAAACACAAAGGATAAGAAGTGCCTTGTCGTTCAGGGTGCCAGACAAACAGGAAAGACATATACCGTTAAACGTTTTGCCGAAGAAAATTATGAAGAACTGGTTGAAATTAATTTTAAACAGATGCCTTCTGCGATGGAGATATTTTCTGGAGATCTTACCGTAGATGCTATGGTTATGGGCATGCGGTTCCGCTTCCCTGAAAAGAAAATTATTCCTGGAAAAACATTGATTTTTCTGGATGAAATTCAGGAATGTCAGGAAGCGGTCACATCACTTAAATTTTGGGCGATAGATAATAAATATGATGTAATTGTATCTGGCTCACTTCTTGGAATCGATTACAAACGTGCCTCTTCTTATCCGGTTGGATATGTTGATTATTTGAAAATGTATGGGATTGATTTTGAAGAGTTTCTGTGGGGAATGGGAATATCCGGGGATATGATAGAAAATCTCTGTGGTTATCTGCGTTCTAAAACGATTGTGCCTGAAGCAATTCATTCGCAAATGATGAATTATTACAGACAGTACATTGCAATAGGTGGTATGCCAGAGGCAGTACAGAAATATATAGACACAAAAGATTTTAGGGAAATTGACAGGATACAACGCAGCCTCTTACAGGGATACCAGTATGACATAGCACATTATGCAACAGCTGAGGAAAAGGTAAAAGCAGAGAAGTGTTATCTTTCTCTTGCAAAACAGTTACTGGATAAGGAAAACCATAAATTTCAATATAAAGAGGTCGAGCATGGTGGTCGGGCACAAAAATATTTTTCAAGTATTGAGTGGCTGCTTCGTGCAGATATGGTGCATTTATGCAAACTGGTAACAGATGTCAGATTTGATCTGGATGACTATGCAAGAGATGACTTTTTCAGGGCATACACAACGGATTTATCTCTTTTGATGGCGATGAAAGATTTTTCATTAAAGCAACATATCGTAGAAAATACGTTATTCGGAAACTCAAAAGGCGGTATATATGAATGTGCCATAGCAGATGCACTTTACAAGAAAGGATATCCGTTATATTTCTATAAAAATGAGACAACCAAGAGAAAAATTGATGTTATGATCCAAAAAGATGGTGTGGTAGTTCCGATTGAGGTTAAAAGTGGAAATACGCGGGCTAATTCCTTAAAATCTATTTTGAAAATGAATGCAGACATTCCTTATGGATACAAGTTTGTTGATGGTAATATAGGTGTAAGTGATGATGGTATCATTACATTACCGTTATATATGATCGCGTTTATTTAAAGTATTATTTTTTTTGACTGTGTGATATAATGAGCGCAAGTGAGAAGAATGCATTTATGCATTCGGCGAACGGCGAATGTCGATCATGTGCTGCTTTTGCACATGATATAATATTTTTAAAAGCTGTACCATTAAGCGTTTCGGACGTTTGCGAGAAGATGTTTACATCACTTGGCGTAATGGCAAGGCTTTTTCTTTTCCATTTATATTTTTTTAAAATATTATCACTGGATTCCCATAATACATTGTAGTTGTAGTTCCCGGTTATTACTTGGTATGTTATAATTATGCAGCCACGTTTACAAAGCAATCTCTTGCTGTAGTTCCCGGTTATTACTTGGTATGTTATAATCCTAATTCTTGGATTCTACAAAAAAGACTTGCTGTAGTTCCCGGTTATTACTTGGTATGTTATAATAATAATTCTTCTAATTCATCAATTATCATCGCTGTAGTTCCCGGTTATTACTTGGTATGTTATAATTTATTGGAAGGACGCTTGTAGCAGTAAGACGCTGTAGTTCCCGGTTATTACTTGGTATGTTATAATTCGTCAAACAGTAACCCAACAACATAATCGGCTGTAGTTCCCGGTTATTACTTGGTATGTTATAATATCAGAATATAGCCAAAGTTCACACGATTGCTGTAGTTCCCGGTTATTACTTGGTATGTTATAATAGAGAATTGCATTAAAAGACACATCTGACGGCTGTAGTTCCCGGTTATTACTTGGTATGTTATAATTGCTGCATAGGTGTGTATTTTCTCATGTCAGCTGTAGTTCCCGGTTATTACTTGGTATGTTATAATAACGGGCGGTCCGCCTGTTATCAAAGCCATAGCTGTAGTTCCCGGTTATTACTTGGTATGTTATAATTGGTAGTTGAGCAATCTTCCATCACATTCGCTGTAGTTCCCGGTTATTACTTGGTATGTTATAATTGTTCCTGTTGCGTCTTTATACGCATTTAAGCTGTAGTTCCCGGTTATTACTTGGTATGTTATAATAGTTATGGTGTTAATGGTGCTAGATATGATGCTGTAGTTCCCGGTTATTACTTGGTATGTTATAATGTCATCTCGGTTAATACTCCCCAAACAATCGCTGTAGTTCCCGGTTATTACTTGGTATGTTATAATCTATAATTATAATATCACACGCACGTTATTGCTGTAGTTCCCGGTTATTACTTGGTATGTTATAATAGGAAC
>VOFH01001365.1_pt1 | contig 34361 bp, 45 predicted proteins | sample 5384091 | NCBI WGS metagenome assembly VOFH01 (sample SAMN12384727, study PRJNA508395) | human gut metagenome | isolation source: healthy gut G | host: Homo sapiens
GCTATCTTTATAATCGGGAGCCACACAAACAAAACGTTCGGGATAATTCTTCAAGTTAATCTGTTCCATCGCCCGATCCGCTCCTTTATCCAACTTCAATTCCATCACATACAATGTGGTTTCTGTACGAAGTACCATATCCACTCGTCCACGGGGAGTACGAACTTACATCCACATAATACAATAAACTGAATATGATATAAAATATCTGCTGATAATGTCCCTCATATTTCGTATTATCGCACTGAGGTATGGTGGACAAGAACATTTGCAAACGACGCAATGCAGCATCTATATCCCCATTACGGATATCTCGAGAAAGATACGCCACCATAGTATTGGTTTCCGGTGCTTTACTAGCAACATAATATGGGAGAAGACTTTTTCATTAAGCCTATTCTTACTTCCTTATTGGGGATATCCAATGTATATAAGTCCAATTCCTCATCATAGTCCTTTATCGTAATATAACCACTTTGATATAACAACGGAATAATGCTTGTCATCCTTTCTGTTGGTGCATCAAAATCCTCTACAGCGGCCTTTTTCTTCCCGATTTCGGAAGGTACTACGCCAAACTTATCCAGCATCTTTATCAGATATGTAGGCGTACCACTGCCAAACCAATAAGAACCAATCTTACCTTTTTCCATAGCTGTAAGCAGACTGAATGGATTGTATATGTCAGGCGACGGGTAAGTAAAAGTGATACCCGTCATAATTTTCTTTCAGTTTCATCAAAGCTTCTTCTGGAGTAACCTCCAACTTCTTCGCCAACCCCTCCACATCTTCTTTCATTTGAGAACGTATTTCATCCTCACTAATACCACAGATGGCAGCATAAGGTTCATCCATACTAATATTCTCAATATTATTAAGTTCGCTGAATATACTGAGTTGGGAGAATTTGGTAATGCCAGTCAGAAACACATATCGCAGATAAGGATCACACGCTTTCAATGGACTGTAGAAGTTGCGCATGATGTTGCGCAATACATCAAGATTTTCCCGTTCATGCGCCACATCCAGCAAAGGAGCATCGTATTCGTCGATAAGTACGACCACTTTCTTACCTGTTTGTTGATAAGCACGCTTTATCAACCCCATCAAACGCTGATTGGGATTAATCTCCTCCTCTAACCGTCCATAAATTTCTTCGTAATTGAACAATTTCAAATTCAATTCTTGAAATAACTGTTCCTCATCTACATGTTTGGCGGTACTCATATCGAAGTGAAGTACCGGATATTCCGTCCACTCCTTCTCCAGTTTCTCCATAGCCAACCCTCTGAACAGTTCTTTTATGACCGGAAAAATAACTGTGTAACGTAGAAGTGAGCAATGATTTCCCAAAACGTCGTGGACGGCTTCAAAAACATATAGCTGGAAGCCGAATGAGTCATCCGGTAAACATATTCCGTTTTATCAATATAGAGGTAATTCCCCTCCCGTATCTTCGAGAATGTCTGTATCCCGATAGGATATAGTCTTTGCAAATCTTCCATATCAATCATATATATATTATATATACATCACAAAGATAACAAGTAAATCCGAAAACAGGTATTATACAAGACATTATTATTTTTTCTTAAACAGACAAAAGATAGCGTTAACCAACATCTCCCTAAAAACAATATGCCAACGATCCTCACAGACAGCTGGCATATTTCACATATAGATACATATCAGTTTTTACACCGATATGAGGGCCAAGTTAAAAATATACCGCTGTACGATTTCTAACCTGCAAAATGTAGGGATTTCATGAGTTTATCATGAATCTAGGGACCTACATATTTCTTCATTTCAACATTTATCTTATACCATCCCAATGCATTACTACCACCCACTCTTTCGGTTGGTAAGTTCCGTGAAAACGGTGCGGAATCGTAGCAACCACCAAATCACAATTAGAAGCTAATACGGCTCTTAATTCCTTCAATAACATATCCATCCGAACAATTAAATGAAGATACTTCATCATACACCGTATCACCCGTACATACTGATAAATGCACATATCCTCTCCCCGTCTTATCTCACTCAGTGTACTGGGAGAGATAGCAAATTCGCTGGAAAAGAAACTGTTACTGAAAATACGATCCGTTCCCATTAAAGCCAATACCAAATTGCTTAAAAACTCGTATGGTTTCTGTTTTTCTTTTGCCATGTCATTCTATGATTAATAATTTATAATATTTCAGTTTTTATTACTTTATCAAACATTGTCCACATAGGGAAACAATCAGCGATTCACTGCTAAAATCAACTGTCACTGACACTATTCGCAAAAAAGCATATTGCGTGAGCTTCCTGCATTTTTCGAGCATATAAATTTTCGTCCCTAAAAAAACAACAAGAGTTTATCGTCTGGATACAAGCAAGTTATAAATCTCATACACCTCTTTTTTCCCCCACCAACGTGCCCTCCTTTCAAAAGGCCAAAAGGACAAAAGGACAAAAATCCCTATGGTACTATAAAATTCCAATGCCAACGACGAAGCCTATTAGTTGGGAGAGGAATTCCAGAAAGGAGCTCCTTTATTTCCCCGAAATTCGTACAATAATCTTACCTTATTGTCGAATGATTGTGTTACTGAAGACGGAAGCAAACGCGAACAAGATGTCGCTCTTCTTTCCAAGCACAGCCCTTTCACTAAATAATCCTGACAATATAGGTAATTTCGTTCAAGAGTTGCCCAATCATTTCATGACAGACAAAACGATTCAGGTTGGCGCAATACACGATTTCAATATTCGTAAGGTTACACGTCTACAAAATCACTTAACATAATAAAAATCAGCAATATACCTCATGATTCTTATACTAAGATGAATAATAACAGTCATATATGTCCTTTTTGTCCCTTTTGTCCTTTTGGAGAACTGGAAAAACATCGGGAGATTTGAAAAAAACATCTCAATAATTGAAATCAAACATTGGGATATTTCGATACAAATCTCCCAATGTTTTTTCTTTATATTTGTGTATCTAAATACATCACTATACGTAAAATCAGGAAATATCAACGATCTTCACAGACAGTTGATATAGTGGGAAATTCACATCGGCTTTAACCTCCGATGTCAGGGCGTAGATTAGAAATGCGCCGTCGCGCTATTTCTAATCCACAATGTAGGAGCTTCATGCTGTAAACAGCATGAAGCTAGGGACCTACATTTTTCTTCATCTCACATACGAAACACTCACGTGTTTATTACATCTCAACATTTTCAACATTTATTATATATACCCAAATTGTTTAAGAAAAATCATCTCAAACACTGACCATCATTATCTCTATACCAATCCTTAATAGCTTCTTCAAATGTATAATGAAACTTATACCCCGAATCAGCCAGTTTCTTTCCACATATATTAGTAGAGATCATTAACTTCTTCACACGAGCCGGACAAATACCTAGTGCCTTTCCCCTAACGGACCGACAATACTTGCAACTGTCATTAGAAGACTTCCCGGCACCTTGACAATGGTACGTTGTAATCCCGTAGCCTTTTTTTCATCGTTTCTACTATTTGCTCGATAGTAAAAGCCGGTTCAAATGTACAGTTATATAACTCTACTCCTTCGCTATGATTCTCCAACCGGTAAAGCATAAAGCGAACCAATTCTTTCACATAAATGCAAGCTTTAATCGTATCTTTACGACCCGGATAGAAGAACTTACCACCACGGATCCCCCAATACAAACGGGTAAAGTTACCATTTTCCCCTTTACCGAATACCACACCCGGACGAACAATAGTAAGTTGCCGTTCGTTCGTTTTTTTTTTTGCCTGCCAAATCGCATGTGTTTTTTCAGCCACTAACTTAGAAATTCCATAAGGCGTGTTCGGTGTGGGAAGCATCTCTTCTGTTTTCAAATCTTCTGCTGCACCATAAGGAGCAATGGAACTGGTAAAAACTATTTTCTTTATCCCGAACTTCTCGGCAAAAGCGCATACATTCTCTGCACCACGAATATTCGTCTCAAAAAAGCCTGATCCGGATGCCCCGGAGTACGATGAACGGCTGCAAAGTTAAAGATGATGTCTTCGGAAGTAACGGGAATATCAATATTTATTTCAGAACGAACATCACAATTGATATATGTAGATTTACCTTCATGGTTATTCTCCACAATATCCAGATTGTATATTTTCGTACCCGGATATAAATTATCAATTAGAGCAATAAGGTGCGTACCGATAAAACCGGAACCGCCAAATATAAAATAACTCATTTCACTAGATGATTAAATTCATTATATTTTAACTCTACAAACTCCTTTATTTCCTTCTTAAAACGTTCTTCCGAAAAAGTCTCCGCATGGTTACGTATCATTTTAGGATCAAACGGTGTTTCTAGTTTTTCAAATCTTTCTACTGCATCAATAATCGAATCAACAGTTTGCTCATAAAAGAAAATACCTGTTACTCCGTCTTTCACTGTTTCCAAAGAACCTCCCCTGCCATAAGCAATAACAGGAAAAACAAAGGCTTTAGCTTTTTGCAAATAATGTTTCAATACATCAAAAGGTTGATATCCCATTACACTTATATTAGAGGCAGCTTGTTGCCGAATTGATTCCAAATTGGGTCCTCCACCAATAACCACCAGCTTCTTATCAGGCATATCATTAAATGCCTCTACAATCAAATCGATTCTTTTATACCCGACCAAACGACTACTTGTCAAATAAAAATCCTCTTTCACCTCACACAATTCAAACTTCGAGACATCTACATTTGGATAAATTGTTACAGATTCACGACGATAAGTCTCACGAATTCTCCGACCAACATAATTGGAATTACTGATATAATAATCAGGACGCTGGGATGACAAAGCATCCCAAATACGCACACGATGCAATAAATACCGAGTAATCCATCCCCTTCAGTCCTTTCGACAAATGAGATATTTCTAAATATTCATGATACATATCCCATACATAACGGATAGGAGAATGACAATAACAAATATTAAGCTGGGGTCTTACCACAAGCCAATCTGCCAATGCTTTTATATCACCATCTTTAAAGAAAACCACCGGAAGTTCCGAATACACCTCCCGTAATACTGGTAAATCTGTAATAATAGCATTTCCCCCAAGATACAAAGACTCCAATGGTGGTATACCAAACCCCTCATAATGAGTTGGTAAGACTAAAGCTAATGCCTGAGATACAATATCATATAATTTATTATTAGAGAGAACTCCCGTAAATAGTATATTATCACCAGCACTTTTCAGCAAATCCATTACATACCTATCTTTAGTTTTAATTCTCTCATAGTCACCAATCAATACCAACCTTATATAAAATCCACGCTTGTTAACTTCATTAATGGCTTTAATTAATACATCAATACCTTTGTGTTTTTTTTTATATTTCCCACATATACATAATATGGAAAATCATATATGCGTTCTTTTATGGGATTATATTCCTTAATTTGCTTAGAAATACCATTCAGAATGACATGAATATCTTTATTTGTATGGAAATGTTTTTTTATTGTGGTAGCCGAAAATTCAGAAACTGTAAATAAAGCCTTAGACAGACAAACCGCACGTTTATAAAATGCCCATCTTAATAACGTTCCCCAACGAGAAGAAAGCCCTTTAACATCAAAAAATAAAACATCATGAATTGTAGAATAAATAGGGACCTTAATTCTGCCTGGTATATTTATATATGGACAATAATAAATGTCACACCTATTTATTTCTTTCACAGGAAATGCCCACAGCTCTTTCAAAGAAAATTGAGGAATGATTGTAATCAATAAATCGACATTGGGTATACCTTGGTATAGACCTATTTGCTTTTCACTGCCAATCAAAAGATAGTGATGTTTCGTATACTTATAGATTAACATAGATACAATATTCTCAATATGCGTACCAATACCACTATTACCTATAAGTCGAGCATCTATTGCAATTTTCATAATTATATTTTCTATTGTATATCTTTTCGTCCATACGTAATCAATCTATCACATTTTTCATTCTGTATTTGAGTACCATCCAACATGATACCTATCAGTAACCAAGGATAGAGAAACGTCATTTGTACACAAAAAAGAAAGGAAACTGAGATAAAAAAATACTATTTTCCAATTAGAAGTCAAATGGTAGATTTTTTTCAGAATCATTCCCCACAAGATCAATCCTAATAAACCAAATTGATTTATTACATCTATTATTCCTCCATAACCAGAAGCATCAAAAATAGATATAACAGGAAAAAAAGATCTGTATTCATCCAAATTCCGCAGAAGGGGATAGTTACCCATACCAATACCTATTATCGGATTCTTAATAAACATTTCATGTAATATAAATGTAGCAGATATACGTCCAGCTGTAACAGAATAATCTTCCGGATTATTATTCACATATACTTGCAACATTTGCGTATCAACAATTCTTTGAATGTATATATTTGAAATAAACACGAAAACTATCAAGAAAAACACCACCGAAATAGGAAGAAGAATATATTTAAATCGTGAATAATATCGACTTTGGCGAAAAGAAGAAATCCAATAAATTGCGAGATAAGCACATAAACAAGATACACCAGCTTTCGATTGAGATAGAATTAAAATGACTAAAAAGATTAATGTATATTTTTCTTACCCACGAATAAAATATTTAGGACTATTAACATGGAATACATTAACCCTAACGGCCCCCTTCTACATAAAATCCTTTAAGTCTAAGAAAAAGGATCCTTCATGCGAAACAGATATCCAATCAGTACCTAAATAATTCAATAAATATAAAAATATAAGTAAAAAAAGAAAAGTAATAACTTGAATTTAAAATCAATCGCACTAATCCTTCTACACCTATTTTTTTGATATATTACAAATATACTCTGTAAATCCTAAACAAGCTATTAATTCAAGATAACGACTAATAGATATCCAATACGATGTTTTCAGAAAAGAAGGAGCAACACTATTGTCAAAACTCATAAATGGATTCTTAACAAAAGTCGCAAGTAAAAAAAATGTAAACAAAATAAAATAAGAATAAGTTACTTTATGTATTTTTTTAGGCATAAAAGAGCATATAACAAAAAAATATAATCTCTGATAATTTCACGGGGCCAATTTTCAAATCAGTAAATTGAATAGCTAGTATTATCAAAGCAGAAGTCAAATAATAAAATGATTTATTTCGCACTATACAAATTTGTTACAGTAGTCAACATTTATTAAATACACATAATTATCAAGTACGATCAATTGCTTAGCAAACATTTTTTCGAAGAAGAAACTTCATTTATAACTTCTATAAGTTCATCTATCATTCTGTCTGAATCTAACAAAGGCAAAATTATTTCTCTTGAATTCTCTGATAAAGAATGTAACAATGTCTTATCTTCATAAAGGTTCATAATAGCATCCGATAAACTAATATCATCCAAAGGTTCAATTAAAAGCCCATTTATCCCATCATGTATTATTTCAGGCAATCCACCTACTCTTGTTGCAATCACTGGAACACTATAGGCACATGATTCGATAGCAACAGTCGGAAATGTATCGGGCCATATAGATGGCACAATAGACAAGTGTATTTGTGAAAAAAATCCGCAGGCTTTATATAACCTAAAAAAGATATTCTTTTATCAACAGAAGTAATCTTCTTTAAATATTCTTCATACTCAATTGACTCTCCACGCCCGGCAATAAATAAAGTTGCATTAATATCCAATCGCATAAATGTTCGAATCAACCATTCTACTCCTTTAACCTTCGATAAAGTTCCAATATATCCAATTCGAAAAGGGAATTCAATATTCCTACTCCTATGTTCATTAGACTCTGGCATATTGCGTGCATTGTAAATTACGCGTGCTTTTGCATTACTAAAATATCCGCTTCTCTTTAAACGTTCCAATACATAATTACTTACGCCTACCACAACATTTATATCCTTAGACTTTCCCTTATGACAAAAACGCATCAAACTACAAATTCTACATTGTTTTTCACACGCTCTCTCATATTTAAACATATTGCTACCTGGACAAAGTAAATATAAGTCATGTAATACCTGAATAATAGGAACTTTCCTCTCTTTAATCACATCCCATACCGAAATTGAAAAACCCGCTAAATTGTGACATATTACGACATCAGGTTTTTTTTTTGCATAACTTCTCTCACATACTTTCGCATCCCAACATTGTAAATATCTCTAATATGCCAAAGCATTCTAACATATTTATTTGGCTTTGAATTGCTAAAATGCCAATAAAAGTTTTTAATTCCAGCTCTATAAACTGTTATACCATTCACATCTTCTTGGCATAAGCCCAAATTAGGGCTAGTAGTTAAGACAGAAACAGTATAACCTCTACGCTGAAATCCTTCCACTTGCTCTTGACATATAACTTCAGCTCCTCCACCTATATGAGGGCTATATAAGGTATTTATAAATAGAATAGTCATATCATGCTATAATTGTATCCAACTATCAGGAATAATATCACTCCCCCCTCTATTCGACCATTTTTGAGGAGCAACAACTATTTTATCAGGATTTTTGTTAAGCCATGCTGCCCACCAACTATACGAACTATTGGAAATTATATTATGTTTAGCACATGACATTAATTGCATATCTAAATAATTCATCTTACCAGAAGTCGGATTCCAGTCACAAAGAGTATAATTTAAATCCGTCAAATTATTCAAGACCCATTCCTTATTATCTGTAAAAACATAAAAATAGGGTTATCAACATGTTCCCTAACATATTTTATAGCTTCATGATAATATTCTATAGGACAAATTCCCGAAAAAATTGGGTTTTTAAATAATCGACACCTTTCCTTATATGGATAGCAACTGAATTTTGCGAATTCATTATGCATTCTGCTTCTCTATTCCTTTCTTGTTCAAATTGTAAAAAACAAAAATCTTCACGAATATCATTTTTAATGTCATGAAAATATTTTTCAGATTGCCATATTCCCATTAGGCACTTATCACCTTCCAATTTATCCCACAAATTAATATCATACTTAAAGCTATAATTTATATAATATTTCCATGAGAGTTTTCTTATTATCCTAGAAAATACATCTTTCTTCGCTACTCTTTTAAAATATTGGCATTCTCTATATCTAACTCTAGGAAAAACATCCATCAAAGTCGTTGTTTCAAAAGACCATTCAGGTACATAGCTCTTTTCATCAAAATAGACATCAATACCTTTTTACTTCTAATGCTTTATATAAAGCATAATGAAACATTCTATTTGCCAATCCCGCATTTGAATATACAACTATCATATTATTTCAATTTTGAATTAAACATATCTATTGCCGCCCCATTGCAGCATCCATATTATAATATTCCCATTCAGCAAATCGCCCTAACAAATAAAGTCCTTGCTTCTCTAAAATATTCTTCAAGTTTAGTATCATCTCTCTGGTTAAAGTATCTTGAATAGGATAAGTATATTTTGTATAAGTATGAGTAAGATACCGTGGAGAAAAAGGAATTTTTTCTAGATTTTTTAAAATATCTTCCTTAGAAATATGATCTGTAAATTCTACAACACCAGTCAATACCCCAGGTGTATTATTTGCTTCTGAAAAGTTTCCTGTACATATAATACGATGTGCCTGATACTCTCTTGATGGTAAATAAATCCAGCTATATGGATTTTTCTCTATTTCACAGAAAACTGATGTTGTCCCATGATATTCCAACTTCTCAATCATAGATTCAAAACTTGAAATATCCACTACATTATTAAGAAGTACAGGTAAATCTTTTATATTACCACAAAATATGACCTGATCAAAACAATCATTATTAACCAACCAACATTCATTTCTTTTCTCTAGACTAACCACTTGTGTATTATATCGTATATCCAATTCTTCCGCCAACTTATTAGCCAAAAATTGGGATCCGCCATATCGAGGATAGAAAAAGTACTATGGACAAAATTCTTCTCTTCTAAATGAATAAAATTATTATATAATATTTCTTTTTAAAGTTGGCATGGGAGTTTACCTTCCAACCAAGACAAAAGGAACCGTTGTTAAGTCTCTTTTCCATATTTTCTCATTATAGGGTTGAAAATACTCTCTCTATAAAGCATTGCTCCAAAACGAAAATATAAAAATTCTGCAAAATTGGTAGGTTCACCTTTTGTATCCCCATTTTTAATCATCCCCTGCAAATTATCGATAAATTCGTCTAACAAAACTGGTGTAAATTGATAAGCATGATTTTCTACTGGATAATTAATTAATCTACGATCCGGCATAGAAACAACGGAATTCCGATCTGCTTTTGAGAAATCCTTTTCTTTATCAAAGATACTCTCAAACCATTCCAATACATCTTTCCGCTTGGTATTAAATACATGTCCCCCCACTTTATGATACAAACATCCATTTATATTATCACACTTGATCAAACCACCAGGTTTATCCTCTTTTCAATAACAGTTACTTTGTTTCCACCATCAACTAATAGACGTGCAATAGATAAACCCGAGACTCCAGCCCCAATAACTACAATTTTTTCATCTTACATTAAATCTTGAATATATTTTTCCAATTGATCCACAGCATATTCCGTTCGACAATTTTGCATAGCATAAGCTCTACCTTGACGTGAGTATTCTTTATATAGTTCAGTATTATTTAATAAAAGATCTATACTTTTATGCATCTGAGATATTGATTCAACAATAATGCCTCCTGGCAACAATCTTGTATTTCCAACATTGGTACTCACAAATGGAACTCCTTTTGCCATTGCCTCAATAATCGAAATAGAAAATTCTTCAAAAGACTTCCCTACCAAATATAAAGTTGCATTTGACAATATATCCGGAATATCTTCTCGAGCAACTTCAGATAAAAAAGAACACATCTTTTTTACCATAAATCTTTTCTAATTCTAAATTATAAGCTATTAATTCTGTGAGATATTCCAAAGACCCCTTCCCTATAAATATAATTGAGATATCATCATTTACAGATTTATAGAATTCTAGTAAAATTCCTTTTTGATTTTTATAAGGAAAATAATTTGCAATGCTCAGACAATAACGTTTATTAGCTAGCTGGACATATTTAAAAGCGGATTCTCACGGTTGAAATTCCTAAAAAAACATCATCCGCTGCATTCCTTAAGATTTTTACCCTTTTAGCATATTTTTCCAAAGTCTTTTTACTACTATCAACTTCTGATAGACAAAGACATAAATCATATAAAGACAGATATTTTCTCAAATAGACAAAATAAAATAAGCGATATTTAAAAGCTTTCAATATCCTGCCTAAAGAATCTAATAATTTGTTTCTTTCAAATTTTAATGGATATTGAAAAAGGCCACCAAAACCATGAACGTGCAGTATTTTAATAACATCTTTCAAATCTACTAAAATAGGATATAGACATCGAGAGGTCAATGCCTCCGGACATTCATTTACAAGTATATCTACATTAGCCTGTTGAATATAATTTTTAAACTCTGTAATTTCCCTGATATAAATTTCAGTCTAGTAGTATGTATTTCAAATCTCACAATATCAACGCCATTAAAAGATTCTCTAGCAAGTAATGAACCATATTTAATAGTTACCACTGTTACTTTATACCCTTTTTGTGCTAATCCTTCACAAAGATATCGACTTACAGCTGGCACTCCCCCAGTTCTTGGATAATAGTCATCTGTTGTTAGAAGAAGATGTTTCATTATTTATCATTCAATTTCATTTAACTTTAAATCTCTACTTATATCCAACAAGTTCATTCAATAGATGTATCCATTGCAAACCTATATTTTCAATACTAAATTTTCGACTACTCTCTAAAGCTTGAACTGCGTATTTATCTTGATTTTTCCCTTGCATAAATTCAATCATCTTTGTTGCATATAAAATTTCGTCTTTTGCCGGAATAATAAAACCGTTATAATCACTCTCTATGATATCGTGCAAAGAACTAAATGTATTAAAAACAAAAAGGAACACAAGCATTTTGTAAGGCTTCGGTCAAGGTCATTCCAAATCCTTCAAAATTAGAAGTCATCATAAATATCTTCGACTCTTGATATAACTTTTGAGGATTCTTACTCCTCCCTACATAACAAACATTTTTCAACTCAAGCTGGCTCATATAATCCAAAATCAACTTCTCATCTCTCCCGTAACCAGCCAATACTAACTTCCAATCAAATATTTGATAATCCTCAATACGTTTCCATATACGCAATGCAGAACAAATATTTTATGACTTTCTTGCAACCTAGAAATAATTAAAACCTGCTTTTTTTCTGTGAAATAACATTTATATCCAAACTCTCATCAAAGGATAGAGGATTAGAAATAGAAATCAATTTATGAGTATCAGTCACTCCATAAAGATTTATAAAATCGTTCATGAAGTTTTGGGATAAAAGCACAAAACGATCGCATAATTCGTAATTTTTTTTTCCTCACATAAACATCAGGCGTATAACCTGTAAAAAGCTTATAAACAACATTTTTCAGTTTTCCTTTTATGGTCAGTTTGTTATATTTAAAATAGTCAGGAGATAAATGAAAACAATTAATAATTTTACAACTACCAATATTTATCAATTCCCTATATATCATTTCTAAACGCCAATGATACTGATCTTGATTAATAACTACGTCAATCTCATTCTTTTCAACAAAAGAAAGAACCTCGATTTTAAATTCTTTGCAACCCTGCCGTTTTAAATCTACTTTCAGCTTATATTGCTTTTCGATTTTAGGATAATCATTTTGATAATAAATAAAATAACAACCAATACCCCTTTTCGTAAGATATTTAGACAAGCAATAAGTAACTCGTTCTATTCCTCCTAACGAGGGATCCAACGATTCTTCAACAAAAAGTACATTCATAGGATAAAATCATTTTTTATCAAAAAACACATTGATCACAAAACAGACATTTAACAACATAAATTATTTGCAAAACATTTTCATCATTCTTTCAATCATAAACAATCACTTATCCCCTCCTAACTGCAATGATTTTTTCCAAGTAAGATTTTGATTGATTACGGAGCAGTTCCAGTGTGCTATAAACTTGTTTATAGTCTATAGGGCGCAATTCACCTATAGCTTGATAATCTTCAATGATTCTTCCACATAATCCTAATAAGCTTAATATAGAATCAGTCCGCTCACGTCCTCGTTGAGGAGGAATACAAATAAATTGTTTTTTATATAATATCGAAAAAGCAGTACCATGAAAAGAATTAGTAATAACAAAAGAAGCTTTACTGAAATAACCTAGAAATTCTTGCGGACCGCCACTATAGTACTGTATTGCCGATTTTGGTATATTTTTATGAGGAGAGAATAAGAAACATATCATTTTCTTATTCAAACGCCGAGATATATCCTGTGCCTTTTCAAAAAGTGAGGAGTCTCACCAAAAGAATAAGTCATTACATAATCTGATTCTATCGGAAGCCTTTCTATTTTTTTCCATTGAACATCTTCCAATAAAAAAATAGGATCAAGGACTAACTGGTTAGTTACCCCCTTCAAATTCATAAAATCAGATAACCCCTTTTCTCGAACTGATATATGATCGAAATTAGTCAACAAACTACAAAAACAATGAACTTTGTCGCTTTCTACACTATTATCTACAGTACTAGCTGCATATGAAATTCTATTAATACTCTTTTTAATACCCTCGGCAAAATATAAAGGGATATACCCTCCCGTTAACTTTTCATTCCATATTTGATCACTACCACAAATAATTGTGTCCAAGCCCAGCTGATTAATCTGTTCTATAGATTCAATATAATCTGTTTTCCTCAGTATATTATTTAAAAAGTCTTCAAAACGAGTCCATTTGACCATTCGACAAAAATTTCTATGAGTACGATAATTCTTCGCAGCTTTCAAAAATGAAAACAACAAATTATTATTAGATCTATAATATTTTACAAACTGCCTAAATGTAAACTTTCGATGATTGTCATAAATAAAAGGTAATCGATAATCAATAATTACAGCATCGTATCCATTATTATTCAACCACGTACTAAGTGCGTAAGCTTGTAACATAGCCCCATAGTTATGAGCATAATGAAATGTCAAGATTCCTATCTTCATAATAATACTTCTTTTTCAGAAATATGAAATTTTATATAATTAATTTAGTCATTTCGCAGCTTTCTCACATCTTCTACCAAAATTTTTGTAAACTTCCTACGTCCTATAACATTCATCATATCAGCATTAAAATAATACTTAATATCTTGAAATCTAGCATCACGGGTATAGTCTAGGAATGGAATATTAGCTTTATTGGCATTACGAATATTAGAAAAAGAACTTTATCCAAAAATCGATCACTAAGACGTAAATTCATATGGTGACTAATAGGAGTACATACCAATATAGGACGTAACCCTTGAGAAATACAAAAATCTATCATACCTTCTAGAATTTTACTCGTTTGCTTGAATTTATCAGCAAGAGTATCAGTGATTTCATCAGTTAAAGTATCTTTCAAACCAAATTGAGAGCACCAATCAGCACAACGCCTCTCAGCATCTTTATCCACTTGCAGTTCGTCATGGGGATTTTGGTTATAGGAATACATATCAACAAAACGTCTATTAAGTGAATGCCAAAATATCTCTTACAGTCCGTTTGGGATGGAAAAATATAGGAAAAATAACCTCCTTAAAATATTTCCAATAAGAATATTCCGAACCAAGATACTCTTTTTAAGAAACTTAATATAGCGATCTGCATCATATAAACCTGTGCCGACCTCTGCAAAGCAGAGGTCGGCACATATTAAAAATATGTGCCCACCTCGTTTCGTAAAGCGAGCATTTTGACGTAACATTTTATCGGTATAATAGAAGAACTGGGAAGCAAAACCTAAATTATAACCGTTCATATCGGTTCCAGAAAAATCTATACCAAAACGGCAATAGGCAGAGCCGAAGGCCAATGCATCCCACTGTCCTTGTTCCACTTGCTTTATGTGATATTCCTGTGTGTTACGAACTACTACATGAGTATAGTAGTAATTGACCACTAAAAGTAATATCAAATTTACTGTTACAATCAATATAAAGGCAATCATCAATTATAGTTTTATATTTTGACCTACAATATTATTTGAATTATCCGACACTAAATAAGCAATCCAGTCGGACACTAAAAATATGTCTAAATTATCATTCAGTATTACACTATTTACAAATATACTTCTAGGAGCATACATCTTACCCAGCCCAGCTACAAGTCCAGTGATAGCATAATAAGCCATTCTATCTAACTCACATGAATATTCATCGGCATATGGTGGAAGGACAAAAAGAAGATGATTGAAAGTAGTAGGTTGGTCACTCATCCTATGTACCATCATCTGAGAAAAATGTATATAATGTTCCATAATACGATAATATTCTTCTTGTGTATCACCACTAGGAACATTATCCGTTAATTGCTTTGGAGGAAAGACAATAGCTATTTCAGGAGTGAATACACTACATAGAAGATCTATTTCTAAAATATTTTCAATTTTTGCACCGGCCTCCACTATGGACCGTAGATATTTAGTATTACTCTCATTGTCGTTTAATACCCAAACAATTTTATTTTCAAGATATTTTCAATAGGATTTATACAAGGATAATGAAACAAATGTTCATTATAATTTTCTACATTCAAAGAAATCTCCTTCATCGTACATGTTTTTATATTAATGTCTCACCACCGTCACACACTATAATATGTCCATTCATACCATACATTGAACTGTATACTATCATTAAAGCTAATTCGGCTATTTCTTCAGGAAGTCCTATTCGTTTATTGGGTATATCGCCACGTAATAGAGAAGAATTCTCGCTAACTGTCATCGATGTCTTGACTGGACCAGGACATAGACCATTAACTTTAATATTCTTTCCCTCATTAAAACACTTCTGCCCATAAGACTTTGTGAATGAATACAATGCCCATTTAATTACTAAAAGGACGCAATCTATATGGAATAATTTTCTTCCAAAAGGATAATTCATAACACTGATGTCTAAATGTAAACTTCATACTTCAAATACACCTTTCATTTTTTTTATAATTTTCTTTATTAACGAGGGGTGATTAAGCCTCTTTATTTCTTCAAACGCAGCTCGAATTCCCAATACTCGATAAGTCTGATAAAAGATATCACATTCCGGTGCTTTTTCTATTGGTTTCACAATGTATGGATTGTATTGTATAACTGAACCTATATTATAACTTGAAATAACTAATTTCTCTTTTATAGAATTAAATACTTCTACACCTTTTTGTGACTGAAGTATCATTGTAGTACAACCTTTATCATCATCAAATTCTTTATTAACTTTATCAATCCCCCAGCAATCTGCAATAGTGATATCACTCACCCTACGAATATGACGGAATGGGCAAGAAAAACAGGAGGGACGATTAGTTATATGTTGCAAGTAACTACAAAAAAAGGATTTTCTATTCCTCGATAAAAATGCTCCCCCTTATCGTCCTCAATCAACATTCGCCAACTATGCCAACCTATACGTTTATCCTTAAATACAATACGTTTAATAGTATTCTTATCCCAATACTCAGAAAGATATTCCTCCCATATCTTAGGTGAAGATATACACTTACAAATAAAATCACAGGTATAAAGCTTATCATATTCCTTAATTAAAAACTTTTCAATCCTGCAACCTGACAAGGAGTACCAACAAACAAGACATAGCGTTCATTCCTCAACTGGAGTTTTATTTGAGAAAAACATCAGACAAATCACTTTGAGCATACTTACTTCCACGAAAAGCTTGCAATTCCTCCTTACATTCAACCGATGTATGATAAATATGATAGTATTCATCAAAACGAGCGGCATAAACTATACCTCCCTTATCTATAACATAGTCAGCAAGAAGTGTAAAAATCCCCCAGATGTACTGCTGTTTCGAATAACCTCATCCTTATTGTAAACTGCATAAACAGAAAGTTGGTCAAGATCATAATCTTTAGGTAACTCATCTTGATGTAACATAGGACAAACTTTCTCACATAAGCCACAATTCACACAATTAGCTGTATCGACCAAAGGATAAGAATGCCCTTCATCATCAAAACACATTGTGATGAAACGATGAGTACAAACATTAGCACAAGCTGTACAACCTGTACACTGACTTTTATCCTTAATTTCAATCATGCTCTTTATTATATCGGTTGACTAGATAATTATAAGTGGCATTCGGAACAATCTCCTTTATTTCATCTAGTTTACCTGCTTCAAAGTAACGACGAACACGAGAAGCACTAATCACCTCCTTCCCTTCTATTTTACGAGGGATTACATGAAATTGTATACCATATTGAGGCAAAATCTCTGCCATAGCCATATTATATTGATTGGTGACAGGATCCAAAGGTTCTTCGCCTGCAAAACGATTCTTTATATTCAAAGCTGGAGCAATATATTGTGCAAAGACGTTAAGATCATTTGAACAATCAATTTTCGCCTCCTTCAAATTGTCCTTATAAAAATAACCAGGAAACGTAATAGCGGAAATAATAAAGTTCCCACTAGGCAGCACTCTAACATTTTTCAAATCAGCTGTACCTTTACAAACAAGATCAAATCGATCATCAAATGTAAAATAAGAGCGGTTCTCTTCTACCACAAATATATAAAGATAGTCCACTCGCAAAGAAGCATATTCTATCAAATAACGATGTCCAAGTGTAAACGGATTACAGTTCATCACAATACAACCAATATTAGATTCTGCATCACCTTGCTTGTATTGCCGCAACAAATCAATATATTTTAATAATTCAGGATTATCACCATAAATACGTTCACCCTTAGTAAAGAGATTTATTATTCCCCAATATCCGTTTTTTATGTTCTTCAATTAAAACTCCAGAAGTAAGCCACTTCATTTCATTAAGAACTTTATAAATGGCATCAGCTAGAACTTTATTTCCTCGTTTATTAGTATGAAGTACTGTATCATTAAACCATTCGCCGTAATTATGTGGACGGTTAAACAATGACGATGTTGTAAGATAAACAATTCCTATTTTCTCAAAGAAACTACGCCCAATATTCATTATAGCACCATGAGAACCAAGAATCACAATATCTCCTGGAAAATATGTTTGTTCTTTAATCATTTCGAAATCATCCTAATATTGCTCCCCCTACCTATTGCACTGTTAACAATGCGATAAGCCAATGGATAGTCTATGTTTATCAATTGTTGTAGAAATGAAGCTATAGTTTCTTGATCTTCAACGCCTGTGCCACGCCACGTACAAGCTCCATGAGTATAAATAGTGTTGTGATATCTTTTAGGTTGGCCAACAGTAATACGACGACCATTAATTATGTGCTGATGTTCACTCTGGAAATCAAGAAGTACTTTACGTTTTGCTCCATCTACCACTACTCCACCATCAAAAACAGAAAGTATATATTCCTGAGTAATATCCTCGCCATAAAGCATCTTCAGCTTGGATAACTCCTTTTGTATTTATTAAAATCGAAACACCAATTTTTTATACGCTCTTGTTCAAATTCTGTAAGTCCCTTAATTTTATTACTTTTTGGAAGTTGTACATAGAGTATATGTACATCCAAGTTCAACAAGTAATTGGCAATCTGCTTCAATACATACTTACTCTCACGAATTTCGCTCAGAGTATGCAATTTTCTATTTATCTTATTAATAAATGTCATCCTTCTATTTTCCTTTTAATTTACTTTTTATTATTTCAATTATTAAGTTTTTCTCTTTTATGTTCAATACAATCAAATAGCTCAAACCAATAGTCATAAATACAGATACGATACTGACCAAACAAAAGCGCAGAAAACACGCCTCTTTCTAGAAAGATAATATCAGAAGAGGAAAAATTAAAGAAAGCCCGCATACTACCAATTGCGGAAGAACAGCTTCTCTGTAAAAACATAGTATAGGAAATTTCACAATTTTCTTTAGATACATGAACGCAACAAACATTGTCACAACTTCTAAAACAGCACCTATAATCATTGTAATTATCGGTTCGAAACCCTGTTTGAGAAAGACATAATCAATAGGAATATTGAGCAACATCAATCCTCCTCCTATAATCTGCAAGCACTTGACATTACCCGTTGCCAAATAGAGTGTACCATGAGTATCTTCCAAGGTTCGAGTATAGCAAAGTATCAGTGCCCATTGCATAAAAAGCGACCGTATAATCAGGAAATTCTCCTAACCATAAACCTAGTACATAATTTGTTTCCAATAAAAGAGGAAGTGACAAAGTCATTATTAGTATACCTTGCACCTTGGCCAATATAAAAGTCAGACTGATAGCACGTGGCAGATTCCCAACTGCATACTCCTTAGTAATCTGCGGCGTGATAGCTTGGCCGATACTATAAGAGAACTGACTAACTACACCATAGACTTGCATACTAATACCTCTAGCAGCATTAAACAATACTCCGAAAAACATATTGACAAGCACGTTCACACCTTGCCCTTTAAAAAAATAGCGGAACTAGCTCCAATAGTTATCCATGCAGAATAGGAAAAAATATCTTTGAATATATTCTTATCAATACCCCACTTTACTTTTGCCTCCTCAAAAGTATGTTTGCAATATATTATATATATTATACGAATGATAACACCAATTGCAACCAACAATACAGCATAAGTTCTCAAACGATCAAAAGGTGATATATATAGCATATATACTATCCCTAATTTCAATACAGAGTCTAATACACTAACAATTGCAAAAAGTTCATCTTCTCATGTGCAATAACACATGAATTATATGGCAATGCAATTAGATTAACAATAAATGCCAACAGAGAACAATGATATACAAAAGCGCCGCCTTCCATCGCTCATCTGGTATTACAAGATATTCCTTAACAAACCATAACCCGACTGTCTCACCCAATATTAATACTATAACTGCTAGCAAGTAGACAAGTGTGGAAAGCGTAGCAAATGTCTTCTTCATACGCTCCATATCTCCGCGTCCTAATTCAAAAGTGATAAAACGGGAAGTTGCACCACTTAATGAAATCGTAAAAAGTGAAAGCATCGACACGAATCCACCCACAATATTATAAATACCATAGTCAGAAACTCCTAATGCGGAAAGTATAATACGGCTTGTAAACAGACCTATAGCAAGGGATACAACTAATCGTACATAAAGGTACGCAGTGTTCTTGACAATGTGCTTATTATTGATGGATGTTTGCATAAAAACAGTTAGGATAATTAAAGAAAATACTCTTCGTGTTATGCCATTCTGACTAAAAAAGACTCGTACCCCACTTTAATTTATTTATTAAAAATCGAATTATTATACCACAATAACTGATATAGACAATTCAGTAATAATATTCTCATTAAACAAATTATTTTTTAAAGACAAACAGATTGCACCATTGTCCCTAATACGCATTCTTTTCACCAACAACGATATTCAATATGGTCTTATAAATGATATATAAATCAAGCAGTAATGTCCAATGCTCCATATACCAAATGTCAGCCTTCACACGACCTTCCATCTGTGACAGTTCTTTAGTTTCACCACGGAATCCGTTCGTTTGCGCCCAACCCGTTATCCGGGTTTAATGAAATGGCGCACCATATATTTATCAATCAATTGTGTGTAGACCTCCGTATGAGCCAACATGTGGGGACGGGGACCGACTAACGACATTTCACCTTTGAATACATTAATAAATTGCGGAAGCTCATCAATATTAGAACGGCGAAGAAAATCTCCAAATCGGGTCTTTCGCGGATCATCTGCTGTTGCCTGCTTGCGATCAGCCTCTTCATTCACCAGCATGGAACGAAATTTATAGCATTTGAATTCCTGCCATTCAAACCGGTTCGCATTTGTTTAAAAAAATATAGGACCGGGAGAAGTCAATTTTATGATAATTCCCACAATAAGATAAATAAACGGGAAAATAGTAACTAAAAAAAAAAGACCTGATAATACTATATCGAAAATACGCTTTAATAAACGATTCTCCATTTTGCTAAGCGGTTCGTACCGCAAATTCAAAATCGGCATATTACCCACCATGCTATGCCAAATACGTCGGGGAAAACCCTTACATATATTAGGAACGCCATGAAAATAAAGCAAATGGTTCTCACAATAATTCATGATAGAAAAATTATAACGTCCCTCCTCCATTGACAAAGAACAAAAAACATGCTTGATTCCTGTGTGTCCGGACATAAATTCAGAGAAACCATCAGGACTACCACAATAAGAACATTGGGGAGGAAAACATCATTAGGTTTAATATCGAAATAACCTACAACTTCATAAATAGATGCCAAAGAACTCTCCATTTCCTCATATAACATCTGCATATTATTACCTCCGCCTATAAAAACAGCATAGCGTTTGTGTTTACCCTTCGCACAATAACTAATCAGCAAATGACGAATTATGATACGATAGATGCTTAGAATAACAAAGAGTATGAAAAAATAAACAAAAAAAAAGAGTGGAGAGATTATGGATATTCCACTAAAAGCCATGATACAAACCCAAAAGACCGAAAAGGTTATGATATTCTTCAAACACGTAACACAAGCTGGTCGGCACGAATTTCTCTGCTATTCCAGGCTCTTCCACGAGATGCCGAACAGGCTATGTAACAGAGACTAAGCGAAGTCATCATCAAAGAAGCAGTACAGGAAAAAAGGCAAATACATAAACGCACTTTTCCAGAAGAGAAGGAGGCCAAACAGGCACAAGTTCAAAATGATCAGATCTCCCAATACTGCAATAAACTCCACAACTTTATTTATCTGGTTAGCTGACGCCATAACACTTCACTAATTGTATATATTAAGCACGGATTTCTTTAAACTTATTCAGGAAATCTTTTTCCGAATAAGTTCCAGAATATAACAATACAAACAGACAAGAAGACAAATGCCAGAACATATATTTTTCTACTGGTCCCCGAAGGTTCCAATGGTACCACAGCTGGTTCCACCACTGCAAATACAGGTTTTTCTTCCTGAACTTTGGCTCTGGCAACCTGAAGCTGACTCGCCACTTGGCTGTATACCTGATATGCAAGATTCATATCATTCTGCAAACGTTCCTGTTCGGCACGGACACTCTGCAAAATTATATTATCATGAGAATCCAGATAATCGGCATATTTCTTCTGAGCGGCATAATATTCCTGCCGGCGTTCCTTGAAAAGCTTCTCCAAATAAAGGCAATCCTCTTTTGCCTTGAAAGTACGATAGTCTATAATATATTCCTGTAATTTCTTCACTACAGAATCGGCTATGATTGCAGCTACCTTAGGATTTTGAAAAGTTGCAGTAACGGAAGTCATCGAGGTTTTCTTATCCACAGTAGCAGTTATCATTTTCTTCAAAGTTTCTATTTTCTTCGATTCCTTCTTTGAAAGTTCAATTGCGCCCTGATTTGTTTTACCAGAAGATATGGACTCATCCTTTTCGGCAAACAAAAGCTTTACCTCACCAATTACCATACCCGGAAATCCTATTACATAACTCCACCAAGGAGAAGACTCTTCATCTAAATAAGTATTCAATGTCATAACTTCATTTTTGCTACCGATATTTCCATGGTAGAAAGTTCCAATAAGAAAGGAGTAGAAGATACAATGTCAGCAGATAAAGAAGCATTCAAGGCATCAGTGCCATCACCCACAGTCATCCCGCTTCCCAAAAAAAGAAGCAGCCAAACCAGATAGACCACCACCTTTATTATTACCCATTTCCGGAGAAAGAGTTACTTCAACCGTATACTGTTTGGGAATGCTGATTGTAACGATAATACCAATTAGCAGACCAATGCCGGCAGCTTTATAGATTTTCTTACGGATAGCTATAATCTTACGAAGAAAGTCCATCAAGTCGATTTCAATCTCTTCATTGTCAGGAGTCGCTTGCTTCCGTTTTGTTTCCTTTTCAGATTCTTGTTCTATCAGAGTAGCCATAAGAGGTATTCGTTATTTCTTTATTAAGTTAGCAATAGAAGCAACCATCATTCCCAAAGTACTGAATGTAGTAGCATAACCTAAGATATTTCCAATATTAGTCCTTTTCTTAGCCTTACTAGGCACAATTATCTCACAACCCGGTTCGATCTGTTTCTTACCACTACCTTTCACCTTAGTCACCTGACCATTCATATAAACGATGAATTTCTTACTCTTCTTTGCATTTTCAGAATAACCACCAGCCTGATTCAAGTAATAATCTATATTCTCACCCTCTATATATGAAACTGTATTCGGAACCATTACAGCACCATTGATTGTAACCGTATTATTATTTTTCGGAATAGAAATCACATCACCTTCACGCAAGACAATATCTGCTGTACTTCCAGGATTCGCTAATGCTTTCTCCAAGTCAATACCAACACTAAAGGTATCTTCCACACGAACACCCAAAGAGTCCATCATAGCCTCACCCAACCCAACTGCCTGCTCATCAAGCGGATCACATCACTCATGCGTTTCTTTTCACTTGCATTGGCTACACGGGTTAACTTTGCACCACGTAAGTAGGCATAATTCGTTGCACCTCCAGCTTTATTGATCAAGTCCGAAAGACGTTCTTCACGGCTGGTCATTGCATAAGAGCCTCCGAACAGAATTTCACCTTCAACAACCACATTCTGTTGGGCCTGATAACCCGGACTACGACGTACATAAACTTCATCGTAAGGTTGAAGGACAAAGCCGGGAGTTCCATCTACAATAAAACCTTCTTTTAGGGAGAATGTATATATCTGGCCGATAGTATCATTATTCACTGTACTACGAGGATTCTTAATTCTACGGGATACATCTACACGGACTACAGAAGCGGCTTCACGCAATCCACCCGCTTGAATGATCAAGTCTTCAAGGGTCATGTTATCCGCATAAGGATAGGAATCAGGTTTGGCTACTTCACCATGGATTACGACGTTGCCTCTGTCTTCCAGGTCATGAATACTAGGAATATAAAGGATGTCGTTTTTCATCAGGATGATGTTTTGGGAAGTACCGTCCATGATAGCTTTAATGTCTACAGGAACAACTTCGGTAGTCAAGTCCTCACGCTGGCGGTAGAGAACGGCACGGTTCAAGAAGGCATCACCGGTCAGGCCTTGAGCTTCGTTTACCAGTTCACGGACTGTATTCAGTTTTCCATTCAACTGGTAGATGCCGGGACGATAAACGGCTCCACGGATTTCAAGTTTGTTGATGAAGCGGTTAAGGATGGCTTCAGCGGTCACAACATCACCGTTTCGCATTTTATAGACACTATAGTCAAGGTCTTTGACTGTGTTTACTTCATATTCCTGTCCGTTCTGGCGTACGACACGCAAGGAACGGGTGTAGGCGTCGGCTTCAAAGCCACCGGCATAGCTGATAAGAGTGGATAGACTCTCATCCTTTTTCATTTCGAAACGCATGGGGCGTTTCACTTTTCCGTCGATCTTAACCAATACGTCATAGGCAGGGACTATTACTACATCCCCTTCCTGAAGACGGATGTCATCCTGAATGTTTCCTTTCATGATAAATTGGTAGACATCGATTGTGGCGATATTTTTGCCATTACGTACCAACTGTACATTGCGAAGGCTTCCTATGTCACTGACTCCACCAGCGCGGTAAAGTGCATGAAAGACTGTGGCAAAAGAAGAGAGGGAGTAAGTGCCCGGTTGGACAACCTCACCCATTACATTGATCTGGATAGTACGTATGCTGCCCAAAGTCAGACGGATGTCAGAGGTGGGATCATTCGCATTATTAAGACCATTATATATCTTGTTTAATGTCTTTTTGAGATAGTCATTGGCTTCAGCAATAGTTAGTCCGTTCAGGTTGACAGGACCTATTTTCTGAATGTTGATCGTGCCGTCAGGAGAAATCTGTTGGCGGATAGTGTTCTGGCTGGCTCCCCAGATATCAATAATCACTTCATCACCGGGACCCAGACGATAGTTCAAGGGAGTGGCGATGTTGACGCTCGGTTCAAAAAAAGTCAGGTTACGGGTATTGAAGATGTTTCGTCCGAAAACCTGGTTGCCACGTGCGAGGTCTTGAGTGCTCGGGCGGTCTTCCAGCATATCGGAAGTGTTTTCTTTCATTTCCTCACGAAGACGTGATTCATTGACATCGGTACCCGTTGCATTGGAAGCATTAACATTGTTTTGTTGTTCATACAGTTGCTTCACACGAGTTGCCTGTTCTTTGGTCACACCTCTACGTGCCAGTTCAGAGGCTAGTTGTTTCTGTTCTTTACCCTGGCGGATGCCATCCTTTACATATTCAAGAACTTGGGAGTCGCTCATGCTTTGAGCCATTAAAGGAGAAAAAAACTCCCAGCAACAGAATGAATAGAAATACGTTAAATTTTTCTTCGTGTTGTCATTGGTGATTTTTGTGGATTCTACATAACCGATTGGCATATCTACACAAGCACAGCCAAGCATATTTAAACGAACGGCAATCTTACTCTTCCCGCCTACAGTCACAAGTTCGCCAACAAGTCCACTCAAAGGACCTTTTATGACACGAACTTTCTCACCACGCGCTAGTGGAGTATCATTCATACAGACTGCTTCTTCGGAATAATCGAGCATGAAACGGAAACGGGCCATCTGCTCGTCAGGAATAACGGCAGGAGTGCTCTCGCCGCGCATCACCATATAACGGCTCACCGTAGAAAATGAAAGGACTTCCATACGTTCTTTTGGATTGACATGTACAAAAACCATCATTGGGAGTAAGACTGTATCAACCATCTTACGACGGTCACTCCATTGATGAATTTGTTGTTGAACGGGAACAAAAGAATCAATTCCCATCTTAGACAAACGCTCGGCAACTTTTTTCTCGTGATGCATTCGAACGAGTGCTACATACCAGCGTTTTGAGTGTGCTACGCCTTCCCCTGTCCCACTACTAGGCCCGGCATTTACTGATTTCGGTTTCGTTAAAATCATATTTTTTTACCCCATGTTCATCCGTTACTTCTTAGGTAACAGACAATACATACACGAAACGCATACTACAGTGAAAATAGAAATCACATACATGACAAAGGCGTAGAAAATGGAAAAGCCTAATATTCAATAAGAAAACTATTGAATTAGGCAATGAAAAAAAGTATAGAGCATGGAAATAAGATTATTTCATGTTCAGATAGTTTTTTGCTCTATGTTTCAGATAAAACGAAAAAAAGTGGAAGAATATTTGCTTACTATTCGTGTTTTTGTCTATCTTTGCGTCAAATTTAAGTTCTGTTACCTAAGAAGTAACACACACATTTTACTTCTGATTATCAATATTTTATATATCTACCATCTGTCTACACAACAGTTTCTCACGTAAGATAAATTCCCTTTATTTACCTCCGTACGTTCTTTAAGTCCGAAGCCTTTCAAATAGATTTGTGTGGTTTTTATAGATTTGTGTCCCAATGATTCACTAATCATTTCAATCGATACTCCCCGATACTTCGCTGTCGTTGCCCAAGAATGGCGAAGTGTGTAAGAAGTGACAGGAGACTTCAAACGTAAAGCTCTCGCTAAGTCCTTTAAACGGTTGTTGAATCGACGGAGGGCAGACTGGTATTCCCGATAAGCCCTTTCATCCGTCCGTTTCTTATCACTGCTAAGAATATCAAACAGATAGTCTGGAGAATCAGGATGAGAATCCTGATTACTACGAAGCCGGTTAATCATTTCCTTTGCAGTATCAAGTATTTCCACACTCATCGGAGTTTTAGTCTTGATACGGTTATACCGTAACACATTCTGATCTAAAGCTGATTTCTCCAGATGAGCAAGGTCAGCGAAAGACATTCCGCAGAATTGAAACATCAGGGCAGCGATAGCCTGTGTACGACGCAAACGTTCCGATTTGGGATCTTCATACAGAAGTCTACGTAATTCACCGATAGGCAAAGCTTTCTTTTGGCGAACATCCACTCCCGTATAAACATCATGAAACAATCGGGGTACGTAAGGTGCACTACCTGCTTCCACTCCTCGATTATAAATACAACGAAGCATACGCATATACGTAGAAATCGTATTAGGCTTCAAGCCACACTCATAAAGATACTGCCCGTAACGTCGTAAACGCTCGCGGGTGACCTGTCTGAACGACACATTGGACGTGCCACAAAATTTGCTAAAGAGAAGATAGCATTCTTATAGACATGCGCTGTAGAATGCCTTCCTTCCTTTCGCAAACGACCGATGTAGAACTCTGCACATCGGCTAAACCCATTTTTGTTCATCATTTGCATCACTAGTTATTTTATATATGCCATTTGGCAAGCGGCAAAAAAACAAATCTTTTGCATACCTGACACGTACTTACTAGATGCAGGCCTATTTTTTATCATTTTTAACTTTATTACAATCAGCAAATTATGACAGTAAAAATGGTATCACTATAATTGCTGCGCTGACAAATAAACGGTAAAAGGACTAAAAAATATCCGGATGCGCACAAAAAGAACATCCGGATATCACTCTCTTTTTACCTTCTGACTAATTACCTTTCTGAATAGTTTGCCAGATTGTAACATACCGGCTTAGTGCTATTACCTACACGGTAAATACCGAACTTGAAGTAATAACCATCATCGTCGTTACGTCCAATCATGATTTTTTCATTGTCTACAATGTGTTTACTAACCTTTTTCCCTTTTTCCTGATAGTCCATCTGCACATCGAGCATGCCCGGTTTTACAATCGTTTCCGCCTCTTTGCCATAGACCGTCCAGTCGATATGGACACGGAAAGTAATCCAGCAGTCTTTCGGGAAATCGGCAAAAGGTAATTTGTAGGCAATGGTCGATGCTTTATAGTCTGATGTTACAGGTTTCATGATCGGTGTTTTTCGGGATTTGCGTTGCAACGGTCGTCTTTATCCGTCAGCCACTTACGGTCGGAATTTGCTTTGATATAGAACCATCCACCGGAGAACCCGAACGCCAATGGAGGATAGCCTCCTTGTTCCACGAGCCATCCGTTGGCCTTTCCGGCCTGATATACAGGATTTCCTTGTTTGTCCTTCACCGGATTGCCTTGTTTATCCAGTCTGGCCACTTTTTCGTGTCCGACATTCTTTTTGAAGAAGGTCGTTTTTTCCAGTTCTACAAATTCGTCAACAGTCAGTTTCTTCACCTCTCCCTGTGGAGTTTGTACCAATGTACGATCCGGCATCCCATGCCATTGGGCAAAAATTGTCGAGACATCGCTACCCAATGAAGAAGGAATATATACGGCAAACTCATAGTCGCGGGAACTTCCTTGCGGACAAGCCCCTTTCCCGTGATGATAAACAGTCTTTGTGATCTGTGCTTTCTGATAAACGTCGGCGGGTAATCCTTTGAAATCGTCGGAAGTTGCATAACAATAAGAAAATTCCGCACGCCCTTTTGTTTCCCCTTTGGCATATCCTGACAGGGTGTTATCATCTTCCTTCAATTCAAAACGATAGGAAGGCTTACCGTTGAACATACGTGTAAAGTCGCGTTGAATTGCATGAGGCTTTTTAGTCCCTACTGCTACCCAACAATCGTCTATAATTTGATTGACGCGTGCCGAATCCGCCTGCACGTTTACCCGTTCCGTAAGTGGAACCAACGTTTGTGTATCTTGGGTTTGAGCGGTCAGTGCCGTACATCCTACTGCTACCACACAGATAGCAAAAATGTTTTTCTTCATTCTATTTGGTATTAAGTTCGTTGACGGTGCAAAAATACGAAAGGCAACCTCATCGGCTGCCTTTCTTTTGTCTCAAATGTTTTCACATTTGTGTAATTTTACTGTCAACACCCGCCTACAAACTTAATTGGGGCTTCATCGTCATAATCTTCTTCAAGTATATCTACTTTCTGTATACTCATTTTTCCATCGGCAGTGATCGTTATAGAAAGCGGCATATACAAATCTGTCTGCGGATAACAAACACTTGCGGCGTAAACGATTCCCTCCGGTGTAGTCTTGTCATATACGATTCCTTCGAGTATGGATTTTGAAAGGAATTTCGCATCGACTACCGATGAAAAGTCATTCTTGGTAAATGTCTTGTTCAACACGGTTTCATTACCACGCGTCAGGTGCAACACTATTTTATTGTCGACATACGTATCTCCCAGCTCGTTTGTCACATGGGGCAGATTTTCATCCGGAGTACGCGAAACGAGCGAATGATAATCTTTCCCCTTAAATTTAAAGTCGGTTTCGCTCTTAGACGTCTGCATACGCTGCAATCCGTGAGCATCCACACTGTCTATCATCGCCAATGTCGACGTATTATCTGAAGATCCTTTTTTACCGCCACATGCACTCACAGCCACTGCCAACGGCAATAAAAGCCAATAAATTAGTTTTTTCTCATACGTAAGTTTTCTGTTTATAAATAGATAGCAAAGGAACAAAAAGAGCGGGATATTTACAAGTGTAACCGACATTTTTCCTACATTTGCAGGAAAGAAGGAATACTTTTACAACAATTACAGATTTAAAAACCTGCAAACCTAACACCATGCGCGAACGAATTACAACAATTCTTTTTCTCATCCTTGCCTACTGTAGCAGTGGCAATGTGTATGGGCAAAAAGTAAATTACCAGCAATTCGACAACATCTATCTCGGGGCCGAAGCTTCGGTGATTAGTTGCTTCCTGCAGGATAGCGAGGGACTGATATGGGTGGGTTCCAACAAGGGGTTATTCAGTTATGACGGTTATTCCACACAACAGCATTTCACGTATGGAGAACGTACTAACACACGTATCTACTGCGGTATTATAGCAGATAACACTTATTTATATCTGGGAACAGATAACGGGATTCTTGTTTATAACTATCGAACAGACAAATATGAGCAACCGGATACTGATTTTCCAACGGATGTCCGTACCATGGTACTCCAGGGAGATACATTGTGGATAGGTTCGTTGAACGGATTATATACTTATCAGTTAAAAAGCCGTCAACTGAATCATTTCGACAGCAAACAGACCGGATTGCCTCATAACACCATCTATTCCATCATTCATACAAAAGATAATCAAATTTATATAGGTACTTACAACGGATTATGCCGCTATGTGCAGGCAAGTGGAAAATTTGAAAACATCCTTTGCCCGTTAACCGGGGAGGCAGCAATTTGTTTGTCAATTCTCTGTTGGAAGACACCACCCGACAATGTATCTGGATCGGGATGGAAGGTTATCTCTTCCAATACAATCCCACTATAGGAGAGATGAAGGCGATAGAGGTATTTCATAACAACTCCATCAAATCACTGGCACTGGACGGAGATGAAAATTTGCTGGCAGGTACAGACAACGGGCTTTATGTGTACCAGAATGACAAAGAACCTTTGCAGCATATCATTCACGATTCACGCAATATCCAGTCACTAACCAACAATATTATCTGGAACATATTCTCGGATCAGGAACATAATATCTGGCTGGGAACAGATTATGGCATTTCCCTATCACGCTATAACAGTGCGCTGCAATTTGTACCGATTTCTCAAATCACAGGCACAGGAGACGGAAATCAGTTCTATTCCCTGTTCCGGGATTCCAAAGGATTCTATTGGTTCGGAGGTACAAACGGAGTGATCCGGTTCACCCATCCTGCAGGCAATAAACACGATGCTATCTGGTATAGAATGGGGGATAAAAACCATCCGTTATCCCACAACCGGATACGACACATCTACGAGGATAGAGAAACAGCAGTTATGGATAGCCACAGACGGAAGTATCAACCGCTATGACTATAATACCCATCAATTTGTACACTACAACATCGTAGACAGTACAGGAACTTATAATACCAACTGGGCTTATTACCTGTTTGAAGATACTGACGGGAAGCTTTGGATCGCCACCTGTCTCGGAGGTATCTTTGTTGTGGACAAACATAAACTGATACAATCTGCCGGAAGATCGTATGTGGCCGATCAAAATTATTCCATTCATAATGGGCTGTCGGGGATGTTCATTAATCAGATTGTCCCTGATGCGGAAGGTAATGTATGGGTATTGTTATACAACAGCAAAGGAATAGACAAAATCAATGCCCGTACGCGGCAAGTGACAAAGCTGTTTGCCGATGAATTAAGTGGCGAGAAGAGCCCGAACTACCTTTTACGGGATGAAGACGGCATGCTTTGGGTAGGATTTCACGGAGGGTGATGCGTATCAATCCCAAAGACTCGAGTCAGCAAAGTATCTCTTTCGGCAATTTCAGCAATAACGAGATTCTGTCTATGACCTCTGTAAAAGAACACATCTGGGTTTCCACCACTAACGGACTTTGGATCATCGACCGGAGAACAATGGATGCCCGCCAGCAAAGCCTGACGGATAAACGTTTCACCAGTCTAATGTTTGATCCGGAAGATGGAAATATCTATCTGGGAGGTGCAGACGGGTTCGGCATATCCCGTCCCGAAATACAAGCCATGAGTCAGCCGGAACACTCCATTTTACTGACTGCCTTATATATCAACAATCAACTGATGTCTCCGCATACTGGAGAGAATATTCCCAACATCCGTTATACCGATGCTATCGAACTAAAAATACGACCAGAACAACCTGGCTTTCGAACTTTCAGACCTCCCCTACTCGCTGGAAGAAAAACATGAATTCGTCTACCGGCTGGAAGGTATGGACAAAGAATGGAATTTCCTGCAATCCAACACGAATCGCATTACGTACAGTAATCTGGGTTATGGGGATTATCAGCTGGTAATCAGCAAAGTAGAAAAGAGCGGTTCTCCTTCCGAGCATCCATATATCCTGAATATTAAAATTCTCCCTCCATGGTATTACACACTTTGGGCAAAGATAATCTACATTCTTTTATTCTTGAGCCTCATTGCCTGGGTTATCAACTTTTTCCGTGTCAAGAACCGTCTAAAAATGGAACGGATGGAAAAGAGAAGATTCTGGAACAATCACGCCAGAAAATGGCTTTCTTTACCAATTTGTCTAATGAATTAAAGACACCGCTTAGCCGGATTATCGCTCCTGTCAGTCAATTGCTCCCCGTTGCAGAAGAAGTGCATGAGAAACAGACACTGGAGGAGGTACAGCGTAATGCAATGAAAATAAACTCATTGATTCATCAGGTATTAAACTTCAACCGGATAGAGGATAATAAAGATTCGCTGCTGATTTTGTCGCGCATCGAACTTGTGTCATTCAGCCGTAGCCTGTTTTCTGTCTATGAGGAAAACAAACAGATCACATTCCATTTCGAGACGAATAAAGCCAAGATTTATGCTGATATGGATGCCATCAAACTTGGAGTGATTTTAGATAATCTGCTTTCAAATGCCGTCAAATTCACCCCGGATGGCGGAAGCGTCCGTCTGTCTCTTTTCTATCGTGAAGAAACGGGATTGTTGGATATCTGTGTTTCAGATACAGGAAGCGGAATCCCGCAACAAGATATTCCATATATCTTCCAGCGCTTTTTCCAGTCTCCACATTCCGGCAATAAGGAAGGTACAGGTATCGGACTTTATCTGGTCAAGACTTATACGGAACTTCATGGCGGTCACATCAACGGAGTCACCTCGAACGAAGGAAAAGGAACTTCCATTGGCCTGAATATCCCTGTCATCGCCGTAGAGAAAGAAGAGATTCCGGCGACACAGGTGAAAAAAGCAGTTGGAATCGTTGCCTGTTCTTAAACCAATCGAAGCAGAATCTCAAGATGAGAAATTTCTGTCGAACATTATCCGCCTGATTGAGGACCATCTTTCTGAATCGGAATTGAATGTAAATGCACTTTGTGAATTATCCGGTATCAGCAATAAGCAGATTTACCGGAAAATCAAACAGCTGACCGGAATGTCTCCAGTGGAATACATCAAATCGATCCGGATGAAAAAAGGCGGCCATGTTGTTGCAACAAAAGAAATTTACCATTGCCGAAGTGATGTACATGGTAGGCTTTTCCAATCACTCTTACTTCTCCAAATGTTTTCAGGCAGAATTCGGAAAACGCCACGCCAGTACCTTAATGAAGACCTGTAGAGGCATTTTGGGGCATTTCGTCCTATTTTTATCCTTATATGTCCAATCTGTGCTTTTATTGAAATGACCAATAAATTACTTTTGTTGCTGTCAATAAACCGATAAATTTGATAGCATGAAAAGACTGTTGATCCTTACCTTTATTTGTTTGATATCTGCCTTTGTCAAAGTGCAAGGCAAATCATCCTCTACACCTATTATATATATAGATGGAAATGGGGTGATGCGTTGGAGTGACACCCGCCGGGAGGCTTCCTTTTTCGGTGTTAATTATACGCTGCCTTTCGCCCATGCTTACCGTGCCATTGGATATTTGGAACTGGACCGCAAAGCTGCCATAGATAAAGATGTATATCATATCTCCCGTCTGGGACTGAATGCTTACCGTATTCATTTATGGGATGTGGAACTGACAGACGGACAGGGAAATCTCCTCGAAAACGAGCATCTCGACTTGATGGACTACCTGATTGCCAAACTCAAAGAACGCAATATTCATATTGTGATTACCGCGCAGACCAACTTCGGGAACGGATATCCCGAACGAAACATACAGACGGGCGGCTTCTCCTATAAATATGATAAATGCGATATGCACTCCCACCCGGAAGCTATCGCTGCACAAGAAACCTATCTTCATGGTTTGGTGAAGCACGTCAATCCATATACGGGGTTAGCTTATAAAGACGATCCCTCCATTGTTGGGTTTGAAATCAATAATGAACCTTGTCATTCCGGTACGAAGAAAGAGGTAAAAGCCTATATCAACCGGATGCTGAAAGCGATCAATAAAACAGGAAACCGCAAACCTGTATTCTATAATGTAAGCCACAACGGATATGTAGTAGAGGCTTATTACAGAAACTGCCATTCAGGGAACTACTTATCAATGGTATCCCATCGGACTGGTATCTGGACAGACACAGCAGGGAAATCTCCTTCCCTATATAGACCGCTATGATATTCCTTTTCCGATAAAGTGTGAAAGGATTCGATAAGAAAACACGGATGGTATATGAGTTCGATCCGGCAGATATCATGTATTCTTATATGTATCCGGCCATGGTACGCACTTTCCGTACAGCAGGTTTTTCAATGGATTACCCAGTTTGCGTATGATCAGGAGAACAACCAGTTAGCCGACGCCTAAACAAAAAAATT
>VOFH01000550.1_pt1 | contig 34329 bp, 41 predicted proteins | sample 5384091 | NCBI WGS metagenome assembly VOFH01 (sample SAMN12384727, study PRJNA508395) | human gut metagenome | isolation source: healthy gut G | host: Homo sapiens
GCCGAGGGCATGGAAGAGCGCTGGGACTCGATAGCTTGCGTTCCTTATATCGTTGACAGTCTCGGCACCCTCATCGTCGGATATGAAAATCCGAAATCGTTGAAAATCAAATGTGACTATATCAAGGAAAAAGGTCTCAGAGGCGGCATGTACTGGCGCAGTGAACTTGATGACGACAGCATGAGTCTCACACGTACGGTTGCAGGAGAACTCCTCGGACGCTAAAATTCAAAGACAAACTATACAACCCCTCCGGAGGCACTTTTCAGAAATTCCGGCGAGGCCGTACAAGGTACTGCGCTTTATTTAAGCCGAATATTTAGCCATAAAATCGCTAACCCAGATTCGCCCGATACGTTGGGAAAAGCGACAACGTTGCATTCTCTTTTCAACAGCGCTATCTTTATTCCTTCCTGCAAGTAAACAGGACAAGAAACGACAGCGGAACACTATCGCCTGCCACCGGAAGACCGGCTCGGAAGAGGTTTGCTTCCAAAAAGAGAATGATACCGGACGCACGTGCGGTATCTGTTCGGCGATACGCTCCAACCGATATAGTACATAGTCGGTAGATACTGGTGTGAGCCAGTCCAACGATGCTGCCTCTCTCCGCCTGGAAAACGGAAGGTCCGCGGGTCGTCCCGTTTTCGTTTCCCCGGAATCGGCAGAGATCCGGTTCCTTCCGGGGACGGCAAACGGGCCGCAAACAGAGCGGAGGGCAAGACACCACCGGACCGAAACGGAGCGGACACCCGGATCCCGAAAGGAGAAAAAACGGCCGTCATTTGCAGAATCGGGAAATATTGCGTACTTTTGGGGGCGTTTTCGGAGAGATGCAGGAGTGGTTGAACTGGCCCGCCTGGAAAGCGAGTAAACATCAAAAGTGTTTCAGGGGTTCGAATCCCCTTCTCTCCGCCAAGTGACACGAACAGAAGCAAAACCCTGCAAATTATATATTTGCAGGGTTTTATACATTAAGGCCCACGATCGTAAAACGAAGTAAGGTACATCCCATTTACGAATGCGGACATTGTTCCAAAACACAAACGCCCACTTCTCACACGGTCAAACCGAATCTCCAAGTCTTCCCACGGATACGCGAAACACGCCACAAAACGCCCGCCAGGTTTTCTCCGAACCCGGAGACGATGAAAATCAGGAAAATACAACCGTATCACGCCTTGTACGCCCGGGCGATGTCGCCGGACCGCTTCGATCCCGGACGACATGAAATGCAGACGGCGGAAAAACGTTCGTTTAATACTCCAAAGGTATAATTTTTTATTCGTATCGGCAAAAAAAGTATTGCTAAAAATTTACATATCAACTCTTTTCTCCCTCCTGCTCTTTCATTCGTCGGCTTTATGCGTCGTCTTTTTCCGACATGCCGATTTAACGAACGTTTTCATCTGCCATTAGCGGTTTGAACAGGTTTTCCGATGCCGCGTCCGGCGGAAGGAAACAAGCATGAAAACAGCTATTCATCCGATGAAACTGAAGTGCAAACTGCTATTTCTGCCGATCCTGTCGTTTGCCTGCGGTATGGCATCAGGGCAGGATGCCGGCATGTCTGCGGAGCCATTCGTCCGGGGAGATACGGCGGTCTTCCGGTTCGCTCCGAAGAAACGCATGTTCTGGGCCGACTACAAGGGAAACGCAGCCGCTATCGACTTGCTCACCCGGTCCATTCGGCAACACAGGCTCTCGATCGAATCGGGCGACATGAAAGTGCGCGTACTGGGATTCTGTTCCTCGTACAACTCCCGCAAGGAGAACCTCGCGGCCGCGAAGAACCGAAGCAACCAGGTCAAATCCTACTTCATCGTCCACGAGGGATTGAAAGAAGACCATTTCAGGACGACGAATTCCACGCAACGGTGGCGCGGGATGACAGATGTGACCGCCGTAACCTATATGCTTCCGAGTGCGAAGGCGGATACGGTTCCCGACACGCTGTCCGAGAGAGACGTCGTGCCGTCCGGTTCGTTGCCCGAAAACGAAAAATCCGAAAGCCGGCCGGAATCGCGAACACCGGAATCCCCGGCCGAACCCGATACGCCTGACGAGAAGACGTCCGTCGGGCCGAAACCGCAACCGGCGCAACCGGTCGCCGGGGTTCCGGAAGGAGCGCAGTCCGATCCCGTATGTTCCTCCTACCGCTGGGCGGTCAAAACCAACGTAGCCTATCTGGCCGCCACGGTAGCCAACCTCGGTGTAGAGTACGGTTTCGGCAAGCATTGCTCGGTCGATCTTCCGATCATATACAGTCCCTACACCGTGGCGCGCGACTACCGGCTGCGTTTTCTGGCTGTTCAGCCGGAATTCCGTTACTGGCTGAAAGAGCCGATGAAAGGTCATTTCCTCGGAGCTCACCTCAATATCGGAGCCTTCAATATCGCCGTGGACGACAAGAACCGCTACCAGTCTCCCGACGGTTTCTACGGCGTGGGGCTGAGCTATGGCTATATGCTGCCATTTGCCCGCCATTGGGCGGCTGAGTTCACCGTCGGCGCGGGATACGTCCATACGAAGTACGATGCTTATTATAATATCCCGAACGGCACCCGCTTCGAGAAGGGAATAGCTTATAATTATTGGGGACTGACGAAAGTGGGAATCGGTCTGGTTTACCGATTCGGAAAATAAAGGAGGAGCGGAAGATGAAAAAACCGACAACATATATCGCCTGTTTGCTCGTCCTCGTATCGACAGGCTGCGACAAGACCGTACTGGAATTTCCGGAAAACGGAGGCGTGGATCCCACGCTGGTCAATATGAACCTGACCCTGGCGATCGACTCGAAAATAGAACCCTACGAGCCGACGGGGCGTTCCGAAGCGCCGGAAGCCGACACGCACGACGTGCGCTGGATCGTCGAGGTGTTCCGCGACGAGATCGGCGGCGAACCCGTAGAGCAGCAGGTGCTCAGTTGCGAGCAGGCGGCGGACGGACATCATGCGATCCGCACCTCGCTGGCGGTGCATGCCGCCCGGTATCACGTCGTAGCGTGGATGGACTATGTGGACGACGGCTCGACGGCCGACAAATACTACCATGTAAACTCCCTTTCGTCGATCAGCGTTCCCGAAGCCGGGGATTACATCGGCAACGAAGACCACAAGGACGCCTACATCGCACAACAGGAGATCGACCTCAAGGATTACCGCGACCGGTGGAACGCGACCGTGGATGCGACCGTGACGCTTCAGCGTCCGATGGCCAAGATCGAATTCATCACCACCGACATCGACAAGTTTCTCGACGAGTTGGCCGCACGGCGGGCGAAAGCCGGCACCATTGCCGAAAATCTGCTCGTCAAGAATCCCGATCTTTCGACAATCCGGGTGCAGGTGGAGTATGCGGGGTACTTCCCGTCGGGCTTCAACGCCTACACGAACAAACCCAACGACGCCCGAACGGGCATGTCATTCGGATGCAACATGACGCCGCTGACGGACAAGGAGGCGCACCTGGCCAGCGACTACATCTTCGTCAATGGCTCCGAATCGGCCGTGAAGGTCGATCTTACCATCCGCGACAGCGAGGGCAACCTGCTGAACCGTATCGAGGGCATCGACGTGCCAATCGTACGGGGCAAGCTGACGACCGTACGCGACGAGTTTCTCACGCGCGACTACGCCCCCGGCATCGGCATCGACCCCGGGTTTGACGGAGAAATAGATATCGTGATCCCCGATTAAAACGCTATTCGCATGAAAAAGATATTGACACTGTTTCTCGCTCTGACCGTCCTTGCCGGATGCAGCAAGGACGAGAGCCCCACGCCCGCCCCGGCGGAGCCCGTGGGCGGTGCGATCTCCCTGCGCTCGGAGGGCGCGCTGGAGAACGAACCCGCAGCCAAGGCGGCGACGCGCAGCGAGACTGCCGCAGAACAGGCGCTGACCTACACCTTCGAGGCGTGGACACGGGGCGCCAATCCCCGCTGCGTGCTGCATAAGACAGCGGCGGGAACACTCACCGAAGCCGCTATCGAGATCGCGTTGGTTCCCGGCTCCTACGATTTCCTCTTCTGGGCCGATTACGGCACGGGAGCCTACGAGACCGGCGACCTGCGGCAGGTCGCCGCGAAAAAATACACGCCCGCAGCCGCAAGCGAACGCGACGCCTTCGCCTGCGTCCTGACCGACGTGCAATGGAACGGCGGCAACGCCGTATCGGCCGAGCTGAAGCGCCCGCTGGCCAAGCTGAAGATGCGGAACAGGAAGGCGTTCGGCACAGGCGGCGAAGCGGTTGCGGTTACCTACACGGACGTGCCGACGCAGTACGACGTGCTGACCGGAACGGCATCCGCCCCGCAAACCTTAACGCTCGCATTCCCGACGACGACCGCCGGATCGGACTCGGTCGGCGAAGACTTCCTCTTCGTTCCGTCCAGCGCGGAACACACCGTCGGCCTTTCGGTCACGGTGGGAAGTACGACCAGGACACTCGACGTACTGCCGCTGCGACCGAACTGCACGTCCCGCGTGACGGCGACGTTCGAATGACGGACGACCGAATCCGAATCTCACCTAAATCCCAAAACGAAGTTCCTCAAAATAAATTACAAACCGTTGAGTTACATCCTCTCCTTCCGAAAAATCGGAGGGGGGGGGTAATTCGCAAAAGCTCAACAAACCATGAAAAAACTCTTCCTGTTGGCGGCGGGCCTTGCACTGACCCTCACCGCATGTCAGAAGGACGAAGGTGTCGTTTCGGACACGACATCTTCCTCCTCGTTTACGGTCACCATTCCGCAGAACGGAACCCGTGCGGTTACCGACGATTTCGGCGCCGGCACCTCGGCCAACCGCTGTATTCTGGAGATCTACCGCAACGACAAACTCTACAACCGTATCGAGAAGGGCGTCACCGGCGAGACGGTTACCTTCGACGACCTGCGGCTGGTCGCCCAGCAGACCTACGACTTCGTATTCTGGGCCGACTGCGCCGAAGGCAGCGAAGGCAGCTTCACGGACAAGACCTACAATACGGCGAATCTGAAGTCGATCACGGAAATCGGGCCGTTCGTCGGCAACAGCGACGAGCGGGATGCGTTCTTCGCCCACGAGACGTTCGAAGTGACGGGCTCTTTCTCCAGGCCCGTAACCCTGAAACGTCCTTTCGGTCTGCTGGTGGTAAAGACCAACGACCTGAACGAAATCCGAGACGAGGCGCTGAAACCCACGGGATACGAGGTCGCTTTCAAGGGCCTTCCCACGACGTTCAACGCCCTGACGGGCGAAGTGAGCGGATCGGCCGACGTCAGCTATAAGGCGACAGAATTCGCCAAGACCGACGGTACGATCTCGATGGATTTCCTCTGGGCCACGGAATCCGGGGCCGCGCTCTCCGATTTCACGATGACATTCTACAACGGCGGTACGGAGATCTGCACCAACGACGCCTTCACCAACATTCCGATCCGCCGCAACTATCGCACCAACGTGTCGGGCAACCTGCTGACCAGGAAGGGCACGATCAGCGTAACGATCGACCCGGAATTCGATGAAAACAGCCCCATCGAGAAAGTGATTGCCGAAGTCGAAAGCGCGGCAGATGTCAAGGCGGCCCTCGAAAGCGGCGCGACCGATATCGTCGTCAAGAATCTGACGAATGCCGCGGGCAACGAGATCGTGATACCGCAGATATATGCTACGGACAATAACGTGAAAATCTCGCTCACACTCCCCGAAACGAGCAACCCCGTTACTGTAAAATACGACGATCGGACCGGTGGAACGGGTAACACGGAAGCTCCCGCAAATATTACCATCACGGCCAATACCACCGGGAAACTGACCATCAATACCCCGGAATCGACGGTTACCCTTCAGGGCTCCTTCGGGGAAATAGACGCCACGACGGCCGGCGAAACGCTGATCGTTCCCGAAGGCGTCACGGTGAAAACACTGAACGTAAATAAAGGAAATGTGGAAATCTACGGAGCGGTGGAGAATATCGATTTCAGCAAAGCGGATGCCGTTTACAAAGTAACGGTCTATGCCGTCGGCGACGCAAAGACCCTTGCAAAAGCAGTCCAACTCGTGGCAGAGAAGAGATGTGCGAAGATCGTGCTGACGACGGATATCGACCTCCAAAAACAGAAATGGACTCCGATCGATACGGAAGGCAAAGGCTTCGTGGAATTCGACGGCGCCGGCCATACGATTAAGAACCTATACGTCGACAACGCCACAGGTCAACCTAATGGTAAAGGCACTTACTACGGCGGTTTCTTCTATGTGCTTCAGGGCAACGTGAAAGACCTCACGATCGACGGTGCCGAAGTGACCTGTTATCGCGGCGGTACATTGGTCGGCCGCATGGACTACGGTACGGTGGAAAACTGCCATATGAAGAATACGACCATTAAGAGCGTTCAGAAAATCGGCGGCCTGATCGGTTTCGTCAGCACAAGCTCGAAAGACGTCACGGTCCGCAACTGCTCGGTAACCGCTTGCTCTATCGACGTATTTAACCCCGGAACGTTCACCTACTGTTCGCAAGCAGCCGGCCTTATCGGTTATTTCCAGACTTTCGAGCGCAACGTGCTCATCGAGGGCTGCTCGGTCAGCGGCATCACTCTCAACAATACTTACAAAGGTCAGGATGCGGATTCCTATTGCGACGGCGATTTGTTCTATGCTATGGAGCAAAGTTTCTCCCACGCATTTATCGGCAATATGGTAAATGTATCGAAAAAAGCCGACACCTACGACAAGTACACCGTAGAACTCCGCAACAACAAGGTGGACAAACAGGCAGACGGAGTAGCAACCGGCCATTTCACAGATGAATATATGGGCTGGTGGGCTTCCAATTTCACTGCCGGATACATAAACACGGCCAAATTGATCGTGGATGGCGTTGTTAAGGATCGCTGGACCGAACTGAAACGTTTCGTTGCCCTCTTGAAAGACGGCGGTAACGTCAACGTATGGTATCATTACGATTTGACGAAAATTCCGGAAACGAGTGGCGAGATTGCAATCAAGAAACCTACCGTCATCGACTTTAAGAACGCAGTTACTCTGACTGTCGGCAAACAGCAGATCGTCAACAAGAGTGAGCTTACCGTCAAAGGCGCCGGAAAGATGACTGCCACCGATTATATCTTCATGAATGAAGCCGGTGCAACGTTGACGATCGAAAACGGAACTTATACCGCTACGAAAGCTACGGATGCCAACGGCGTGGTTATCTACAATCAGGGCATCTGCAACATCAAGAACGGAACCTTCGATGGTCCCGGCTTCACGCTGATGAATACCGGCAGCGCCGATATGACCATCGAGAACGGTAACGTCATTAACCGGAACTCTCCGACGGGTTATGCGCTGATGGCAGCCGGCAGCAATGCCAAACTGACGGTCAAAGGCGGCCGGATCGAAGCCATCCAGTCGATCGGAGGGGCCAACGTGACGATATCCGGCGGCACGATTCTGAACGACTGCAAATACTATGCGCTTTACAACGAGGGTGGCAAGACCACGATTACAGGCGGGTATTTCTCCGGTTACCCGGGCATGGAAGACGTGTATATCGCCGGCGGTACGGTAGCAATTCAGGGCGGTTATTTCGAGGACAACCTGACGGCCGCAGCCGACGGATACGTTTATAAGGACAATGTACAGACAGTAGGCGGCATCACCTACAACTACGAGGTGGTGGCTCAATAACACTTTCAATCCGGAGTAGTCCGACAGCTCCTCCGGGTCCCGGACAAAGAATCGAAGGGTATTTCGAAATAAATTACAAACCGTTGAGTTACATCCCCTCCTTCCGAAAAATCGGAGGGGGGGGGTAATTCACAAAACTCAACAAACCATGAAAAAACTATTCTTGTTGGCGGCGGGTCTTGCACTGACCCTCACCGCATGTCAGAAGGACGAGGGGCTCGTGTCCGACGAAGGGGCCGCCCAAACCATTACGATTGCCATCCCGCAAGGAACGCGGACACGCGCCACGGCGGCGGACTTCGGCAACGGAGCGAAAATCGACCGCTGTCTGCTTCAAATCTACCGGAACGGGCAACTCTACGGGGAGCAGCAGACTGCGGCGGTAACGGGTAATGCCGCGACGTTCAACCTGCGTCTGGTGGCTTCGCAGACCTACGATTTCGTTTTCTGGGCCGACTGCTCGACCGGAGACCACTATGACACGGACGATCTGACCCATATTACGGTGAAGGGCGCCTATGCGGGCAACGACGACGAATTCGACGCCTTTACCGGCATACTGTCCGACTACAAGGTAACAGGATCGTTCTCGGAGAACATCACCCTGCGTCGTCCTTTCGGCCAGTTGAACGTCAAGACGTTCGACATGACTGCGATCCCCGATCCCGCACTGAAGCCGACGAAGGTGAAAGTGGCTTTCACGGCCGTTCCGACTTCGTTCGACGCCAAGAAAGGCGAGGTCGGCCAGGAGACGGCCGCGGTGGAATATACGGCCGACGTACTCAGCGCCGACGGCGATCTTACGGTCGATTATATCTGGGCGCCCGTCGAGGAGGCCACGCTGGCCGATTTCTCGATGACCTTCTACGGTTCCGACGATACCGAAATAGCGACCAACAGCGACTTCAAGAACATTCCCATCCGCCGCAACTACCGCACCAATGTGTCGGGCAACCTGCTGACCAAACAGGGTACACTCGACGTGACGATCAATCCGGACTTCGACCAACCCGACATCGACGACTATCCCGAACTGCGTGCCGCGCTGGCAAACGGCGGCAGCGTCACCCTGTCGGAGGACGTAACGGTCAAGGCGCCGCTGGTCGTCGAAGGGGACAAGACGGTCGAGATCGACCTGAACGGCAAGAACATCATCAACGAGACATCGCTCCCAGACGGACAATACGGCAACACCACCGTATTCGAGGTGAAAGGAGGCGCCACGCTGAACATCAGGGGAAACGGGGACATCCATGCCATCGGAACCAAACCCAACGAGGACGGCTACCGCATGGCAGTATATGCTTACGGTGATGCGAAAGTGAACATCTACGGCGGCAATTTCTACAACAATCAGGAATTCAACGACGGTAACGCCCAGCTCGACCTCATCTATGCGGATCAAAATGCCGTTATCAACATCTACGGCGGCCGGTTCGAGTCGGCATGTGCCAATGAGCGCGGCTATTGGGTGCTGAATCTGAAAGACAATTCGAACGCTGCCATCAATGTGTACGGCGGCACGTTCATCAATTTCGACCCGTCGAATTCAATGACGGAAAATCCGGTCAAGAATTTCGTTGCAGAGGGTTCCACGACTGTAAAAGTAAGTACAACTCCCGCACCGAACGGCACCTACGAAGTCGTTCCGGCAGGAGGACAGGCGAGCGTTCCCGTGGAAGTCAATGACGCAGCGGATCTGACCGGAGCACTGTTCAATCCGGCCATTGCCAAAATCGCCGTGGCTTCCGATATAGACCTCGCCTCCGTACCGGCGGAAAATCTCTCGTTCACCGAACACAAAACCATCGACATCAAGGAGGGGACGACCGTCCGGCTCGGCAGCGAGAACTTCCTGACGGCCGAAAAGGGCCTCACGCTGACCGGTAAGGGGACGATCGACAACTCTTCGGAAAACGATAGCGGCCTGAAGGGGGGGGGTGAAGGTTACCAGAAATCCCTGATTCACGTTACGGGCGGGGATTGCGTTATCGACGGTGTCACCCTGATCAACGACCCCGACTATCATTGGCACGGCAGCTCAGCTACGGGACATCCCTACAACAGTGCGGCGATCGCCTATTGGAACGATGCGAACGTAACCATCAGGAATGCCCGGATCATCTCGGGCGAGTTCACCGTCTGCGGTATGGGGCGTGACGTCGCAAGCGGCGAGATCACGCTCACCGACAGCTATTTCGAGTCCACTTCTTCGAATCTGGATAATGGTAAGCATTGGGCTTACGCGATGCGTCTGTTCGGGTCGAAAGTGCGGATCGACAACTGCGAAGTCAAAGGTATTCAGGGCGGTATTTCCATCGAAAGCTGCCAGGATGCCGTAATCAGCGGCGGCAAATACTATACGGAGAATACGCCGGGGGAGAAAGATGCCTTTTATCCGGTGTATATAACCAACGGCGCGAAGGTCACGATCACGGGCGGAGAGTTTTCCGCGCCCAACGACCGGTCGGGATTGCAGATCGAAGGGACCAGCGCGGTCGTATCGGGCGACAACGACGTGAATCTGCCGACCGGAAGCGTAATTCTTAAAGGCGGCAAATTCAGCGGCAAAGCCTACAACACGGAGACCAAGGTCGTTTACGAGCCAGCCGAGGGCTACAAGTGGCAGGCGATCGACGGCGCAGGCAATCAGCCCGGCGATCTGAAATGGGAGGTCGTCGCCCAATCGTTGTGACGGACTGCAAACCGATCGTCGGCCACTGAAAAATCGGAGAGTTTTCCGATGAAACACACATAATCCGCAAAAGCCAGACCGCTCCCTGCGGATACAAAAGGAAACGGCCCTGCAACGACATCGCATATTCGTTGCAGGGCCGTTCATATTATCGGGCGACGAGAGAATATCCGGATGATTCCTCCGTCTCCACCCCCGCCCCGAAAAAAGGCATCCGCATCCCGTTCCTCCGGTTCCGGCGACCGAACTACCGGATAAAATGCGTCCAGACGCGCTCCTCCTTTTCGGGCCGCGCATCCGAAGCGAGCGGGCCGGCCTTGAGCAGCCGCGCCATGTTGCGTCCCAGCACCCGCATCGTCTGCAACCCTTCGGCGTCCTGCGCCGCCTCGCCCGGCAGCCTCCCGTGGACGCTGTTCCAGTATTGCGACGACACGACGGGCATGTTTGAAATCGTGAAATACTTGTTCAGCCGGTCGAACGTCGCGCTCGCCCCGCCCCGGCGGCATACGGCCACCGCCGCGGCAGGCTTGGTAGGCCAGGCGGTCGGAACAGGAGTAGAACAGCCGGTCCAGCAGGGCGCACAGCGACCCGTTCGGCCCGGCATAATAGACGGGCGATCCCACGACCAGCCCGTCCGCATCGCGCAGGGCGACGCGCACCTCGTCGTAGAGCGGATCGTCGAATACGCAGCGCCCCAGGTCGGCGCACTTCCCGCAGGCGATACATCCCCGCACGGGTTTGTTCCCCAGTTGGACGATCTGCGTCCGTACGCCTTCCGCTTCGAGCGCCCCGGCCACTTCGGACAGGGCGATGAAGGTATTGCCCGCATGCCGCGGACTTCCGTTTATCAACAGTACTTTCATGGACAGTTGTCTTTATTGATTCGCCGGAGCAGCACCGCACGGGCCGCGCTCCCCGGGAAGGTCGCCGACACGCGCTCCTTGAGGATAATCGCCTCCTCGGTCGTCAGGCAGTTGCCTACCGACACCTTGAAATAGGGGATGTCGTAGCCCATGCAGACTTTCACGCCCGGGAAGGTCTCCTCGAAAAGTTTCCGCGCGGCGAACGCCCCTTCGCGGGCCTCCGGGCCGTTGTCCGAGAAGATGCAGACCCGATACCCCGGGAAGCGGTCGCGGCGTTCGGCGCGGGAGGCTTCCGCCACCGTGCGCGCTGCATCGCCGTATTCGACGGCGATCACCTGCGCCCGGCCGAAGAGCAACCCCGGCGCGGCGGCGGGCTCGGCCAGACTGCTGCTTGAAGGCGTCGAGCGACTGCGCGTGCGCGGAAGACGGCCGCGCACAGGAGAATCGGCATGAGGAAAAGCAATCTGCGCATTATTTCAACTGTTTTTTAACGTCCTCTATCGTAAGGCCAAAGGTATTCAAAAAATCCGACAACGGCATCCGTTCGCGCGAAATTTTCACGGGAGCCGGGCCTCCGCGCCCTTCCACGGCATACGACACCTCGACCTGCGACAGATCGCCCGACTTCACCTTCCGGGCCAGCACGTAGAGCGCCAGCGGGTCAGAGATTTTCAGTTGCCACAAGGTCCGGAAGCTGTCCGTCGTACGGCGGGGCACTTCGACCGCCTCGCGCAGGACGACCGTCCCCACACGGCCGCCGGCATAGTAAACGCCCATTTCCGCGGCATCGAGCACCAGCTTGTAACCCGTATCGTTCATCACCCGCACGACCACCTCGGCGCCCGTCAGTCCCTGACGCTCGACCCTTTCAATGCCCTCGAAGCGGATGTTGCGCCGGGCCTTCTCCACGGCGCGGCGGCACGAAGAGAGCGACACCGCGACCGCCAGCAGCAATACGTACACCGAATAACGTTGTATCATCTTCATCTTTCTCCTATATATATTTGTGCGATACCGAAACTCTGGCTCCGCGCCCGGCAGTTGCGAAATCCCGCCCGGGCCATCATCGCCATGAACTCCTCCGGCGCGGGAAACTCCCCGACCGAGGCCGGAAGATACTCGTAGGCCCGCTTGTCGCGCGACACCAGCCCGCCGATGCGGGGCAGGATTTTGTAGGAATAAAATTCGTACAACGCCCGGAACACCCGGTTGCGGGGACGCGAAAACTCCAGGATAACGACTTTGCCCCCGGGTTTTATTGTGCGGGCCAGTTCGCGCAGCCCGGCCCCGAGGTCTCCGAAGTTGCGCACCCCGAACGCCACGGTCGCCACATCGACCGACGCGTCGGCCACGGCGAGACGCTCGGCATCGCCCCGGTCGAGGACGATGCGCCCGTCCAGCCCCCGCGCCTCGACCTTGCGGCGCGCCACGGCGAGCATCTCCTCCGAAAGGTCCACCCCGAGCACCTGCACGTCGCGGATGCGGCGGGCCATGGCGATCGCCAGGTCGCCCGTTCCGGTCGCCACGTCCAGGATGCGGCCGGGCTTTGCGCGGCGCACCTCGCCGACCACGCGGCGGCGCCACAGTCGGTCCACGTTCATCGAAAGCGTGTGGTTCAGAAGGTCGTACCGCGGCGCGATGCGGTCGAACATCTCGCGGACCTCCTCCTTCTTGGTCTGATCGGTATTGTATGGTTTCATTCGTATCTAATCGTTTCTTCGGGCTTCACGGTGGAGACCACGGCCGTCGGGATCACCAGCAGGGCGACGATCGCGGCGACGAACCCCGCGTTGAGCGCCAGCCACCAGCCCCAACCCAGCGACACGGGCACCTCCGAGAGCAGGTATCCCTCGGAGCTGAGCTTCACCAGATGCGTCCATTTCTGCACGAGGCACAACCCCAGTCCGGCGGCATTGCCCCACGCCAGCCCCCGCAGGGTCACCAGCGCCGCCCGCCAGAGGAAGATGCGCCGCAGACAGCCGTTGCGCATCCCGAAGGCTTTCAGCAGACCGATCATCCGCGTCCGCTCCAGCACGAGGATCAGCAGCGCCGAGGTCATGTTGAAGAAGGCCACCACGAGCATGATGACGATCACCACCGCGGCATTCACATCGTGGGCCTTCAGCCAATCGAAAATATTGGCGTACCGCTCCCGGACGCTCGTCACGGCGAGGTTTTCGGAATCTTCGGCATCATCGTACAACAGCGTCCGGCCCAGCGTCCGGGCGAACGTGTCGGCGCCGGCCAGCGAGCGCGTCAGGATCTCGTAGCCCGAAATCTCGTCCGGTCCCCACTCCGAGAGCCGCTGCACGTTGCGGATGTCCGTCACGACCACCACGCCGTCCATCTCCTCCATCCCCGACTCGTAGACGCCCGCCACCTTGAAACGGTCGCGGCGCGGCATTTCGCCCGGCTCGACGAACAGCATCTCGACCTTGTCGCCCACGCCCAGCAGCAGTTTGTCGGCCAGCGTGCGCGACAGCAGGATGTCCTTCGTGCGGACCTCGCCGCCCACACGGGGCAGCTCCCCCCGCGACGAGCCATTCGCGGAAATACGACCAGTCGTAATCCGCCTCGACACCCTTGAGCATCACCTCGCCCACGGCGTCGGCCGTGCGGACGATGCCCCCCTTGACGGCATAGGGAGCCATCGCCACGAACCCGTCGGTCCGGCGGATCAGCTCCTCGACATGCGCGCTGCGGCGCACGGGCTGCGCATCGAGCGCGTTCACGCCCCTTATGTCGGTCACCGCGACGTGAGCCGCAAACCCCGTCATCTTGCGCGCCACCTCGCGTTTGAAGCCCAGGATGACGGCCAGCGCGAGAATCATCACGGCCACGCCCAACGCCACCGACACCACGGCGATACGCTCCATCACCCCGGGCTTGTTCCCGGGCGCGGGCTGCGCCATGCGGCGTGCGATGAAAAAGGAGAGATTCACGGTGCGCTGTCTTGTCGAAAATTTGTACAAAGTAACATATAAATTTCGTATTTCCGGTATCGTAACGACACTTTTTATCAGCCGGAAGGTTTTACAAACGCGCCCGCAATTCTGTTTTGCAGCCATCCTACTTTTTTGTATCTTTGCGGAAAACAAACGTTTTTCGTATGCAAAAACAGGCATTGATTACGGGAGCCACTTCGGGCATCGGACGCGCCACGGCGCTCCGGCTGGCAAAGGAGGGATACGCCGTCATCGCCACGGGCCGCCGGGCCGACCGGCTCGCGACGCTGCGCGCGGAGATCGAAGCGGCGGGCGGCCGCTGCACGACGCTCGCCTTCGACGTGCGCTCCGAGGAGGAGGTGCGCCGCAACCTCTCTCCGCTCGAAAACATCGACCTGCTGGTCAACAACGCGGGTCTCGCCGCCGGACTGGAGCACATCGACCGGGGCGACACGCGCGACTGGGACGCCATGATCGACACCAACGTCAAGGGGCTGCTCTACGTCACGCGCGTCATCGCGCCCAAGATGGTCGCCGCGGGCCGCGGCCACATCTTCAACATCGGCTCGATCGCCGGCACGGAGCCTTACGAGAACGGCGCGGTCTACTGCGCTTCGAAGCACGCCGTGCACGCCATTTCGCAGTCGATGCGCGCCGACCTACTTTCGGCCGGGATCAAGGTGACGGAGATCCGCCCGGGAATGGTCGAGACCGAATTTTCCGAAGTGCGTTTCCACGGCGACAAGAAGCGCGCTGACGCGGTTTACGACGGCGTCGAACCGCTCACCGGCGCCGACATTGCGGAAGCAATCGCATGGGCGGCACAATTACCCGCCCATATGAACGTTAATGATATGGTGCTGATGCCCTCGCAGCAGGCGGGAGCGTATTACACGCACCGGAAAACAAAACAGACAACGCTATGACATTTCCTATGATTGCCCTGCTCCAGGCAGGTTACTATGCAGAGCCGCACGCCGCGCGCTACGACGCCGCGACGATGGGCATGTTCGTCCTGATCATCGCCATCGGCGTCATCGGGTTCATCGTGCAGGCGCGCCTGCAGTCGGTGTTCAAGAAGTACTCGAAGGTGCAGTTCCCCGGCGGGCTGACCGGCGCCGAAGTCGCCGAGAAGATGCTCCGCGACAACAACATCCACAACGTGAAGGTCACGCACGTGGGCGGCCACCTCACCGACCACTTCAACCCGCAGACGATGACCGTCAATCTGAGCGACTCGGTCTATTCCTCGTCGAGCGTGGCCGCCGCCGCGGTCGCGGCCCACGAATGCGGCCACGCCGTGCAGCACGCCCGCGGCTACGCCCCGCTGGCGCTCCGCTCGCAGCTGGTTCCCGTGGTGCAGTTCGCCTCGACGGCCGCCACGTGGGTCATCATCCTGGGTCTCGTCATCCTCGCCTCGACGCAGAACGAGCTGCTGTGCTGGATCGGCGTGGGCATGATCGCCATGTCGGCCCTCTTCTCGCTCGTCACGCTGCCCGTCGAGTACAACGCCTCGGCCCGCGCCGTGGAGTGGCTCCAGACCAGCCGCACGATGCAGGGAGCACAGCTCGCGCAGGCCAAAGAGGCCCTCTCGTGGGCGGCCCGCACTTACCTCGTAGCGGCGTTGAGCGCCATCGCGTCGGTGCTTTACTACGTCTTCCTGATCCTCGGACGGCGCGACTGACCCACCGATGAACACCCCCGGAAAAGATTACACCCACCACAGCTGGCTGGCGGCCGCAGCGCTCATCGCAGTGCTCGTGGCCGTAAGTTTCATCCCTCCGCAAAGCGTCGGGGGCGTGAAACTCCGCCGCGCCAACATCCTCTCGGACCTCCTTTCGTTCGACGACGCCGAAGCGGCCGAACCCGCCGCCGAGCCGGCGCTCTTCGACGAAGAGGAGTTCCATATCGACATGGCCGCCGTCGCCGAACGCATCGAGGCCGACACCACCCCGCGCGAGGTGCAGATCACCTACGAATGGCTCCTCGCGCAGGACACGGCCCGCCGCGAACGCGCCGTGCCCGACTCGGCGCGCTTCGTCGCGACGCTGACCCCGATCGAGGATTTCAGCGACAGCGGACGCATCCAGGCCTTCTGCGACACGCTGCTCAACGCTCCGCGCCCGGTGCGCATCGCCTTCCTGGGCGACTCGTTCGTCGAGGGCGACATCCTCACGGCCGACCTGCGCGAACGGCTCCAGTCGGCCTACTCGGGCGGCGGCGCGGGATTCGCCCCGATGGCCTCGCCGCTGACGGCGTTCCGGCGCACGGTCAAAACCCAGTCGAAGGGCTGGACGACCTACAACATCATGCAGCGCAAAGCCGCGCCCGCGCGCCTGCGCGAGAATTTCTACGTCTCGGGCTGGGTGAGCCAGCCTGCGGCCGGGGCTTCGACCCGCTGGGAGAGCACCGACTACCGCAAACGCCTCGATTCGTGCACCACGGCGCGCGTCTTCTTCCTCTCGCCCCGCGACAGCCGCGTCGAGGTGACGCTCAACGACGCCCAGCGCCGCGAATTCGACATCGCGGGCGATGACGCCGTGCGGCAGATCGCCGTCTCGGCCCCCCGTGTCCGCTCGCTCGCCTTCAAGGTGCTCTCCGGCGCGGAGGACTTCGTCGGCTACGGAGCGGTTTTCGAAGGCCGGGGCGTCGTGGTCGACAACTACTCCGTGCGCAGCAACAACGGGCAGGCGATGTTCTGGACCAACCCGTCGGTCAACGCCCAGATCAACGCCATGCTGGGCTACGATCTGGTGGTGCTCCAGTACGGGCTGAACATCATGCAGCCGGGCGTGAAGAACTACACCAACTACGCCGGACAGATCGAGAAGATGATCGCCTATGTCCGCCAGTGCTTCCCGGGGGCGGCGGTGCTCGTGCTGGGCGTCAGCGACCGTTCGGTGAAGGGCGACGCGGGCTTCGAACCGATGGACGCCATCCCACACATGCTCGACTTCCAGCGCCGTGCGGCGCGGAACACGGGCGCGGCCTTCTGGCCCACGTGCGACGCCATGCGCGCGCAGGGCGGCATGGAGCGGTTCGTGCAGAACGGCTGGGCCGGCAAGGACTTCACCCACATCAACTACGCCGGCGGCAGCCGCGTGGCATGGGCGCTGTTCGACGCCATCAACGCCGGAGTCTCGGAAGTCTACACCGAGCAGCGGATCGCCAGCCTGCGCCGCACGGCGGCGCAGGCCGTCCTCGACTCGGCGCGCAGGGCCGCCGTCGACCGCAGCATCCTCCCGGCCCCATCCTCCGCACCCCTTAACCCGCGCGCGCAATGACCTTTCCCGCAACGGACGGCATCACCGACAGGCTCCAGGCGCTGTTTGCCTACGACGCCTCCTCGCCGCTGATTTTCAGCAGCGGGCTGTTCCTGTTCCTCTTCGCGGGATTCCTGCTCGTTTACAGCGTCTTCCGCCGGGCGCCGATGGCCCGCATCGTCTATGTCATCCTCTTCTCGCTCTACTTCTACTACAAGTCGAGCGGCATCTACTTCCTGCTGCTCGTCTTCGCCGCGGCGAGCGACTTCTTGATCGCCCGGGGCATCTACCGGGCGCGCTTCCGGTGGACGAAACGCTGGCTGGTGGTATTGAGCGTCGCGGTGAACCTCGGCATGCTGGGGTATTTCAAGTACACGAACTTCCTCATCGACATCGCGAACCAGCTCTTCGGGCAGGGATTCCTGCAGTTCCAGAACATCTTCCTGCCGGTGGGCATCTCGTTCTTCGTCTTCCAGTCGATGAGCTACACCATAGACGTTTACCGCGGCCAGCTCAAGCCCCTGTCCAACTGGCTCGACTACCTGTTCTACCTCTCGTTCTTCCCGCAACTGGTGGCCGGCCCGATCGTCCGCGCCCGCGACTTCATCCCGCAGATCCGCCAGAATCCCGTCGTCGTCACACGCACCATGTTCGGCACGGGCGTCTTCCTGATCCTCACGGGGCTGTTCAAAGAAGGCGATCGTCTCGGACTACATCTCGCTCAACTTCGTGGACCGCATCTTCGACGAACCGCTGCTCTACTCCGGCTTCGAATGCCTCATGGGCATCTACGGCTACGCGCTGCAGATCTACTGCGACTTCTCGGGCTACTCGGACATGGCCATCGGCATCGCGCTGTTCATGGGCTTCCGCTTTCCGAAGAACTTCGACGCCCCCTACAAATCGGCCACGATCACCGAATTCTGGCGGCGGTGGCACATCTCGCTCTCGACGTGGCTGCGCGACTACCTGTACATCTCGCTCGGCGGCAACCGCAAGGGCCGCATCCGGACCTACGGCAACCTGCTCCTGACGATGCTGCTGGGCGGCCTGTGGCACGGCGCGGCGGTGCGTTTCATCCTCTGGGGCGGACTGCACGGCGCGGCCCTGGCGCTGCACAAGCTCTGGATGGCCCTCGTTCCGGGCGCCAAGGCCACCGGGGCGCAGATGCACTGGTGGAGCCGCGCGGCGGGCATGCTCCTGACGTTCAACATCGTCTGCCTGGGGTGGCTGATGTTCCGCGCCGAGTCGATGCAGACCGTCTCGCTGATGCTGCACCAGATTTTCGAAAACTTCAACGCCGCGATGATCCCGCAGGTCGTGACGGGCTACGCCGCCGTCTTCGCGCTGATCGCCGCGGGTTACATCCTGCACCTGCTGCCGTCGGCCGTCGACGCCGTCGCGCAGCGGATCGTGGTCCATGCGCCGCTGGTTCTGCAGGTCCTGATGGCCGCGGCGATGATCTGGTGCGTCATGCAGATCAAATCCAGCGACATACAGCCGTTTATCTATTTCCAGTTCTGATACGTATATGGACCCGCTCATGCATCCCGGAATGTCGTTTTCGCCGCTTGCAGCGGCGTTTACAAATTGGACCCACCCCCAAACCCTCGCCTTGCCGGGGGCTTGTCGCACGCGACCGAATTGTCGGCCAAACATTCACTCAACTTTTAGCTTATGAATTGCGACCATAACCTCTTTTTAGCTCTGAACTTCGACGGAGGCCCCTTCATGGACCGTCTGATGCTGACCGTCTCGGGCACGACGATGTGGCTGCCGCTCTACGCGCTGATCCTCTGGCTCGTGTGGCGCCGCGACGGATGGCGCAACGTCATCCTCTTCACGGCGCTGATGATCGCCGCGCTGGTCCTCTCGGACATGATTTCGGGAATCTTCAAGCACAACGGCGTGCTGGGCGGGCTGCTGCCCGACTTCGAACCGCGCTGGCGGCCGATGTTCACCCCCGCGCTCGAAGGGCTGGAGATCAGCTCCCGACTCGCTGCGCAAGCTGCGCTGGCTGACGCCCGACTCGCTCGCCGCCGCGGGCGTTACGCACGACTGGGTCGTACACGTCCCCGTCGAGGCCGTGAGCGGCCGCTTCGGGACCGTCTCGGCCCATGCGGCGGTCATTGTCACGCTGGCCGTGCTGTCGGCCTCGGTCATCCGCCGGCGGTGGTTCACGGGACTGATGGTGCTCTCCACCCTCCTGATCTGCTACTCACGCATCTATCTGGGCAAGCACTACCCGATGGACCTCGTGTGGGGGTCGCTCGTGGGCGTAAAAACACCGAAATATGGCAATCGAACTCAGCGAACAGGAACAGCTTGCGCCGGCAGTCGCTCAAGGCGTTGCGCAATCTGGGCATCGAGCCCTACCCCGCCGCGCGCTACGAAGTGACGGCCACGGCGCGCGAAATCGCCGAAAACTACGACGACGCGAAGAAGAATTTCCAGGACGTCCGCATCGCGGGCCGCATTATGTCGCGCCGCATCATGGGCAGCGCCTCGTTCTTCGAGCTACAAGACCACACGGGCCGCATCCAGATCTACATCCGCCGCGACGACATCTGCCCCGAGGGCGATCCGACGCTCTACAACACCGTGTTCAAGAAACTGCTCGACATCGGCGACTTCGTGGGCGTCGAGGGATTCGCCTTCCGTACCAACACGGGCGAGCTGTCGGTGCACTGCCGCCGCTTCACCGTGCTGTCGAAGTCGATCCGCCCGCTGCCCGTGGTCAAGGAGAAGGACGGCCGGACGTTCGACGCCTTCACCGACCCGGAGGTCCGCTACCGCCAGCGCTACCTCGACCTGATCGTCAATCCGCAGGTGAAGGAGACCTTCGTCCGCCGCGCCAGGATCATGGCCACGATGCGCGAATACTTCAACGAGAAGGGCTACGTCGAGGTCGAGACGCCGATTCTGCAACCCATTCCGGGCGGTGCGTCGGCCCGTCCGTTCATCACGCACCACAATTCGCTGGACATCGACCTCTACCTGCGCATCGCCACGGAGCTGTATCTCAAGAAGCTCATCGTCGGCGGATTCGACGGCGTTTACGAGTTCGGCAAGAACTTCCGCAACGAGGGCATGGACCGCACGCACAACCCCGAGTTCACCTGCATGGAGATCTACGTGGCCTACAAGGACTACCTCTGGATGATGGAGTTCACCGAACAGATGCTCGAACGCGTGGCGCTCGCCGTGAACGGCACGACGGAGCTTACGATCGACGGCCGCGAGGTCTCGTTCAAGGCCCCGTTCCGCCGGCTGACGATGACCGACGCCATCCGCGAAAAGACCGGCTACGACATCACGGGCCAGTCGGAGGAGGAGCTGCGCGAAGCGTGCAAGCGTCTGAATGTCGAGATTGACGAGACGATGGGCAAGGGCAAGCTCATCGACGCCATCTTCGGACAGTACTGCGAGGAGGAGCTCGTACAGCCCACCTTCATCACCGACTATCCGATCGAAATGTCGCCCCTCTGCAAGCGTCACCGCTCGAATCCCGACCTGACGGAGCGTTTCGAGCTGTTCGTGAACGGCAAGGAGCTGTGCAACGCCTACTCGGAGCTGAACGACCCGATCGACCAACTGGAGCGTTTCCAGGAGCAGCTGCGTCTCTCGGAGAAGGGCGACGACGAGGCCATGTTCATCGACATGGACTTCGTGCGCGCGCTGGAATACGGAATGCCCACCTGCTCGGGCATGGGAATCGGCATCGACCGTCTGACGATGTTCATGACCGGCCAGCCCTCGATCCAAGACGTGCTGTTCTTCCCGCAGATGCGTCCCGAGAAGAAGGTCGTGCGGATCCCGCGGAGGCCTACACCGCCATCGGCGTTCCCGAGGAGTGGGTTCCGTCATACAGAAAATGGGGTACCGTGACCGTAGATCGCTCCGCAAACTCGCCCCGGGCAAGTTCTTCAACGACCTCTGCGGCTTCAACAAGAAAAACAAGCTCGGACTGAAAGCCCCCTCGATCGACGAGGTGAAAGGCTGGTGCGACGCAAATTAAAAATGAAAAATTAAGAATTAAAAATTACGGAACGCCCCGGTCAGAAATTTTTCGATTCGCCCGAAGCGGATCGGCAGGCCGCGACTTCGGCCCAAAACCCGGAAACATCGCGATAAAGTCCCCTCCGAGGAGGGGATTTAGGGGAGGGTAGAATTGCAAACGCGGCGGAACGCCGCGCATGCGAAACCGGGATTCTTGCTAAACAAAGGATAGACTTATTAACATAAAAAAGAATTACAACTATGAGAAAGAAAATTGTTGCCGGCAACTGGAAGATGAACACGCTTCCCGCCGAAGGTGTCGAACTGGCCAAAGGCGTCGTGGCAGGCCGCGGCGAGGTGTGCTCGTGCGTGAACTTCATCGTATGTCCGCCGTTCACCCACCTGGCGATGGTTGCCGAGGCCCTGAAGGGTTCGGACGTCGCACTCGGCGCGCAGGACTGCGCCACGGAGGCCAAAGGCGCCTACACGGGTGAGATCGCTGCCTCGATGATCGCGGCGCTGGGCTGCAAGTACGTGATCCTCGGACACTCGGAGCGCCGCCAGTACTACGGCGAGACCTCCGCCACGCTCAACAAGAAGATGGCGCAGGCCTATGCCAACGATCTGACGCCGATCTACTGCGTGGGCGAGAACCTCGACGAACGCGAGGCCGGCAAGCACTTCGACGTGGTGAAGGCCCAGATCGAGGAGGTGGTCTATAACCTCACGGAAGAGCAGTACAAGAACCTCGTGATCGCCTACGAGCCCGTCTGGGCCATCGGCACGGGCAAGACCGCGACGGCCGAGCAGGCACAGGAGATCCACGCCTACATCCGCAAGGTGCTCGCCGCCAAGTTCGGCGCAGCGGCACAGGAGACCCGATCCTCTACGGAGGTTCCTGCAAGCCCTCGAACGCAGCCGAGATCTTCGCCAAGGAGGACGTGGACGGCGGCCTGATCGGCGGCGCAGCCCTCAAGGCGGAGGACTTCCTCGCCATCGGCAAGGGGTTCACGAAGTAAACCGGACCGTACAAGGACAGAGGCTGCAGGGGCCTCTGTCTCTTTATCCGACCCGGATTTCCCAACCATAACTACGACACCATGAAAAGACCCCTGCTTCTCGGAATCGGGAAGCAGGGGTCCGTTTTCATCCGCGGGAAGCCGCAGGGATCAGTCGTCGAAGCCGATCACATTGAACTGACGGTCGAACTTGATCTCGAGCCCGTTCGAAAGCTCGATCTCCCAGGTGTACTTGTTCCGCTCGATCTTCCGGATATACTGGTTCGGGAAGTTGCTCTTGGCGACATACTCCTGGATCTGCGCCGGAACGACCGACGCAGGAACGGCCTCGTACTTCCGCTCCACGGAGGACCACTCGCCGTCGGAACGGAAATCCACCTCGGTCCGGTCCGTATAGGTCACTTCGTACTCCGAGCCGATGAACTTCGGGTCCTCCACCGCGAAGGCCACGGTCAGCCCCTTGAAATGGGCCGCGAGGAACTGTTGCGCGACAGCGGGCAGTTTGTCCACGGCGATCGGACGCTCGCGGTCTCCGGCGAAGGTAGAAGCGATACCGGCGAATAAGAGAACGGCTGCAACAAGAATCTTTTTCATAATCGTAATTTTTTTATCGGTTAATACTGTTTCGTTTTATTTTACGATACAAAGATCGGGCTCGATTCTGAACGGAATCTAAAATCCGCATTTTATCCGGTATTTTTTTCGAAAAACGCGATCGCATGCACCCGACCGGCAGCATCCCGCCGTTCAGACCATCCTCCCGCAAACAGCAAACCGCCCTTCCCGGTTCCATCCGACAACGGCCGAAGCCTTGCCGAATCCTCAACCGGCCGCCGACAGGCGACCCGTGCCCCCGGCCGTCGCCGCAAACCTCCCGCATCGCCGGCAATCGGCTCGAAACAAGGACAGCCCGGCCCCAACGACGGCCGCACCGCCCCTCCCGGGGACGGACGATCATGCAATCGCCCACCCCCGAAAGCATTCCCCGTCTCCGGAAACAGAAAAATCCGGATGTCCCGCAAAAGCGGAACATCCGGATTTTGACGGACGTCCCATTCGGGTTTTGTTTAGGATGTGCGGGAATATCCGCTTACAAATCCAAAAGGCTACATCTTCTTGCCCACGTTGGTCTTCTTCGCAACCTTCGGAGCCGCAGCCTTGGCCGAAGCGGACTTCGGAGCTGCGGGCTTCTTCGCTGCGGCAGCCTTCTTGGGAGCGGCCTTTCTTAGCCTCGCCCTCGACTACCGTAGCCTCCTCGACGGCATCGGTAGCCTTCGCGGCGCTCTTGCGCGAACGGCGCGTCTTGGGTTTTGCCTCCGAAGCAGCGGCGGGCGCGATGCCCAGCGTGTAAGGCTCGTTGAAGTCCACGAACTCGATGATGCACATGTCGGCAGCATCGCCCAGACGGAAGCCCGTCTTCAGGATGCGCGTGTAGCCGCCCGGACGCTCCGCGATCTTCGGAGCGATCGTGCGGAACAGCTCCGTCACGGCCTCCTTCTGTTTCAGGTACGAGAATACGATACGGCGCGAGTGGGTCGTGTCCTCCTTCGACTTGGTCACCAGAGGCTCCACGAAACGCGGACGGCCTTGGCTTTCGCAAGCGTCGTCTCGATGCGCTTGTGCAGAATCAGCGACGAGGCCATGTTCGAAAGCATCGCCTTGCGGTGTCCTGCCTGACGGCCGAGGTGGTTGAAATTCTTATTGTGTCTCATAATTAGTCTTTGTCAAGTTTGTAGATTGATACGTCCATACCGAACTTCAGGTTGAGCGAGGTCAGCAACTCGTCCAGCTCCGTGAGCGACTTCTTGCCGAAAGTTGCGGAACTTCAGCAGGTCGTTGCGGTTCAGCTTCACGAGGTCCCCCACCGTATCGACATCGGCGGCCTTCAGGCAGTTCAGGGCGCGGACCGAAAGGTCCTGATCCGAGAGCTTCGTCTTCAGCAGCTGACGCATGTGGAGCACATCCTCGTCGAACTCCTCGGTTCCGTTCGTATCCTCCATATTGACGGTGATCTTCTCGTCGGAGAAGAGCATGAAGTGCTGGATAAGGATTTTTGGCGGCCTCCTTCAGAGCCTCCTTGGGGTGAATCGACCCGTCGGTAGTAATTTCCAAATTCAACTTCTCGTAGTCGGTCTTCTGCTCGACACGGTAGTTTTCGATCGAGTACTTCACGTTCTTGATGGGCGTGAAGATCGAGTCGATCGGAAGCGTTCCGAACTCGCTTTCAGCGGGAGCGTTCTCCTCGGCAGGCACGTAGCCGCGGCCCTTGCCGATCGTGAGCGTCATCTGCATCTTCGTACCGGAGCGAGGTGGCAGATCACCAGGTCGGGATTCAGCACCTTGAAGAACGACAGATAGTTCGAGATATATCCGGCAGTCAGCTCCGTAACACCCGCAACGTTAATGGATACTTTTTCGGCATCCTGATTATCGACTGTGCGGATAAAACGAACCTGCTTCAGATTGAGGATGATGTTCAACATATCCTCCATCACTCCGGGGATAGCGGCAAACTCGTGATCGACACCGGCTACCTTGACAGTCGTGATTGCGTAACCCTCCAGCGAAGAGAGCAGAATACGACGCAAAGCGTTACCGACAGTCATACCGAATCCGGGCTCCAGCGGTCGGAACTCGAACTTTCCGAACGATGAAGTGGACTCGAGCATTATAACCTTCTCAGGTTTCTGGAATGCTAATATTGCCATAATAGTTGATTTGATAGATTACTACTTCGAGTACAACTCGACGATGAGCTGCTCCTTGATGTTCTCGGGAATCTCCTCACGCTCGGGCTTCTGCAGGAACTTGCCGCTCATCGAGGCGTTGTCCCACTCGAGCCAGGCGTAGCGGCTCTTCGACGAGCCGGCCAGAGATGCCGTGATCACCTCCAGACTCTTCGACTTCTCGCGAACCGACACCACGTCACCCGCACGGAGCGAGTACGAGGGGATGTTCACGACACTGCCGTTCACGCAGATGTGGCAGTGCGAAACGAGCTGGCGGGCAGCTGCACGCGTCGGGGCGATACCCAAGCGGTAAACGACGTTGTCCAGACGGCACTCGAGCAGCTTGAGCAGATTCTCGCCCGTGATGCCGCCCATGCGGGCAGCCTGTTCGTAGGTACGGGCGAACTGCTTCTCCAGCAGGCCGTACGTGTACTTCGCCTTCTGCTTCTCGCTGAGCTGCGTGCCGTACTCCGACACTTTCTTGCGCTTGCGCGCCAGACCGTGCTGTCCGGGAGGGAAGTTGCGCTTCTCGAGCACCTTGTCCGCACCATAGATAGCTTCGCCGAACTTACGGGCGATTTTCGATTTTGGTCCTATGTATTTTCCCATTGTTCTGTCTTTTTTTTAAAACCTTGAAATTATCCTTAACCTGTGCCTGAATTATACGCGGCGGCGGTTAGGAGCACGGCAGCCGTTGTGCGGCAGCGGCGTAACGTCGATGATCTCCATCACCTCGATACCGGCGCCGTGGATCGTGCGCACGGCCGACTCGCGACCTGCACCCGGACCCTTCACATAAACCTTCACCTTGCGCAGGCCCATGTCGTAAGCGACCTTGGCGCAATCCGCCGAAGCGGTCTGTGCGGCGTACGGAGTATTCTTCTTCGAACCACGGAAACCCATCTTGCCGGCCGACGACCAGCTGATGACGTCACCCACCTCGTTGGTGATGGTGATGATCACATTGTTGAAAGTGGAGTGCACATAGGCATTGCCCACGGCACCGACCTTAACAACCTTTTTCTTAACTGTTCCAGTTTTCTTTGCCATAATTCTCTAAAGATTACTTCGTTGCCTTTTTCTTGTTTGCGACAGTCTTCTTGCGGCCCTTGCGGGTACGCGCGTTGTTCTTGGTAGACTGACCGCGAACGGGCAGCCCCAGACGGTGACGGATGCCGCGATAGCAGCCGATATCCATCAGGCGCTTGATGTTGAGCTGGACCATCGAACGGCACTCGCCCTCGACTTTCAGACCCAGGTCGGCGATCGTCGAACGGATCGCACCGATCTGGTCGTCCGTCCAGTCCTGTACTTTGACGTCGTAGCTGATACCAGCGTCTCGAGAATCTTACGAGCCGTCGAACGACCGATACCGTAGATATAGGTCAGGCCGATCTCGCCTCTTTTGTTTTTCGGTAAATCTACACCGACTATACGTGCCATATAAATTCTTTTTCTTTTTTGACTTGTTTAAAAAACATTACCCCTGGCGCATTTTGAACTTGGGATTCTTCTTGCAAATGACGTAGAGCTTGCCCTTGCGCTTCACAATCTTGCAATCCTCGCTTCTCTTCTTGATGGATGCTTTTACTTTCATGATTTTCAAGCAATCTAATGTTATTTGTACCGGAAAGATATACGTCCCTTCGTCAGATCGTAGGGCGTCATCTCCACTTTTACTTTATCTCCGGGAAGGATCTTGATGTAATGCATGCGCATCTTCCCCGAGATATGGGCCGTGAGCACGTGACCGTTGTCCAGCTCGACGCGGAACATGGCGTTGGACAACGCCTCGATGATCGTGCCGTCCCTTTCGATAGCAGCCTGTTTTGCCATAGAGTCTTAATTTTTTAGTGCCTGTTCGATGATACTGTAGTCCGTCAGCACGTCGGGACCCGACTTGCGGACCGCCACGGCGAACTCGAAGTGCGCCGCCGGCTTGCGGTCCCGCGTACGGACCGTCCAGCCATCCTGCTCGAAAACCACCGCCTTGGTCCCCATGTTGATCATGGGCTCGATGCAGATGACCATGCCCTCTTTGAGAAGGGGTCCTCTGCCGCGCGCGCCGTAGTTCGGAACACCGGGGTCTTCGTGCATTTTCCGACCCAAACCGTGTCCCTCCAGCTCGCGCACCACGCCGTAGCCGAAACGCTCGGCGTGCTCCTGCACGGCGGCCGATATGTCGCCCACGCGATTACCGGCTCTGGCCTGCGCCGTACCTTTATAAAGAGCCTCTTTGGTGACTTCCATCAGCCGCGTACTTCCTCGGCGACCTCTCCCACGGCGAACGTATACGCCGAATCACCAACAAACCCCTTCATAAACGTACCGCAATCGACCGAAACGATGTCGCCCTCTTTGAGGACGCATTTCGAGGATGGGATACCGTGAACAACCTGCTCGTTTACCGAAATGCACAACGAAGCGGGAAATCCCTGATACCCGAGGAAAGCGGGAACCGCTCCGTGCGCCCGGATGAAATCCTCGGCGATCGTGTCCAACTCCTTGGTCGTGACGCCCGGACGAATGTGGCGACCCACCTCGGCCAGCGTCTTCGACACCAGGACGTTGTTTTCACGGAGCAGTTCGATCTCCTCGTCTGTCTTCAAGTAAATCATTTCTTCGCGTTAAGAACTCTTCGGAAAATCCTAATGACGCCCCTGGATACGGCCGGTCTTCATCAGACCGTCGTAGTGGCGCATCAGCAGGTAGCTCTCGATCTGCTTCAGAGTGTCGAGCACCACGCCCACCATGATCAGCAGCGACGTACCTCCGTAGAAGTAGGCGAACGCCTGCTGGATGCCCAGGAATTTCATCGCCAGCGCGGGCAGAATGGCCACGATGGCGAGGAAGAACGAGCCGGGAAGCGTGATACGCGTCATGATGGTGTCGATGTAGTTCACGGTCTGCTTGCCCGGTTTCACTCCCGGGATGAAGCCGCCGTTGCGCTTCATGTCATCGGCCATCATTTGAGGATTGATGATAATCGCGGTGTAGAAGTAGGTGAACGCGATTACCAGCACCGCGAGCGTAAAGTTGTACCAGAAGCCGGTCATCGAGCTGAAAGCAGCCGCGAAGGCCGTACCGGAGAACAGCGCCGGAATGAACATCAGGGCCTGCGCGAAGATGATGGGCATCACGTTGGCCGCATTCATCTTCAGCGGAATGTACTGCCGCACACCGCCGTACTGCTTGTTGCCGACGATACGCTTCGCATACTGCACGGGGACCTTGCGGACCGCCTGCACCAGGGCGATCGTCGCCATGAAGACGAGGAACAGGAGCACCAGTTCGAGAATCAGCATGATCGCGCTGCCCGAGGCCGTCTGGAAACGCGCATTGACCTCGGCCAGAAGCGCGTGGGGAAGACGGGCCACGATACCGATCATGATGATCAGCGAAATGCCGTTACCGATACCCTTGTCCGTGATCTTCTCGCCCAGCCACATGATGAACATGGTGCCGGCGATCAGAATCGTCGTGGCATAGGCGACGAAGCCGAACGTATTGCCGTAGACGAACGCCGTGGGGACCTGATGGTACAGGTTGGCGATGTAGGCCGGGCCCTGCAGGATCAGCACGCCGATCGTGAGGAAACGGGTCCACTGGTTCATCTTGCGGCGGCCGCTCTCACCTTCCTTCTGCATTTTCTGGAAATACGGGACCATCATGCCCATGAGCTGAATGATGATCGAGGCGGTGATGTACGGCATGACTCCGAGCGCGAAAATAGCGGCGTTGCCAAATGCACCGCCAGAGAAGACGTTCAGCAGGCCCAGAAGCCCGTTGCCTTCCAACTGGCTGGCATACGCCGACCCCTCGCCCAGGGCGTTGGGGTTGATGCCCGGAATCACGACGAAACTGCCCAAGCGATAGACCAGCAGCAGCCCGATCGTGTACAACACACGCTTGCGCAGCTCCTCGATCTTGTAGATGTTCTTGAGCGTTTCAACCAATTTCTTGTTGGTCGCCAGAAGAGCGATGACCACCATAAAGACGATACCAACAATGAGATACTGATTCATAATTTTTGGGTTCTAAGGTTGCTTACAGTTTTTCGACGCTGCCGCCGGCCGCCGTAATCGCCGCCTCGGCGCTCTTCGAGAAGGCGTGCGCCTTGACGGCCAGCGCCTTCGTGATCGAGCCGTTGCCCAGAATCTTCACCTTGTCCTTCGACGAGATGAAACCTGCGTCCACGAGCGTGTCGATCGTAACCTCCGTCAGCGACTTCTTGGCCGCCAGCTCCTCGAGCGTCGAGAGGTTGATGGCCTTGAATTCGACACGCTTGAGGTTCGTGAAGCCGAACTTGGGGAGACGGCGCTGAAGCGGCATCTGACCACCCTCGAAACCGAGCTTGCGCGAGTAACCCGAACGCGACTGAGCACCCTTGTGACCACGGGTGGCCGTGCCGCCGTACCCCGAACCTGCACCGCGGCCGATTCGCTTGTCGTGGTGCGTAGAACCCTTTGCGGGTTTGAGATTATTGAGTTCCATTGTTATAGTCCGTTAGCTGTTAAACTTATTCTGCGGCCTGTGCAGCCTCCTCCTTGACCTCGGCTTTCTTGGCCTTGGGGGCAGCCTTCTTGGCGGGGGCTACTTCCTCGACCTTCACGAGGTGCTTCACGCGCTCGATCATACCCTTGATGATAACCGAATCGTCGTGCTCGACGCTCGCGTTGATCTCTTCAGGCCCAGCGCGTCGAGGTTCTTGCACTGACGCTCCGTGGCACCGATGCGGCTCTTGATCTGGGTGATTTTCAATCTTGCCATTTTGTCCTTGAGAATTAACCGTTAAACACCTTGTCCATCGAGATCCCGCGCAGGCGTGCCACGCTGTGCGCGTCGCGCAGCTCGCACAGGGCGCCGATGGTCGCCTTCACCAGGTTGTGGGGGTTCGACGAACCCTTGCTCTTGGCAAGCACGTTCTTCACGCCCACCGACTCCAGCACGGCACGCATGGCGCCGCCGGCGATGATACCCGTACCGGGAGCGGCCGGACGAATCATCACGAGCGAGCCGCCGTAACGCTGCTCCTGCTTGTGGGGAATCGTACCGTTGATGACCGGGATCTTCACCAGGTTCTTCTTGGCATCCTCCACGCCCTTGGCGATGGCGGCCTGCACTTCCGAAGCCTTGCCCAGGCCGTAGCCCACCACGCCGTCCTCGTTGCCTACGACGACGATGGCCGAGAAACTGAACGTGCGGCCGCCCTTCGTAACCTTCGTTACACGCTGAATGCTGACGAGACGGTCCTTGAGTTCGAGGTCGCTCGTGCGTACTTTCTTTATGTTGGTATTTGCCATGATCGTTTAGAATTTAAGTCCGCCTTCGCGTGCTGCTTCGGCCAGCTGTTTAACTCGTCCGTGATAAAGGTAACCGTTGCGGTCGAAAGCGACGGCCGAAATGCCTTTGGCCGCAGCGCGCTCGGCGGCCAGCTTGCCCACCAGGGCGGCCACTTCGCACTTGGTCTTGCCGGCGGCGGCTTCGGCCACCTCCTTGTCCAGCGAGGAGGCCGTCGCGAGGGTCACACCTGCGAGGTCATCAATAAACTGCACGTAGATCTGCTTGTTGCTACGGAATACAGTCATGCGAGGCTGTGCGGGCGTTCCGCTCACGATCTTGCGGATACGCATCTTGATCCTCTCTCTTCTTTCTATCTTGTTCAGTGACATAACTTCAGACTATTTACTATTTAGCACCTGCGGATTTGCCGGCCTTGCGACGGATCTGCTCGCCGACGAACTTGATACCCTTGCCCTTGTACGGCTCCGGCTTGCGCAGCGAGCGGAGCTTGGCGGCCACCTGGCCGATGAGCTGCTTGTCGGCGCTCTTGAGCGTCACGATCGGGTTGCCCTTTCTTCTCCGTGACGGCCGTGGCGGTCACCTCCTTCGGAAGCAGGAAATGCGTATCGTGCGAATAGCCCAGGCTCATCTCGAGCACCTGGCCCTTCACCTCGGCCTTGAAGCCGACGCCCACGAGCTCCTGCTTGATCTCGTAACCCTTCGACACGCCGACGACCATGTTCTGGATCAGCGCGCGGTAGAGTCCGTGCATCGAACGGTGGCGGGGCTGGTTCGTGGGACGGGTCACCAGAACGGCGGGAACTTCCTTGCCCGTGTGAACGTCCGTGTGCGTGCCGACCTCTACTTTGATATCCGAGTCCACCTTCTGGCTCAGCGTCCCGAGTGGCCCTTTCACGCTTACCGTATTGTCGGCTGCGACCTCCACGGTCACGCCGGCAGGCAGGTTTACAGGTAATTTACCAATTCTTGACATTGTCTCTGTACGTTTTGAAAATTTGCAATTAGTAGATGTAGCACAGCACCTCGCCGCCCACGTTCTCCTTGCGGGCCTTGGCGTCGGTCATGATGCCTTTCGAAGTCGAGAGGATGGCGATGCCCAGACCGTTCAGCACGCGGGGCATGTCCGCAACCGACGCATACTGGCGCAGACCGGGACGGCTCACGCGCTTGAGGTTCTTGATGGCGTTGGTCTTCGTGGCGGCGTCCCACTTCAGCGCGATCTTGATCGAGGGGTGTCCCTTCTCGTCGGTGTCGAACTTGTAAGCGAGGATGTAGCCCTGCTCGTAGAGGATCTTGGTGATCTCCTGTTTAATTTTGGAACCGGGAGCTTCAACCACTTTGTGGTTGGCTTTCACCGCGTTTCTAATTCTGGTCAGAAAGTCCGCGATAGGATCAGTCATAACGAATAGAAGTTAAAATTAAAAAATGGTTAATTAGCTGGGCCTTCGATATTTCACGGCAGCCCTTTGTTTTTATTTCTTTGAGGTTCAGGATATTAGCCCCACCCCTTTTCTTGCCGGCAACCCCACCCGCATACGCACGCGAGGGCCTAAAGCGCGCAAATATACGCATTATTTTCCAAACAGCCAAGTTATCGCCTGATTTTTAGCGATTTTAGCCCTGCCTCCGGAACGCAGACAATGTTAGCACCCGATGTTGCTAACATGTATCCGCACAAAATTCCCTTTCGGCGACAGTCTTTCGGTTCCTCCGGCACGGCATTCGCCGCACCCTGGTCCCGATTCCCGCCCTTCGGAACGCCACACGGACCGCCCTACGCAGCCCCGTTTCGTCCCTCCGTTCCGGCAGCCTGAAAGTCCCCGCTTCCGCCGCATTGCGCAACTTCCGCATTGTCCCTTCGGCTAAACCTTCCGGCATCCGCCCTCCGCTCACGCAGCCACGGCATCAACCTTCCGGCCCCTGGTCCGAGAAATTTGTAACCAAGCGCCCAACCCCTCGTTACGCCCCACATATCGGGAAGTTACCGCTTGCGGCGGCACTTTCCCCGACACTGTGACGTATCTACACGGGCTGAACACCCCTATCGGCCCCGTTTCCTTCCGAGAGACTCGCTCTCCACAGGCTCCTCACCTTCCGGAAAACGGAACTTTTATTCAGAATCGCAGGATCTGCGGGTTTCAGGCGGTCGCACGCTCGCCCCTCCCCGCACCTGCGGCTGCTACCAGCTGGCTTTCGTAACGCCCGGGATCAGCCCCTTCGAGGCCATCTCGCGGAACTGGATACGGCTGATGCCGAACAGGCGGATATAGCCCTTGGGACGGCCGGTGATCTTGCAGCGGTTGTGCTGGCGGATCGGATTCGAGTTGCGGGGCAGCTTCGCAAGCGCCTGCCATGCCTCCTCGTGATCCATCTCACCGCTCTTCACCTTGGCAGCGATCTCCTCGCGCTTGTGGGCGTAACGCTTCGCGAGCTTCTCACGCTTCACCTCGCGTGCCTTCATCGATTCTTTTGCCATAGCTTAATTCTTTTTAGCGTTCTTGAAAGGAAGGCCGAACTCGCGGAGCAAGGCGTAAGCCTCCTCGTCGGTCTTGGCCGTCGTTACGAAGGTGATCTCCATGCCGAAGATCTTGGTGATCTTGTCGATGTCGATCTCCGGGAAGATGATCTGCTCGGTGATGCCGAGGGTGTAGTTGCCCTGACCGTCGAACTTCTCGTTGATGCCCTTGAAGTCGCGGATGCGGGGGAGCGCCACGGCGATCAGACGCTCGAGGAACTCGTACATCTTCGTATCGCGCAGCGTCACGCGCACGCCGATCGGCATGCCCTTGCGCAGCTTGAAGTTGGAGATGTCCTTCCGCGAACGGGTCTGCACGGCCTTCTGGCCGGCGATCTGCGTCAGCTCGGCCTCGGCCACGTCGATCAGCTTCTTGTCGGCGACGGCCTGACCCATACCCTGATTGATTACGATCTTGGTGAGCTTCGGGCACTGCATTACGCTCGAGTAGCCGAACTCCTTCATAAGGGCAGGCATGATCTGCTCCTTATACTGTGTCTTGAGTGTAGGTACGTATGCCATTATTTGATCTCCTCCCCTGACTTTTTAGCGTAACGAACTAATTTACCTTTGGCGTCCTTCTTGCGGCCGACCTTGGTGGGTTTGCCCGACTTGGGGTCGATGAGCATCAGGTTCGAAATGTGGATCGGAGCCTCCTGCTCGAGGATACCGCCCTGGGGATTCTTCGCATTGGGCTTGGTGGCCTTCTTGCAGAGGTTCACACCCTCGACGATGGCACGCTGCTTCGAAACCTCGACCTTCAGGACTTTGCCCTGCTGGCCCTTGCTGTCACCGGCGATGACCTGAACCTGGTCCCCCTTCTTAATATGTAATTTCACTGACATATCCGAAATTGTTTTTATGATTACAATACTTCGGGTGCGAGGGAGATAATCTTCATATACTGGTCACGCAGCTCACGAGCCACGGGGCCGAATATACGAGTACCGCGCATTTCACCCTGGTTGTTAAGCAGCACCACGGCGTTGTCGTCGAAACGAATGTACGAACCGTTGGCACGTCTGATTTCCTTCGTGGTTCTCACGACTACGGCTTTCGACACGGCGCCCTTCTTGACATCGCCCGAAGGAGTCGCGCTCTTCACCGCAACCACGATCTTATCGCCGATAGATGCGTAGCGGCGCTTCGTGCCGCCGAGCACCCGGATGCAAAGTACCTCCTTCGCTCCGCTGTTATCAGCTACTACGAGTCTACTTTCCTGTTGTATCATAACTACTTAGCTCTTTCAATGATTTGTACTAATCTCCAACGCTTCGTCTTGCTCAGCGGGCGGGTCTCCATGATGCGTACGGTA
>VOFH01003489.1_pt1 | contig 34274 bp, 44 predicted proteins | sample 5384091 | NCBI WGS metagenome assembly VOFH01 (sample SAMN12384727, study PRJNA508395) | human gut metagenome | isolation source: healthy gut G | host: Homo sapiens
GTTCATTGACTGCAGGGGAATACAGGTCATTATGGATGGAGAGGAGCAGAAACCTTATGCACCGGACAATAACAGCTTTGGTGGGGATATTTTTGCTGATGAGATCATAGTAAAATATACTTATGAGACGATATCTAATCCGTCAACAACGGTACTTGTGACATATAGGGTTGATGCATCCGGAAAAATCCGTGTGGATGTACATTATAATGGAGTAAAAGGACTGCCTGAGCTTCCGGTGTTTGGAATGCGTTTTATCATGCCGACACTTGCAGATAAATATATCTATAAGGGTTTGTCCGGTGAGACATATCCGGATAGAAAAGCAGGTGCCGAAAAGGGCATTTACGAAGTCACAGATCTGAGCTTAACACCTTACCTTGTCCCACAGGAATGTGGAATGAGAATGGATACAGAGTGGCTCGAAATTAGCAGACATACAAGTCTTGACAATAGTAGAACAGATCATTCGCCACAGACACTCCGCATTGAGAAGATGGATCGGGAATTTGCTTTTTCATGCCTTCCTTATACAGCATCTGAAATTGAAAATGCTCTGCATCATGAGGAATTACCACCAGCAAGAAGAACGATTTTATGTGTATACGGAGCAGTCAGAGGAGTCGGAGGTATCGACAGCTGGGGAACTGATGTGGCAGACGAATATCATGTCAGTGCAGAAGAGGATATCAGATATTCATTCACCATCTGTTAGTCGCAATTGAAGTGTAGAACGGTATCGGAAAGCAGATCTAAGAAAAAGAGGGTGGCTCTAAATGCTGTTAGTATACGAAAACAAAGATAAGGGAATATCAGCAGAGTGGAAAAAAACAGTACATATGCCACCACATTTACATGAAGCAATAGAGGTTGTGTATGTCACAAATGGAAATATTGCACTTGGAGTCGGAATGGAGCTGTATAACATGGACGAAGGTGATTTTGCGATAGTGTTTCCGAATGTGATACACCATTATCAGGTTTTTGACGAAAAAGAAAATAAAGCTATTTTCCTTTATATAGATCCGGCAGTTCTTTCAGGATTTTTGAAAGAATTACAAATATACAGTCCCAAAAATCCGGTGTTAAAAAAAGAAAATGTACATCCGGATGTGGTTCATGCAATAAAATTTTTGATGCAAAATCCAGAGTGTACTCCGATATTGGCACAGGCATATGCACAAATAATTCTTGCATATGTATTCACTGAAATACCGATGATCGATAAAAAATCGTTAGGAAGTAATGATTTGATTTACAATTCTGTGGAGTATATAGCAAAAAATTTTAGAGATGAAATCAGTCTTGAAAAGATGGCATTCGATCTGGGGATAAGTAAATACGTGTTGTCGAGAATGTTTGCTAAAACTTTTCATTGTAACTTCAGCAAATATTTGAATGGCGTGCGATTAAATTATGCAGTTGGCGCATTAGAAAATACGCAGGATACGATAACAAACATATGTCTTGAATGTGGTTTTGAAAGTCAAAGGACATTTAACCGGGTTTTTAAGGAGAGGTACAAGATGACGCCAAGAGAATATCGTAAAAGATTAGAGATTGGGCTATAGGACTACGGCAATAACACTTGAAAATAATGAAAAATAGTGTAAAAATAGTGAAAATTTTCTGAAAAAACAATATAAAACAACCAACGGTTTCACAAACGCAACTAATTTGAAATTGTTCGTTGCATATAGGATTGCTATAATAAAATCACAAGTTCTTGGAAAAACAAAAAATGAAAAGAGGCTGAGATTTTATGAAAACAATTGGCAATAAAATAAAAGAATTACGTCGTTCCAAAGGCATGTCCCAGAAAGATATTGCAGATAAATTAGGAGTTACCAGTCAGGCGGTAAGCAAATGGGAGAATGACGGCTCGCTGCCGGAAATGACAATGCTGCCGGATATTGCGTCCTTATTCGGGATTCAGATTGATGATCTGTTTGAATACTCTACCGACAAACGTTACGAGAGTATTGAAAAGAAATTGCAATATGGAAGAGTCATGACAAATATGGAATTTGAGAATGAAGAAGCATTCCTGATCCGCGAGGTAGAGGCAGACCCGACGAATTATCATGCAATTTCTCTGCTTGGAGACTTTTACGGACACCGGGCAGAATGTATGTACCAAAAGTCAGTGTATTACGCAAAGCGGGCAATTGATTTACATCCAAACCAGAAGGGCGATATCAACAACATCAATAACGGAAATCATGGAAAACGGTTTGACTGGGATACAGCCAATCATCAGGAGTTGATCAGATATTGGTACAAATTATTAAAGACTGCACCGGAAAATACAAGGGTATATTTTTATCTGCTGGATAACCTGATTGACGATGGACGGATTGAGGAGGCAAAAACTGTTTTAAAAGAATCCTATCAGAAAAATCCAGATGAACTGAATGCTTTTTATGAGGTTTTTATCAAAGAAAAACAGGTGGGATTCGAAGCTGTGAAGGCAGAGTATGAGGCACTGGCGAAAGCAAATGAAAATAGCTGGAGAATTTTATTTTCCATTGCAAATGTATTTTCATACAATGAATACTTTAAAGAGGCAATCCAGATGTGGCAAAAGACATTCGACTGCATGCCAAAACCACGATATACAGATTCATTGGAAGCGATGGCACAGTGCTGTGTCAGAATGGGTGATCACGAGAGTGCAGTAGAATATTATAAGAAAGAACTGGAACTTTTACGTGAGGACTGGGGCTTAAAATACGGTGCTGAGGTAGATGCATTGGAGGAGAAAATCAGGGCACTGCAGTAAAAATCCGGAGTGCATGCACTACACGGAGCTGGCAGAAAGTGTGAAACATTTTAAAGAGAAAGAAGGAGGGCGTGAAGAAATGAGTGAGATTGTAGAGAGATATATTAATGAACGCGTCGAAGAACGTGTCGAAGAACGTGTGAAGGAATGTGTCGAAGAACGCGTGAATGAATGTGTCGAAGAACGTGTGAAAGAACGTGTAGAAAAAGAAAAGACAATTTCGGTTCAAAATCTCATGAACAACATGAAATGGACGTTAGACCAGGCACTTGACGCACTTGGAATTAAGGGGAAGGAAAGAACACTTATCACCCAGCAGTTACAAAAATAATAAAGCATTAAGTAAGGAGAGGCTTCAAAAAGGGAGTCTCTTTTCTTTATAGCATAAATCGTATTTCAGACCACAAGCCCCGTTCTTCCACAAAATTGTTGTCAAAACCGCCACAGAGTTATAATATAGTAAAAAGACGTGCGCAAAGCAGTCCGTGAAAAGAAAAGTAACAGGCAGGTCTGGTTGATGCATAGAAGTGATCGTTACGGAAAATAGAGGAGAAAAAGATGTTATTAGAACCAATTATCACAAGTTTATTAGAGACAGACATGTACAAGTTTTCGATGGGACAGTGTATTTACCATCAGTTTTCAGATTATAAGACAACCTGGTCTTTTAAATGCAGAAACACCGACGTTCACTTTACCCATGAGATGGTGGAGGAGATCAAGGAGCAGATCAAGGCATACTGTGGATTGCGTTTCACAGAAGAGGAGCTGGAATATCTGCATAAGATCAAATGGATGAAGGGAAGCTATGTGGATTTCTTAAGACTGTGGCAGCCTCGATATGAAGATTATGAGATTACGGAGGACGCAGAATGTGGACTGACGATCGAAACATTCGGAACATGGCTGAACACTTCCCTGTATGAGATTCCGACGCTTGCCATTGTAAATGAAGTTTATTTCCGCATGGCATATCATTATGACGATCTGCTTGCAAGTTTTGAGAAAAAGCTGGGTGAAAAAATTACTTTATTGAAAAACAGTACCTATAACCTTGGACTGTTCAGCGAATTTGGACTCAGAAGAAGACTCTCTGCCGGGGCACAGGAACTGGCAGTGAAAAAATTAAACGAGAATAAATATCCTGGTTCTACGTTTGTAGGAACATCCAATGTATTCCTTGCAAAAAAAAATATGGCATCACTCCGGTAGGAACGATGGCGCATGAATGGATCATGTGTGTCGGACAGGGAAATCATAAGCACAATCCGGCATATTCAAACTGGTATGCGCTGGATTGGTGGGTAAAAGAATACGGTATTTTAAATGGAACGGCATTGACCGATGCTATTACAACAGACTGCTTCTTAAGAGATTTCCAGTTGCCTTACGCAACACTGTTTTCCGGTGTGCGTCATGACAGCGGCAATCCGTTTGAGTGGGGAGAGAAAATGATCCGCCACTACGAGAGCCTTGGAATCGATCCAAAAACGAAAACACTGTTATTTAGCGACAGTCTCGATTTTGAGCGGGCAGATAAGATCGCATCTTATTTTGCAGGAAAAGTAAAAATTGCATTTGGAATCGGAACTTATATTTCAAATGACACGGATGTTCCGGCGTTGAATATTGTCATGAAGACAACCAAGTGTAATGGAATGGATGTTGCCAAGATTTCGGATACTCCGGGAAAAGGCATGTGCAAAAATCCGGAATATGTGGAATATCTTCAGAGATGTATCAGCTGGAGAATGGAAAACGACAGATAAAAAGAAAGGTGTGGGGGTATGCAGAACTATTCAGGAGAAGCTGGGTTACAGTATCATTTACAGATCAGACCGGGGGATGTGGGGCGTTATGTGATCCTGCCGGGAGATCCGAAGCGGTGTGAGAAGATCGCAAAACATTTTGAGGATGCAAAACTTGTGGCAGACAGCAGGGAGTTTGTCACCTACACAGGCTATCTGGAAGGTGAGAAGGTCAGTGTGACATCCACCGGGATTGGCGGCCCGTCCGCATCAATTGCGATGGAGGAACTGGTGCAGTGCGGTGCAGATACATTTGTGCGTGTTGGAACATGTGGCGGAATCGATCTGGATGTCAAGGGTGGTGATATTGTGATCGCTACCGGAGCAGTCCGCATGGAAGGAACCAGCAGGGAATACGCACCGATCGAGTATCCGGCAGTGGCAGATCTTGAGGTGGCAAATGCACTTGTTGCGGCAGCAAAGGAACTTGGGGTTACTTATCATACCGGAGTAGTCCAGTGCAAAGATGCATTTTACGGACAGCATGAGCCGGAGCGCATGCCGGTAAGCTATGAACTTTTGAATAAGTGGGAGGCATGGAAACGTCTGGGCTGCAAGGCGTCTGAGATGGAATCAGCGGCATTGTTTATTGTGGCTGCGCATCTGAAAGTCCGCTGTGGTTCTGATTTTCTTGTTATGGGAAATCAGGAGCGCAATGCCCTCGGCATGGATAATCCGATCGTTCATGACACGGAGGCAGCAGTGATGGTCGGCGTGGAGGCAATCCGCAGACTGATCAGGGCAGACCGTGAAAAATAATGCGTGAGTGGGAAAAGTTTTACCTGAAAAGCAGATTTCAATGGAGAACAGAAAATGGGGTGTGAGAATCATGGAAGCAAAAAAGTACCGTAGGATTTTTACAATTGTAGTTGATTCCTGTGGAATCGGTGGAGCAAAAGATGCAGAACGTTTCGGCGATGCGGGAACCGACACGTTAGGACATATTGCGGAGACGGTGGGTAATCTTTCAATTCGAATATGCAGAAACTTGGAATTGCCAATTTAAAAGAGCTGAAGAATATCGCACCGGTGGAAAAACCAATGGGATATTTTACAAAACTCTCTGAGGCGAGCAACGGAAAAGATACCATGACCGGACACTGGGAAATGATGGGACTTCATATTACCAAGCCATTTTTGACATTTACCGAGCACGGTTTTCCAAAGGAACTGATCGATGAATTGGAAAAACGTACCGGTCACAAAGTGATTGGAAACAAGAGTGCGAGTGGAACCGAAATCTTAGAGGAACTGGGCGAGGAAGAGATCGCAACCGGGCATATGATCGTGTATACATCTGCGGATTCGGTTCTTCAGATCTGTGGAAACGAGGAAACGTTTGGGCTAAAGGAACTTTACCGCTGCTGTGAGATCGCCAGAGAGATCACCATGAAAGATGAATGGAAAGTTGGGCGTGTCATTGCAAGACCTTATGTTGGAAAGAAAAAAGGTGAGTTTGTCCGCACCAGCAACCGTCATGATTATGCCTTAAAGCCATATGGAAGAACCGCATTAAATGCGTTAAAAGACGCCGGATATGATGTGATCTCTGTCGGAAAAATCCGGGATATTTTTGACGGGGAAGGAATCACGGAATCCAATAAGTCCAAAAGCTCGGTACATGGAATGGAGCAGACGATCGAGATCGCAGAGCGCGATTTTACCGGACTTTGTTTTGTGAATCTGGTAGATTTTGATGCACTTTGGGGACACAGAAGAAACGTAAAAGGATACGCAGAGGAACTGGAACGCTTTGACGTGAAACTCGGCGAACTTCTTAAGGTACTTCGGGAAGATGATCTTCTTATCATTACGGCAGACCACGGAAATGATCCAACCTATAAGGGAACAGACCACACCAGGGAACAGGTGATGTTTGTTGCATATTCGCCTTCCATGAAGGGATCAGGAAAGCTTGAAGATCAGGATACATTTGCAGTGATCGGGGCAACGATCGCAGATAATTTTGGTGTGCAGATGCCGGAAGGCACGATTGGTACGTCATTGCTTGCAGAGTTGAAGTGACATAAGAACGTGAAATACTGAAGTGACAGAAGAGTGGAAAATACTGATGTGCTGGCAGGAGAAAGGAAAAACATGGATAAAAAAGATATTTTAAGCAGAGTAGATCACACACTGCTTTCACAGACTGCAACATGGGAAGAAATCCGGCAGATTTTAGACGATGGAATAAAATATGGATGCGCTTCTGCCTGTATCCCGGCTTGCTATGTGAAACAGGCGGCAGAGTATGTCGATGGAAAACTGCCGATCTGTACAGTGATCGGATTGCCAAACGGATACCATACAACGGCGACGAAAATTTTCGAGACCAGAGATGCGGTCGCAAACGGAGCTGACGAGATCGATATGGTCATTAATATCGGATTTTTGAAAGACAAACGGTATGATGAAATCGAGCAGGAAATCCGAAAAATCCATGAGGCATGCAGCGGAAAAACCTTAAAAGTGATCATTGAGACATGCCTTCTGACAGATGAGGAGAAAATCAAGATGTGTGAGATCGTGACGAATGCAGGCGCAGAGTTCATTAAGACCTCCACCGGATTTTCCACCGCAGGAGCTACTTTTTCGGATGTGGAACTGATGAGACAATACGTTGGCACAAACGTGAAAGTAAAGGCAGCCGGAGGAATTTCTTCTTTTGAAGATTCGGAAAAATTTATTGAACTTGGCGCAGACCGGCTTGGCACGAGTCGGCTGGTGAAAATTATGAAACATGTATAAGTTGTTGGATTTTTTGCACACTTGGAAACAATATATAATAATTCTGGCATTGCACTTGCACTTTGACAGAGTAACGTGTATGTGCTATGAGATGGAGAGAAATGCAAAGAAATTGCATAAAAGAGCCGGAGGCAGGATTGAGTGATATGCCCCCGGCTTACTTTTTTGTTTTTGACAATTTTACAGGTATTCCACTAATTCTTTTACAGGAATACGGTCTTTGGCTGGTTTTACCACACTGGCATCTGCATAACCGATGGCGAGAATATTGATCGGTTCTAAGGAGTCAGGAAGTTTGAATTCCTCTTTTAGCACATCCGGTTTGAAATAACAGATCCAGACAGTTCCAAGTCCCTGTTCGACAGCTTCTAACATCATGTGGTCTGTTAAAATGGATGCGTCAATATCGGTTGTCTGCATTCCGTCAAAAGGACGTTTCCATGCTTTTGTTTTGTCGGCACAGACAATGACAGCGACAGGTGCGCCATAAATATTAGTTGCTTTTCCAAGTTTTTCAAGACTTTCCGGACTCAGTACGACAAGCAGTTTTACAGGCTGCTGATTGGCAGCAGTAGGTGCTGCGTGTGCAGCGTTTAAAATTTTATCCAGTTTTTCAGGTTCTACTGGTTTGTCAACGTATTTTCTGACAGAGAAGCGTTCGTTCATAATATCTAATAATTCCATAAACATTCTATTCCTTTCATCGTTTTCTTGCGTTATTGGATATCCATGCTATAATTATATTTTATTTAGACTTTTTAGCAAGTATGCACTTTTTTGGAATATACTATCTAAAAAGTAAGTAAAGATTTTGCAGGGAGAGAAAAATGGCAGAGAAAGAGTTTACATGTCCGGTTGCGGGAACACTGTCGATGATCGGCGGAAAATATAAGTCAATTATTTTATATCATTTGATGAAGGAGACGTTACGTTATAGTGAGTTACATAAAAGAATGCCGAAGGCAACGGATAAGATGTTGACGCAGCAGCTTCGGGAATTAGAGAAAGACGGGCTGATCCGGAGAACAGTTTATCCGGTTGTGCCGCCAAAGACGGAGTACAGTATGACTGATTTTGGCAGGACGCTGGCACCGATCATTGAAGCGATGCAGCAGTGGGACAGACGCATCTGAATATTGCAGGATGCGAAGAGAGAGGCGCTACTGGAACAAGGTACAAGTGAACAGAGAGTCAAACTAAACATGCATATTTTTTGAAAAACATGTTTCATTTAAAAACGGATGTGGTGAACATAAGTATGTTTATGTAAGATGTTATTTTGACATGAGTTCTTTTACTTCTTCCACACCGTAGGTATCTCCGGCTTTCTGGAAAGCGGTGATAGCTTTTTCAAAATAGACAGACGCATCCTCTGCTTTTTCTGACGCTTTCAGGATTTCCCCAAGACCGCGGTAAGCACAGCCGATGGAGATAAGATCGTTCGACTTTTCAGCAAAATCTAAGGCTGAAAGCATGTTTTTTTCTGCGAGAGGAAGATCATGAAGCTTCATGGAAACATAGCCCTGCTCATAGAGATTTGCGGAGCGGGCAAGTGCATCATCCGGGAAATTTTTTTCAATGAGTGCTTCTTCCTGTAAAAATAAGTTCATAGCATTGTCATACGCACCAGCCATCCGTTCGATCATGCCTGCCTGATGGATTGCAATGTGTTTTTCTTCGTGATCAATTGCACACGAAATCAACTGCGAAGCGTAGGTACGAGCCTCTGCAAAATGTTCTAGAAAGCTTTCTGCATAAATCAATCCCATGAGAACCTGCCAGTAATTGTCATGGTCTGTGGAAGAAATCTTTGCATAACATTCTTTATAAAGCGTTTCTGCATCAGTGTAATTGCCTGCGTCAAATAATGACCAGGCTTTCGATAGGGTTTCGGTCATGGGAAGCCTCCTTGTTTCTCAATTATAATATTTCTTTTCCGACAGGTTCTCCCCAATCAAAATCACAAACTGAAATTTCACCGTTATATTCAGCAACGCGTTCCTCGAATGTTTTGTGTTTATATTTATTCAAGACAATAGATTTTGGGAGCACTTGATATTTTTTCAAAGGGATCATAACGCTTTGGTTATTCATAAAAACACTCCATATCGTAAAAAATGGAAATCTAACTAATAGTATCATAGCATAAAAATATAGATGGTGCAATCATATTTATGGAATTAAAATTCTTGTTGTAACTGACAAAATTTCTCAACAACAATATCTCTTCCTTGTATCCCCAATATCATGTGCTATAATTCTCTTGAGATTAGTTATGACTAACTAAAACACCAAAAATGGCAGTTGCAAAATACGTTTTTTTGAAAAAGGGGAGACTATGTCAGAGGAAGAGAAAAAATTTTTGGAGATCGTTGACCTGAAAAAAGGTTTTGGAAGTGGAGGAACACGTCAGGAGGTATTGCGCGGAATGAACTTTTCCGTGGCAAAAGGAGAATTCTGCGTTCTGCTTGGACCGTCCGGTTCGGGAAAATCAACTTTATTAAATATTATCGGAGGAATCGATAGTGCCGATTCCGGTTACATCTCGATCAACGGCGATAAGCTCGAAGATATGAGTGAGAAGAAACTAACCCAGTACCGCAGAAAACATCTCGGCTATGTATTTCAGATGTACAATCTGATCGCCAATCTGAACGTGAAGGAAAACATTGAAGTCGGAGCGTATCTTTCCGACAATGCGCTGGACATTGATGAACTGTTACAAACACTTGGACTTTATGAGCACCGATACAAGCTGCCGAACCAGTTGTCCGGTGGTCAGCAGCAGCGTGTTTCCATCGGTCGTGCGATCGTGAAAAACCCGGATATCCTGCTCTGCGATGAGCCAACCGGAGATTTGGATTATAACACCTCCAAAGAAATTTTAAAACTGATCGAAGATGTAAACAAAAAATATGGAAACACGATCATCATGGTAACGCACAACGAGGCAATCAAGAACATGGCAGACCATGTCATCAAGCTTCGTGATGGAGCCGTGCGCCACAACGAGAGGAACGAGCACAAGATTTCAGCAGCAGATCTTGAGTGGTAAGGAGTGTGGCAGTTATGAAAAAGAAAAAAATTAAAAATCCACTCATCAGACGTATTCCGCGTGAATTGCTCGGTGACTGGAAAAAATATCTTGTGGTGGCATTATTCCTGATCCTCACGATCGGCTTTGTTTCCGGTATGTATGTTGCAAATGAGAGTATGCTCGTTGCAGCAAATGAAGGCGTGACAAAATATAAGTTAGAGGATGGACATTTTGAGCTGGACAAAAAGGCAGATGAGACGTTACTTTCTGCTATCGAGACAGGAACAAAAGCGGACGTCAAAAAGTATTATCTTGACAAAGCGAAAAAAGAGCTGGACGAAAAGCTGGATGAAAAGGCTTATCCGGAAGCCTACGACGAGGCATGGGATAAAATCGTAGAGGAAATCGATGATAAATATGCTGACGCAGAAGAAAAATATGAGTTAAACGATCCTGATTTTACAGAAGTTCCGGTAAAAGTATATGAGAACTTCTTCCGAAATGAGGAGGAAGATTACAACAACGACGGCGAGGCAGAAGGAAACATCCGTGTCTATGCAAAAAATGATAACGTGGATCTTGCCTGCCTGCTTGACGGAGCATTTCCGGAAAAAGCGGATGAGATCGCAATTGACCGTATGCATGCAGACAATGTCGGAGTCAAAGTGGGAGATGAGATTTCTGTCAGTGGGCAGAGGTTCAAAGTTGTCGGACTGATCGCCTATGTCAATTATGCAACACTGCATGAGAAGTCAACGGATATGATGTTTGATGCGATCAAATTCGATGTGGCTATGGTCACACAGGAAGGATTTGATAGTTTACATAAAACTGTTCATTATTCTTACACATGGAATTATGTGGATACTCCTGCAGATGAAGTGGAGCAGAAAGCAAAATCCGATGATTTCATGAAAGCACTGCTCACACAGGTTGTGTGTGCTGACAAAGAGTTAGAGGACTATATGCCGCGCTATGCAAATCCGGCTATTAATTTTGCAACGGATGATATGGGTTCAGACAAAGCTATGGGTGGTGTTTTACTGGATATTTTGATCGTCATCATTGCATTTATTTTTGCAGTGACCATCAGCAACACGATCGTGAAGGAAGCTTCTACGATCGGAACACTGAGAGCTTCCGGTTATACGAGAGGTGAACTGGTCAGACATTATATTTCCATGCCGGTGATCGTGACACTTCTCGCAGCGTGCGTTGGAAATATCCTCGGCTATACCGTATTTAAAAATGTGGTTGTCGGCATGTATTATAACAGCTACAGTCTTCCAACTTATCAGACAGTCTGGAACCCGGATGCTTTTTTCAAGACAACAATCATCCCGGTTGTTTTAATGCTTGCGGTCAATCTCGTCGTCATTATAAAAATGATGCGGCATACACCATTACAGTTTTTGCGTCATGATCTGAAAAAAACAAAACGTAAAAAAGCAATGCGCCTGCCAAAATGGAGCTTTTTAAGCCGTTTCCGCCTGCGTATCATGTTCCAGAACGTGACGAATTACCTGATTTTATTTGTGGGGATCTGGTTTATCGGTATTATGCTCGCAATGGCGGTCGGTATGCCGGAGACGCTCGACTATTACAAATCCAATGTTTCAGATATGATGTTCACGAACTATCAGTATGTGTTAAAGTCTTATGAGAATGAGGATGGAGACATTATCACAACGGATAATAAGGATGCAGAGAAATTCAATATGACATCTCTGCAGAACAAGAGCGATACGTTAGATGAGGAGATTTCTGTCTACGGAATCGAGGATGACAGCCGGTATGTGAAAATCAGTAACCTGTCTGCCCTGAAAGGAAACGAGGCATATATTTCTGCTTCCTATGCAGATAAATACAGCCTGAGCGTGGGTGACACAGTGGTTCTTGACGAAAAATATGAGAACAAACAGTATGAGTTTGAGGTTGCAGGAATCTATGATCACAGTCAGGCGCTGGCAGTATTTCTGTCCAATGAGCAGTATTGTGAAATCTTTGACATGGACAGTGATGCATTCACAGGCTATCTCTCGGATTCAGAGATTACAGATATTGATGAGGATGAGATCGCAACCGTCATCACAGAACACGACATTACGAAAATGTGTGACCAGCTCGATCATTCCATGGGCTCTTATATGACCTACTTCCAGTATCTGTGCATCCTGTTATCCGCAGTATTGATTTACCTGCTCACGAAGCTGATCATCGAGAAGAACGAAAATGCAATTTCCATGACAAAAATCCTGGGCTATGAGAACCGGGAGATTGCAAGCTTATATCTGTTGTCCACGACCATCGTTCTTGTGGTGATCGATGTTGTCAGCGTGATTTTAGGTGTCGTCATCATGAAGGCTGTCTGGAGGATCATGCTCTTTTCCTACAGTGGATGGTACGCTTTCCGCATAAGCACGATGGGCTATGTGAAAATGTTCCTGTTTATCCTGATCGGATATCTGCTTGTCATGGTATTGGATTTCAGAAGAATCAAGCGTATTCCGATGGATCAGGCACTGAAAAATGTGGAATAACAGGAAAAATATAACCTGACAGGAGAGCGTAGAAATCACATAAAAATTAAAGCGCACATGGCAATTGTACCATAAAGCAGCTGCCGGAAATGGGAGCATCCACAACCTGGATGTTCCCATTTTGCTTTTCGGTAAGTTCCTTTGCAATGCAGAGTCCAAGTCCAAAGTGTTCTCTGTCGGTATGGATTTATTTGCATTATATATGGCAGAGTTGTTATAATAGCTCCAGAGGTGGTATACAAGTGAGAGTAGCAGTTGTTGAAGATGAACTTTTGAGCAGGAAAAAAATTTTATCCTACCTTGAAATGTTTGAAAAAGAATCGGGGATTCCAATTCAGGTGGAAACCTTAACGGATGGTACTGAGATCGTAGAAAAGTATAATACAGGAAAGAAATATGATGTTATACTTTTAGATATTGAGATGGAGCATATGGATGGGATGAAAGCGGCTGAATGGATTCGGAATCTGGATGAGGAAGTGATTCTGATTTTTATCACGAATATGGCACAGTTTGTGATGAAAGGCTATGAAGTCAGTGCGCTTGATTTTCTGGTTAAGCCGGTCAGTTATTATATGTTTGTGGAAAAGATGCACAAGGCTTATGACAGAGTTTCCATGCGGGAAGAACGAAGTATTATTATCAAGGGCAAAGAGTGCATTTATAAGGTACACACGACAGAGCTTATTTATATTGAGGTGCAGAACCATTCACTGACATTTCATACGATGCAGGGAAATTATATGTGTACAGGAAGTTTGAAAAAAGTAGAAAAAGATCTCGAAGGCCTTCCTTTTTTGCAAGATGCAGCTCCAGTTATCTGTTGAATCTGATGCATGTTCTCCGCATAGAGAAAGAGCATGTGATCATGGACAATAAAGACGAGCTTCTGCTCAGCCGGCTGAAAAGGCAGGAATTTATGGAGATACTGACAGATTACTACGGAGGAGTGCAATGAACGGGCTGCGTATTGAATGGATACAGGCATCTTTTTTATCGAGATGTTGGTGATAACGTGGATTCTTATGATTCCGATGAAAAAGAGAGAGCATTTCTGGCAGCAGGGAGTCCTGCTTGTGCTTGTAGGAAGTGTGATCGCTGCAATGGACACAAATTCGAATATCAAATTTATTCTGGAAACAGCGATGATCGGCTTTATTGCCTACCGTGTGTATGTGATCTCATGGAGAAAGGCTACTTACACGGCTGTCTGTGCTTATGCCGTACAGCATTTGACTTATACCGTTGGCATGATAGAAAAATGTATCCGTGGAATCCTGTTTCATGTTCCACATGCACCGACAGATTCAGAACCGGATATCAACTTGAAGATGTTTCTGACAGTCGCACTGGTATATGGAACATGTTATTTGTTTTTTGTGAGAAAAAAAAGAGGAAAAGGAGAGTTTGACATCAGTGTCAGACAGACTATTGGATTTTCAGTAGGCGTATTCTTTGTCGTGCTTGTTTTGAGCAGAATGGTACAAAGCTATGCGAATAATGAATACTATGGTCTGGAACTGGTGTGCCATTTTTATTCCCTGATCTGCTGTCTTTTCATCCTGATCTTAGATGATGGTATTTTCCGTAGGATTCAGGATGAGAATGAACTGTCTCTGGTAAAATATTTATGGCTGAAGCGGCAGGAGCAGTATGCCGTAGCGAAAGAAAACATGAACGCGATCAACTTAAAGTGTCATGAGTTAAAACAGCAGATTACAGGAATCCAGGAGATGCAGGTTTCAGAACAGCTTAAGGATTCGCTAGAGGACCTTAAGGATTCCATTCAGATTTATGATGCGGTTGTGAAGACTGGAAACGAAGTATTAGATGTTGTATTGACGGAGAAGAACTTTTACTGTCAGGCGAATCATATCACAATGGCGTGCATTGTGGATGGTGCGAAGATGGATTTTATGGAGACAATGGATGTCTACGCACTTTTTACAGGACTTTTCGAGGATACCTTTTATTCCATCAAAATGCTGGAAGAGCCGGACAAGAAGCAGATTGCACTATCGGTCTGGGAGAAGAACGGACTGCTTATGATACAGCTTGAGAATTATTTCGAAGACTCAAAGGAAGCACAGGAAGTGAGAGAAGAGGGAATTGATTATTCCATTAAGAGTGTGAAAGAGATTGTGAAAAAATATGATGGCTGCATGACGATACATAGGAGCATGCGCTTGTGATCAAGCGGATTTCAATACCAATCCCATAAGATAAAACTACAAATGGCATAAATATAACCGGTCAGTTCTGGTTTTCATACACAGAATCCAGAACTTAAAATTACGAATTGAAAATGACCAGTTGTGAAAAGAGGCAATCTGCCTCTTTTTTTTTTATGCTACGATTCGTTCATCAGAAAAAAAGGAGGAAAAATATGAAAAGCAAAGGAAAGAAAAAAAAGGGTACATTGGTATTGCGATAACCGCAATTCTGCTGATCGTTACCGTAGTCGCTGACCTGCTTGTATCAAGATACATCACAATGATCAAGCTTTATTTCAGGGATGACAGTAATTCTGTTTATGAGATGTCAGCAGACGAAGCATTGTCGCAGGCCGCAGATCTCACAGAGGAACTTGGAAATGAAGGTATCGTATTGCTAAAGAACAAGGACAATGCTTCTCTGCCACTGGCAGCAGGAACGAAGATTAATCTGTTTGGTATTGCATCTTATCAGACATTATATCAGGGTTCCGGTTCTGCATCGAGCTGGTTCAAGCAGGATCTGAACACAAATATGAAAAAAGGTCTGGAAGATGCCGGATTCGAAGTAAACCCTGGACTGTGGCAGTTCTATGAGGACAATTACAAAGAGAGAAGTGATCAGGAAGGTGGAATGACAGATATGTCAGGAGCAGATCACAGTATCTTAGAGCAGTCCTTAGATGAGTATGAAGCATACGATTACGAAGGTGAAAATGTTCTGACATATTCAGAGAACTATTCGGATGTGGCAATGGTAGTGATCGGACGTGCAGGTGGAGAAGGATCGGATGCAACGATGGAGATGGACGGCTATGTCGGAGGAGATGCCGGCAAGCATTATCTGGAGCTCCAGAGCGTAGAACAGGAACTTTTAAGCTATGTAGAAGAGCATTATGACAAAGTCATCGTTGTATTGAATACAGCTATGGTAATGGAAACAGGATTTCTGGATGATGAGGCAATTGATGCAGCACTCTGGATCGGAATGCCGGGTTCCAGAGGATGTGGATCTCTCGGAAATATCCTTGCCGGTGAAGTAAATCCATCCGGACATCTTGCTGATACTTATGCATATGACCTTACAACAGCTCCTTCTTATTACAATTTTGGCGATTACACATATTCTAACTTTGATGGAAATAACAAATATGTTTACTATCAGGAAGGTATTTATGTTGGATATCGCTATTATGAGACAGCAGCAGCTGATGGTTATATTGATTATGACACAACTGTTCAGTTCCCATTTGGTTATGGTTTGTCTTACACAAACTTCGACTGGGAGGTTGAGAAAACAGAGTTAGGAGATATTGGTGGAACAATCAATATCGATGTAAAAGTTACCAATACCGGCGATGTTGCAGGAAAAGATGTCGTAGAGCTCTACTATGCAGCACCATATGACCCGGCAGAGGAGATTGAAAAATCATCTGTAGTACTTGGAGCATTTGAAAAAACAAATACACTAAAACCAGGTGAATCTGAGACGGTGACACTTACTATGAATGTAGATGACATGGCATCTTATGACTATAAGAATAACAAATGCTATGTATTAAGTGCCGGTGATTATGAATTCAGGCTTCAGACAGATTCTCATAACATGAAGGTTAACAGTGATGGAACGGCTGTAGAGCCAATTGCCTACACAGTAGACAGTAAAGTTGTATACAATGACACAAACCAGGGCAAACGTTCCACAGATGAAGTGGCAGCAGAGAACCTGTTTGATGCAGTCACAGCTGGTGACGGATACTTTGGAGCAGACGGAACAGTCGGATATGTATCCCGTTCTGACTGGGCAGGAACGATGCCGACATCCAGAGAGACAAATATGAATGTGGCAGCTTCCGATGAAACAGTTGCACTTATGACGAATAATACTTCTGGATGGGAGTATGATCTTGATAATCTGCCGGACGCAGAACCGGCTGTTACCGGAGTAGACAGTGGACTGGAAATCTCAGACATGACAGGTCTTGAATTTGATGATCCGAAGTGGCAGCAGTTAGTAGAAGAAATGTCAGTGGATGAACTTAGAAGATTATATGGAACCTGTGGCTGGAGCAACCCGGCAATCCTTTCCATCAACAAGGCAGCTGCAATTGATATGGACGGTGCAGAAGGACTCCACAATCTGACATCCGATAAAACAGCTAATCAGTATGTAGGCTCAACTGTGCGTGCAGCAACATGGAATAAAGAGCTTGCTTACAGAATGGGAACTATTTATGGAGATGAATGCCTTGCAAACGGAATTTCCGGTATGTATGGTATGACTGTTAATATCCACAGATCTCCATTTGGTGGAAGGTGCTTCGATAGGCCTATTCAGAAGATCCGACACTTTCCGGAAAAATAGCAGCAGAGGAGATCAGAGGGTTACAGGATAAAAAGATTGCGGTATACTTAAAACATTTTGTGGCCAATGATCAGGAGACAAAGCGTGGTGGGGGGTACATACCTGGGTAGATGAGCAGGCATTAAGAGAAATCTATTGCCGACCATTTGAGATTGTTACAAAAGAAGCAGACGGCAATGGATATATGACAAGTTATAACTATATCGGAACAGGCTGGACAGGTGCAAGCAAACCATTAGTGACAGATCTTGCGAGAGGTGAGTGGGGATCACATGGACGTATGATCACAGATGCGGCTATGGATTTTACAATCTATGTTCCTGATACAGGTGTACTTGCAGGTCTTGACATGTGGCTTGCTCCACAGACAGCTGTAACGACAAAAATTTATACGGAACAGATTACGGTATCCGCATGTTACAGGAATCAGCACACAGACAGTTATATGTATTTGCCAATACATCAGGTGTAGGTCTTGAGATGCAGGAGGGCAATACATGGAAACTTGTTGTTGGTGGTGCTAATGCAATCTTAATCCTTGGAATGGCATTAAGTATTATATTCCTTGTGATTCCTGGATTCAGAGGAAAAAAGGGGGAGAAGAAAAAATGAGGAAACAGTTAATTCATAGGGCAGTTATTACACTTTTGCTAGGATGCATAATGCTTCTTGCATTTACTGGTTGCGGTAAGAGCAATGAGAAGCGAAATGTATCCGGAAGCTATCACACGGAAGCCAATGGATACAAGAGAGGTACAGACGTAGATATTAACCTTGAGGGTGATAAGATTACAACCATCGTTGTAAATGACATGGATTCTGAGTATTCCCTGACTGATCCGGATGCATTCCAGATGATGTAGTAAACAAAGCAGACTATGGTTCTTCAGGAACTTCAGAATATGGGACCGGATAAAATTGCAGAAATTAAAATAACTGCAGATGATAATGGTATTCCAACCAAAATAGAGGTTTCAATCTCGAAGTAATTCCGGAGGGCTGCACAGACTGTGCAGGAATGTTAATCCTTGCAGTACAGGATGCATTAAGCAAATAAACTAAGCTTATTTTATAGAAGATAAGATGTTTCAAAAAAGACTTCTGAGTAAATTTTGGAAGTCTTTTTTGAAAGCAAAAATTAGATAAATGTAAAATAGAAAAGAGTTCTATGAAGAAAAATAAAGATAGTTTGATGAAAAGGAGGGGCACTGAAACTTGTAATTTGAAATACGTTATGTTAGTATAAATTACGTCAGTGAACATTTCTCACTGATACAGTTTTTAAATAACAGTATATTTTAAAAGTAAGACTCCGGAGGTTATCAGATACATGAGACATTGATATTTTTCTAATTCAATGATGGAAAAACTGGCAGAAATCAAAGATGGCACAGTTTTTAAATCAGGTTACAGACAGATGTAATCTTTTTTTTGGGTTACAAAAAGAAGATCGGTCAACTGATTACGAATTAGAAAAAAAGGAGATATCTCATGAAAAAATTAAAATTTGATAGTTATGATGGAGTCTGTTTTTTGAATGGACTTGTCTTTTTTGCGCCGGTTGCGTTGCTGGTAAGAACGCAGGCTGGTGTGTCGGAACACATATTTTTCCTCCTGCAGGCATTATTGTCTGGCGTGATTTTTCTGGGGGAAATTCCAACAGGATTTATAACCGATAAAATTGGATACCGGAAATCACTGATTTTGGCGCAGGTGCTATTGCTTGGTGCGAGAAGTTTATTGCTCGCAGCCTTTGTGAGCCGGTCGCTTGTACTGTTTGTCGTGGAGGCAGTTGTAGAGGGGAATTGCGGCGTGCTTTACCTCCGGGACGGGAAGCGCGTATTTGTACGCTCTGTATGGAGAAAACGGATATCTTGTAAAAACAGCACATGCAGAAAACTTTGGAACAGCAGGTTTTATCATCAGTACAGTTGCGTATGCCGGGATTTATAAAATAAGCGGTATGGAAGGTCTACTGATTACAACTGTAGTCATGGATATTATAGCGGTTGTATGCTCGTTCTTCCTGAGAAGTGAAAGCAGTAAAACGGTAATTGCAGACAGGAAGGAAGTACAGATTTTAGCGATATTTAAAAACAAAAAAGCATTTCTGTTTGTGATTTCGCTGGCGATTTTCAGTATCGCATGGCTTCTGATCAACTTCTTTTACGTGGAAAAACTTGAAAACTGCGGTTTGCCGGTAGAATGGATGTCATTGATCATTTTGAGCTATTCAGCCGTACAGATGCTGGCAGAACCCATTTTAGGAAAATTGTCTGACGGAAAAAACGGAAAGTCCGGCAGGGGAAAACTGCCCGCAGTTACAGCTGCCACAGCAGGGGTGGCATTTCTTTTTTTTGGAGTGGTAAAATTCAGGGCAGCCGTACTGCTTCTAATGCTGATATTGCCGTTGCTTTTAAATCTTCCGGAATATCTGCTGATGAATCTGGAAAATCAGTTTGTGGACGAAGCGGAGTGTGGCAGCCAGCGTGCGGCAACGCTGTCTGTGCTTAATATGGGCGTGAATCTGGTGGAGATTCTGACGCTGTCAGCCTCGGCATTTTTGACGAAAATCGGAATCCAGTGGTGCTTTGTGTTTGTGGGATGTTTTCTGATGGCGATAGCGCTTCTATTTGCCAGAATACAAAAATAGAAGGAGCGAAAACCGCTTCCTCCTATCAAAATGATCCGTAATTTTACCACAGACCTAATACGTGTTGCATCAGCAAACTCATACAGGTAATACCGATCCAGCAGCTGAATCCAAGAAGCAAAGGCTTGGCTCCTGTTTTCACTAATTTCACAATATTGGTATTCAGGCCAATTGCACTCATGGCAAGAACGATGAAAAACTTGCTCAAAGTTTTTAGCGGATTGAAAACAGCTGCAGGAACACCGAAGTTCACTGCTATTGTTGTAATAATGGATGCAATGATAAAATAGAGAATGAACATTGGAAAAATCTTTTTAAAATCCACTTTATTATGATCCGTTTGTTCCTTTCTGGTTCGAAGAAAAGCAAGGACAAGCGTGATTGGGATAATTGCCAGTGTTCTTGTAAGTTTTACGGTGACAGCTTTATCCAAAGTCGCCGAACCAAGGTTGTACATGGAATCCCAGGTGGAGGCAGCAGCGGTAACGGAAGAGGTGTCATTCACAGCAGTTCCGGCAAAAATACCGAAAGCTTCTCCGCTTGTCTGGGAAAAACCGAGAACGGTGCCAAGCATAGGAAAAAATAAAGCGGCAAGCATATTGAAAAAGAAAATGACAGAAATTGATTGTGCAACTTCCTCATCATCAGCGTCAATGACAGGAGCAGTAGCTGCAATTGCGGAGCCTCCGCAGATCGAGGAACCTACACCGATGAGTGTGGAGATTTTTCCGGGAACATGAAGGATTTTATGTAATACCCAGGCAACAACAAGGGATGTTGTGATCGTTGCAAGAATGATTGGAAGCGATTGTTTTCCTGTCTGCAGGATGACAGAGAGATTCATTCCAAAACCAAGTAAAATAACAGCATATTGCAGGATTTTTTTGGACACAAATGTGATGCCGCTCTGTAGAGCAGATTTATCGCTGACCAATAATGTAATGACCATTCCTAGGAGGATCGCAAAGACAGGACCACCTACAATTGGGAAAATTTTTCCTAAAATCCAGCTTGGAATCGCAATCATCAGGCATAACAGCACACCTTTCCAGTTTTTTTTAATAAAATTCATATTCATAACCTCACTAAAAATATTTTGATTCTTACGGGTTCCTATGATAGCATAAACACATAGAGATGAAAAGCAACAAGCTAAAATAAAAGGAGCAGTCATGCAGACAAAAGGAAAGAAAAAAATCATAGATAATGCGGGTGCATTGCAGAAAAAATACGCATGGAAATCAGAGAAACAAAAAAAGAAACCGGCAGCAGTCTGTCCGTATGCAAAAAAATGTGGCGGCTGTGATTATCAGGGAATGTCCTACGAACAACAGCTGCAGGAAAAACAGACCTATGTGCGCAAAAACATTGGGGATTACTGTAAAGTCCTGCCGATCATCGGAATGGAAAATCCGTATCATTACAGAAATAAAGTACACGCAGTGTTTGATGTGGAGCGCAGGGGAAAACATGCAAACGGAGGCAGACGTACCGCAGGAAACGGACATGCGAAGGCAGCACCGGGCGGCGTGATCTCTGGTGTATACAAGGCCGGAACCCATGAGGTCATCAACATTGATTCCTGTGAGATCGAGGATGAGCTTTCAAGCGCTATCATCCGTGATATCAGAGGACTTTTACATTCGTTTAAAATAAAAACTTATGATGAGGACACCGGATACGGTCTGCTCCGGCATGTTCTCGTGCGCCGTGGTTTTCACAGCGGCGAGGTGATGGTAGTGCTGGTGCTTGGTTCCCCGATTCTTCCATCCAAAAACAATTTTGTAAAAGCACTGCGGAAGCTTCATCCAGAAATAACTACAGTTGTGGTTAATATAAATGATAAACAGACCAGCATGGTTCTCGGAGAAAAGGAAACTGTTATTTATGGAAAAGGCTATATTGAGGATACGCTCTGCGGCTGTACCTTCCGTATTTCGCCAAAATCATTTTATCAGGTGAATCCGGTGCAGACAGAGATACTTTATAACAAGGCGATTGCGTATGCGGGGCTGACCGGAAAAGAGAAAGTGATCGATGCGTACTGTGGAACGGGAACCATTGGTCTGATCGCTGCGTCTCAGGCAAAAGAAGTGATCGGCGTGGAGTTAAACCGTGATGCTGTGAAGGATGCAATCATCAACGCAAAACGGAACAACATCCAAAATGAACAGTTTTACAATGCAGATGCCGGAAAATTTATGGTGGAGTTGGCAGAGCAGAACGAAAAAGTGGATGTTGTTTTCATGGATCCACCGAGATCAGGAAGCGATGAGGCATTTTTATCCTCAGTTGTAAAACTTGCACCGAAAAAAGTGGTCTACGTGTCCTGCAACCCGGAGACACTTGCGAGGGATTTAAAATATCTCACAAGACATGGATATCAGGCTGTCGAGTGCCAGCCTTGCGACATGTTTCCATTCACGAAACATGTAGAGTGTGTGTGCCTTTTGACCAAACCCCATGAGGCGAAACATCATGTGAATGCGACACCTGATATGGATAGATAAAAAAGGCAATGTTGTTATGAAAAATGCAGAACGTTGCCTATACCGTGAGTGATTGCGCAGAAGTACTGCTAAAAATAAGCTGGAAGGTTGCCTTTTTGATTCCTCAAGATGTGCTGACATCTGTTTGGCAGCTTCTTGCCAGTCGTTGCGCAGGCAGGCACGGATAATGTCAAGATGTTCCTGAAAAGTGTCGTCTAATCGTTTCTCGGAAATATTCCCGGTCATATAGCGGAAACGTTCTGCCTGTGTCTGTATCATATTGTAGTTTTGATGGATATAAGTGTTTGGGCACGCATCGACAACGAAGTTGTGAAATTCCGTATCTAATTCGTAAAAATAATCATTATTATTATAACAGTTATGATTCGTTTTACTGGAACTGAAAATATTATAAAAATCTTTTAACCGCTCCACAGAGAGGGCATTACCATAATTTAAAAGAATATACGGCTCATATAATTGCCGTACTTCAAAAATCATATTGATCGTATTAATGGAAAGAGGCATTACGATAATGCCTTTTTTGGTTTTATTTCAATTAATCCCTCCTGCTCTAAACGGCTTAGCGCATCACGGACCGGTGTGCGGCTCAGACCTAATTCAGTAGTGAGAAGTTCTTCATTTAAAAAGTTCCCGGTGCATATTCACAGGTTACGATCTTTTGGCGGATCGTATTGTAAGCCTGTGTTTTTAAATTCATTTTTGACATAACAGATACTCCCATAACAAGAAAATAATATTAAATATTCTTTTTCATTCTAGCATACGGACAAAATAAACACAACAGATTCACAAATGAGCTGCCAAAATGAATGCGAAGCCTGCCTGATGAGGGGTAACAAAAGTGAATTGTGCATTATTGACAAAATATGATAAAGAATTATTTGCAACATGTACAATTGACATGTAAATAACATGATATTATAATCTGATGTATACAACATAGTATGTAACGATAAGTACAAAGACAGAAACATAAAAAGCATACAAAAGGATAAGAGGAGGATGACACATGAAAGCAATGTATATCAACGCACCAGGCGAAGTGGAAATCAAGGAGATCAATATGCCGGTGAGAAAAGAAGGAGAAGTATTATTAAAACTTTTATATGGAGGAATCTGTGGAAGTGATCTTGGATCATACCGTGGAACATTTGCATATTTTGATTATCCGAGAATCCCGGGACACGAATTTTCAGCCGAAGTCATTGAGGCAGATGAGAATAATGAATATGGGATCAAACCGGGAATGATCGTTACCTGTAATCCATATTTTAACTGCGGACATTGTTATTCCTGCACACATGGAATCGTAAATGCATGTATGGATAATCAGACCATGGGATGCCAGCGGGATGGAGCTTTCCGCGAGTACATCACAATGCCGGTGGAAAGAGTGTATGACGGAAAAGGTCTGGATCCGAAAACCTTAGCAGCAATCGAACCGTTCTGTATCAGTTATCATGGTGTCAGCCGTGCAAATGTCAAAGAGGGAGATAAAGTGCTTGTAGTCGGAGCCGGAACGATCGGCGTACTTGCAGCCATCGCAGCAAAAGCAAAAGGCGCAACAGTTTATATTTCAGACGTATCCGAAGGTAAGCTTGAAATGGCAAAAGAGTTCGGCGTAGACGGAACATTGCTGAATGATTCACCGGAGCATTTTGACAAAGGAGTGGCAGAGCTTACAGGGGGAAATGGATTTGATGTGACGATCGAGGCTGTAGGACTTCCATCTACTTTCCAGAATTGTATTGATGCATGTTGTTTCGGTGGACGCATGGTATTGATCGGAGTCGGAAAAAGAATCTGGATTTCAACTTCACACTGATCCAGAAAAAAGAACTGAATGTATTTGGTTCGAGAAATGCATTGAAAAAAGACTTCTTAGAGTTGATAGATCTTGTTCATGAGGGCAAAGCTCCACTGGAAAAGATCATCACAAATGTCTATTCGTTTGAGGATGCAGCAAAGGCTTTTGCAGACTTTGCAAACAATCCGGGAGACATGTTAAAAGTAGTTTTTGATTTTTCCGGTATTAACAAATAAAAAGTCAGAAACGGTTGGAGAAAAAGGAGGTTTTACACTATGAGATTAAAAAAGATGACAGCAGTGATACTGTCAGGCCTGATGTTATTGCCTTTAACTGCCTGTGGAAGCGCCAGCCAGACAGGATCGGATGCAGCATCGTCCGTAGAACCGGAGATTGTATTGGATGTGGCATTTGAGAATAACAGCAGTGAACCGATCGGTGCAGGATGGGAGAGAGCACAGGAGATCATAAAAGAAAAGTCCGGTGGAAAAATGGCGATTGAAGTGTACCCGGACTCACAGCTGGGAGATAAATCATCTTTGATTGATTCCATGCTTTTGGGAGAGCCGGTATGCACGCTTGCAGACGGAGCGTTTTATGCAGATTATGGGATCAAGGACATGGGAATATTATTTGGACCATTTCTCTTTGATGACTGGGATCAGTGCTGGACATTGATCGAATCAGACTGGTATGAGGATCAGTGCAAAAAGCTAGAAGAAAAAGGATTAAAAATTATCGCTTCTAACTGGATGTATGGAGAACGCCATACACTTACCAATGTTCCGGTAAACAGTGTAGATGATCTGAAAGGATTAAAAATCCGCGTACCATCCAATGAGATACAGTCATATGGATTTGATGTCCTTGGAGCAACCTCTACCGGTATGGCATTAGGCGATGTTTATCAGGCATTGCAGACAAAGACAATTGATGGTGCGGAGAATCCGATCGCTACCCTGTATGGAAGAAAGCTGCATGAAGTGGCTCCATATCTGATCCTGGACGGACATGTTAAAAACTTCACAACATGGGTGGTGTCAGCTGACTGGTTTAACAGCCTTACAGAGGAACAGCAGAACTGGCTTGTTGAGACGGCACAGGAAGCCGGAGAATACAACAATCAGGTATTGCAGGAGGCAGAGCAGGAGTATTTACAGCTGATGGTCGACGAGGGAGTGACCGTTGTCGATCCATCTGAGGAAGTGCTGGAAGGTTTCCGGGAAAAAGCAGCTCCATTCTATGAGATGGGAGACCGTTTCGGATGGTCAGACGGACTGTACGATACAGTGCGCAAGGCAATGGGAGCAGAGGAATAGGAGAGGATGAGCATGGAAAATAAGAAAAAGAGCAAATGGAGTTTTTAGCGAATTTAGATGTTATCGTAGCATCTGTCATTCTGGCGATTCTGATCATATTAACATTTGCCGGGGTTATCTGGCGTTATGTGTTTCATGCACCATTTACATGGTTAGAGGAAGTTCAGACATCCTGTATGGTGTGGATCACATTTGCGGCAGCAGGTGCGGCATTCCGGAGCGGTAACCACGTTGCAATCGAGATGATCGTGGATCTCATGCCGGAAAAAGCACAAAAGGTAATGGAGATCATGATTGCAGTTATTGTGGTTGTGATATTAGGTTTCCTATTTGTACAGACCATTCCGTATTTGAAGATATTTCTGGAAAGTGGACGTTCCACCAGTATGTTACATATTCCTTACATTGTCGTGTATGGCATTTCACTTTTTTCCTATGTGGATATGGTAATCAGTTTTATTTACAGCATACTTCATGGCGTTAAATCAGAGGCAAAGGAGGCAGCAGGCAGCGATGAGTGATATTCTTTTATTGGCAGCAATCGTAATGTTGGTACTTTTATTTTTGAAGGTGCCTGTATATTTGGCAGTATTAGGCGGCTCTATGGTGTATTTTGCACTGAACCCGCATGTGAGCGCAGCAGTGTTTGCACAGCAGACGATTATCGGAACTGAAAAATTTCACTGCTGGCAATCCCGTTTTTTGTCTGCGCCGGAATTTTTTTATGAATTACACCGGTGTCACGAAAAGGATCATGGATTTCTGTGAGGTTGTGACAGGCAGACTTCCGGGTGGACTTGCACAGGTCAATGTCCTTCTCTCAACAGTCATGGGAGGTCTGTCAGGTTCTAATATTGCGGATGCCGCAATGGAATCCAAAATGATGGTTCCGGAAATGACAAAAAAGGATTTTCCCTTGAATTTTCCAGTGTTGTGACAGCAGCGTCCTCAATGATCACACCGTTGATCCCGCCAGGAATCGCAATGATCCTCTACGGATGTATTGCAAACGTATCCATCGGAAAACTGTTTATGTCAGGTCTTGGGGTTGGGGCATTGCTCTGCATCACCATGATGATATTAGTTGGGGTTATCTCAAAAAAACGTGGATATGGTAACATTTCCACAGAGAAAATGACATGGTCACGCTTCTGGAAGGCATTTAAACCTGCAATTTTACCGCTCTTACTTCCAATCATTATCATTGGAGGTATCAGAATTGGCGTGTTCACTGCAACAGAGGCAGGAGCAGTTGCTATCATTTACGCAGCTTTTCTTGGATTGCTTTATAAAGAGATGCATATCAAAGACATGATACAGGGGTTAAAAGAGACTGCCTGCACAACAACGTCCATCATGCTGATCGTTTCAGCAGCATCTGTATTTTCATGGATCCTGACAAAAGAGCAGATTCCACAGGCTCTGACTGCATGGATGCTTGCAAACATTCACAGTAAATTTGTATTCCTGATCGTTGTGAATATTTTCCTTCTGATCGTCGGAATGTTTATCGAGGGAAATGCTTCCATGATCATTCTTGTTCCATTGCTTGCACCGATCGCAAAAAGCATATGGCATTAACGAGATCCAGTTTGCGATGATCTACATCTTTAACAATGCGATCGGAGCACTTTCACCACCTATGGGAACATTGATGTTCGTAACCTGCTCCATCACAAAATGTAAGACGGCAGCGTTTATTAAGGAAGCAGTTCCATTCTACATTCTGCTGATCGTAAACCTGTTGCTCCTCACATGGTTTGAGCCATTTACAACATTTCTTGTAAATTTAGTATATTAGTTTAAATAGAAAATGCGGCTGCCACATAAACATGTGCAGTCCATTTTCCATATCAGTGATAAAAAAGAAAGGGAATAAATAATGGAAAAATTAAATTATGATGTAATAAAAAAGCTGGCTATGATGGATATCTTCTGAAAGAAGCACCGGAAAAAGTGATGCAGTTTGGAGAGGGAAATTTCCTGCGTGCGTTTGTTGATTACTGGTTCGACCTTGCAAATGAAAAAGCGGACTGGAATGGAAAATGCTGTCTCGTCCAGCCGATCGCACAGGGGCTGAGCGACATGATCAATGAGCAGGAAGGACTCTACACGTTATATCTGCGTGGAAGTGAAAACGGTCAGAAAGTGGATGACAAGCGTGTGATCTCCAGCGTGAGCCGCTGCTTAAACCCATATGAAAAAGCAGGCTACGAGGCAATGATGGAATTAGCAGCCAGCGATGAACTTGAGATCATCGTTTCCAATACAACAGAAGCGGGAATCCAGTATGACCCTTCCTGCAAAAAAGATGACTGCCCACCATCAAGTTTCCCGGCAAAACTGACACAGGTGCTGTACCATCGTTATCAGGCAGGAAAAAAGGGATCATCATGTTAGCCTGCGAGCTGATCGACAACAATGGAAAAGAGCTGTTAAAATGTGTCAACCAGTACATCGAACAGTGGGGACTTGAGGACGGATTTAAAAAATATGTCAATGAGGACTGTACTTTCTGCGGCTCTCTTGTTGACCGTATCGTGCCGGGACGCATCCGTGATGAGAAAGAGGTAGCGGAGTTAGAACAAAAACATGGTTACACAGATCCGTTATTGGATGTCGGAGAAGTATTTGGCGTATGGGTCATCGAAGGTGACGAAAAGTTAAATGATGTCCTTCCTTTCAAAAGGCAGGACTTTCCGATAAAGTATTTGTTGTGCCGGATATGAGTCCATATAAAAAAGAGAAAGGTGCGCATTTTGAACGGAGCGCACACCGGGTTCGTGCTTGGCGCATATCTCGCAGGAGAAAATATTGTGCGTGACTGCATGCATGACGACGTCATCAAAGGTTTTATGAACAAAATGCTTTATGAGGAGGTAATTCCGACACTTCCATTAGATAAAGACGATCTGCTGAAATTTGCAGCAGCAGTTTCAGACAGATTTAACAATCCATTTGTAAATCATGAATTAATGAGTATCTCTTTAAATTCAACATCAAAATGGAAAGCGCGCAACATGCCTTCTTTTTTGGAATATATCAAAGAACAGGAAAACTTCCTGTGTGCCTGACAATGTCTCTGGCTGCCTATATCGCCTTTTACAGCAATGACATTCAGGAATTGACAGATGCGGGACTCATCTGCAGACGTCCGGCAGGAAACGAATATACCGTAAGCGATGACAGATGGGTGCTGGAATTTTATTATGAACACCGGGATGCATCTGCGGCGGAACTGGTGCATGAAGTGCTTACAAATAAAAAAATGTGGGATCAGGATCTGACCGGAATCGAAGGATTAGAGAAAGCGGTCACAGAGGATCTTGAGAAAATACGCAGGGAAGGAGCAAAGGCTGCTTATGCAGGCTGCCTGTAAATGCTTATGAAGACGATACAGATAGCACCGGTGGATAATGTGGCAGTTGCACTCTGCCCGATCAATGCAGGAGAGACCGTACAGTCCGGCGATCTGAGTCAGGTCGTGGTGACAGAGGCAATCCCGCAGGGACATAAGATCGCTTTGAAAAATATTGCAAAAGAAGAGAATATTATCAAATATGGCTTTGTGATCGGACATGCAACGACAGACATTCCGGCAGGAAGCTGGGTACATACGCATAACATGGCGACGAATCTGTCCGGTGAAATTGAATATTCCTATCATCCGGAACTTAAGCAGCCGGCATCAGAAAAACCGGAGTGTTTTAACGGATTCCGCAGGAAAGACGGACGCGCAGCGATCCGGAATGAGATCTGGATCATTCCGACAGTAGGGTGTGTCAATGACGTTGCTAAGAGAATGACAGCACTCAATCAGGATCTCGTGACCGGAACAATAGACGGTTTGTATACATTTGATCATCCATTTGGATGCAGCCAGACGGGACATGACCATACACAGACCAGAAAGCTTCTGGCGGCGCTTGTGCGCCATCCCAATGCAGCAGCAGTACTTGTATTGGGACTTGGATGTGAGAATCTGACACATGAACAGTTCGTGGAGGAACTGGGCGATTATGATGCGGACAGAGTCAAATTCTTAACCTGTCAGGAAGTGGAGGATGAATTTGAAGCTGGAAGAAAATTATTGGAAGAATGTGCAGCCTATGCCGGACAGTTCCACAGGGAACCGATCCCGGTGAGCGAGCTTGTAGTCGGGATGAAATGCGGCGGTTCTGACGGACTTTCCGGTATCACGGCAAACCCGGCAGTAGTGCCGTTTCAGCGACATGCTTGTGGCAAGAGGCGGTTCCACAGTTCTGACAGAAGTACCGGAAATGTTTGGTGCAGAGGGATTTTTAATGAACCGCTGTATTAATAAAGAGGTGTTTGAAAAAGCTGTCAGTATGATCAACGGATTCAAAAATTATTTTATAAGCCATAACGAGGTCGTATACGACAACCCAAGCCCGGGAAACCGCCAGGGTGGTATTACAACGCTCGAAGACAAGTCCTGCGGCTGCGTACAAAAAGGCGGTACAGCCCCGATCATGGATGTGATCGGATATGGGGACGCTGTTGTGACAAAGGGATTAAATATGCTTTATGGACCTGGAAACGATCTTGTATCAGCAACGGCGATGACAGCAGCAGGAGCGCACCTGATCCTGTTCACAACAGGACGTGGTACACCATTCGGAGCGCCGGCTCCGACATTGAAGCTGTCCACGAACAGCCGGCTTGCGGAAAATAAAAAAGGATGGATCGATTTTGATGCAGCCCGATCGTTGAAGGAGAATCCATTGACGACGCAGCAAAACGTCTGTTACAGCTGGTGATCGAAGTTGCCAATGGAAAAGAAACACAGACTGAGAAGCGTGGATACAGAAGCATTTCCATTTTTAAGGATGGGGTTGTTTTGTAAAAGGAATCTTAATAAGCAGGGATATCATTCCAGAAAACAGGGGTACACAATGTGTGTCCTGCAATCTTGGAATATCCCTGCTTTATTTTGCTTTTTAGTAAAAGGTCTGTTATGATTAAAATAATAATATGTTTTAAGCAAAATTTATTGATGTGATGGCAGAGGAACGGATCAATCAGAGAATTGTCGATTATACATAGAAAAAAGAGGAATCCACATGATAACAACAGTTTTATTAGATTTAGATGATACCATTCTTGATTTCCACAAGGCAGAAAAGGAAGCGCTGAAAAAGCACTGCAAAAGTTGGAGTGGAGCCAACAGAAAAATTGCTGGCGAGGTACAGTGAGATCAATCAGGCACAATGGAAAAAGTTAGAACTCGGTGAGTTGACGCAGGAGGAAGTGAAAATAAGCCGTTACCGGATCTTTTTTGAAGAATATGGGATAACAGCTTCGCCGGAAGAAACTGCGAAATGTTACGAGCAGAATCTTGCATATGAACACGAAAAAGTGGACGGCGCGCTCGAACTTTTACAGAAATTGCACGGTAAGTACAGACTGTATGCTGCATCCAATGGAACTTACGAAGTGCAGAGAAGGCGTATTGAGGAATCTGGGATTAAACCATATTTTGAGGACTTTTTTATTTCAAAAAAAATCGGGTATCATAAACCGGACAAAAAATTTTTCGACTATTGTTTTGCACATATTCCTGATTTTAAGCTGGAAGAGAGTGTCATTGTGGGCGACAGCTTATCCTCAGATATTCTTGGTGGAAAAAATGCAGGTTTGACTACAATCTGGTATCAGAGAGACAGAAATATAACAGATCATGGAGCAATCCATCCGGATTACCGCATTTTTGAATTGAGCGAATTGCCGGATTTATTAAAAAAATTAAAATAGCACATAAAGCTGCATGAATTGCAAAGAGTTATAAGGTATGTATACTGAATGTGTAGATTGTCATAAATACAAAATGCAGCAACAGAAATAAATGGAATAAATCGCAGTAATGTGCTAAAATAAGAGAAATCATGGTTCAAATTTGAAATATGGAATGTCAGCGATCACAAGATAGAAAATCATTACGAAACATATTTTTGGCATAGGGCAGCAGGAAAGGATAGTTTTATTATGGAAGAAAAGACAACAATGGAAATCACAAATGATAGATTGGAGGAGGCAATCAAAGATTACGCAGCAGACCGGACAAAAGAAAAGCTTACAGCAGTCTTAAATCTGCTTCGTCCGACGAAACTGTTAGTTCCGGCAATGTTAAAAGCACCGGATCAGCCAACTCCCTGCTTTTTAAAGAGCGGTGCCGGCGAACAGTATTTTGTAGTGTACACCTCCAAAGAGCAGATGGCAAATGCACCAAAAAGCCAGGCACTCTTAAGCATGCCATTCCCGGCATGCAACAGCGTTGCCGTAAAACCGGAATTGAATTTAAGCGGAATGGTCATCAATCCATTTACCGATAATCTGGTATTGAAGATTGAACTGATCCAGAAACTGCATGAGGCAGATGAGAAAATGGCAAAACAGCCAAAGCAGATCAAAATGACACCGCAGCAGTTCCAGGCATTTGTGAAAAATCAGACAGAATTTTCTGTGATTCCAAAGCGCTTATATACAGAAAAAGCGGAATTCGTGCAAAAACTCTGTGATGAGAAAGAGGCATTCGTCAATGAGCTTTTTGCGGCAGCATTTAAAGAGCCAAAACTTTATCCGTATACAGAGGATGATTATTCTGTTATGGCATTGGATATTTCAGAGGATCTGACACTTATCCGCGTGGATCTTCCGGATAAAGGATTAGTGCCGCCACTTTGCTACAGAATCTATATTACATACAATCCATTAAAAGATGAGGCGCATTATTATACGATCGAGATGACAAAAGAGAAGGATGTAAGACTTCTCGGCGGCGTGACAGAGGATGCAAAACACGTCAGCTATGGAAATGCACCGGTGGAGGGCGCAGAGCTTCAGGAGATCATGAATCTCGCAAAAAATCCTGGGGAACTGACAAGTTAATTTGAAGTTTGGATTTAAACTGCCGCCTGCAGGTTATGTTACGGATTTTCACAGCCTGCAAGCGGCAGTTTTTAAGTGAAACGCTAATTAATGCATGATGATATCCGCATATTGTCCGCGTACTACGGAGAGCAGTGCATCCGGATTGACGGTAATGGAGGTTCCGATACGCCCACCGCTGATATAGATTTTGTCAAAATTTCTGGCACTGTCATGAAGAACGGTAGGAAACTGTTTTTTCATGCCAAGGGGAGTGCATCCACCACGTACATAACCGGTAATGGCGGTGATATCTTTTACGTGGATCATTTCTACGGATTTTTCACCGACTGTTTTTGCGGCAACTTTCAGATCAACTTCCTCTGCGATCGGCAGTACAAAAACATAATATTGTTTACTTTTTTCCCTGCATGACAAGTGTTTTAAAAGACTGCTCCACAGGAGCTCCGGTGGCTTCGGCTGTGTGAAGCCCATCGATGAATTCGTCACATTCATAATTAATAATTTCATAAGGTATTTTATTTTTGTCAAGAATGCGCATGGCATTCGTCTTTACTTCTTTTCCCATGGTAATTTATTTCCTTTCAGATTGATTTGCAAATTATGAAAATTCTTTCCACTGTAGTCTAATCAAGACATGTTTGTATGTCAAGAAATTAACGTTTTTTTTATCTTTTTATACTTCTTTCATAAGCTGTATATTTACCGAGACCCAAAAGAATGGTATGATATTCGTTATAAAAGAAACAGCAATGACAAAAATTTTTGTTAAAGAGAGAGGATAGAAAAATGAAAGAGACATTAAAAAGAATAAAAGCGGATGTCATTTTATCAGCGTTATTGTGTGTAGCACTTGGAGTAGTTTTGATCATCTGGTCAGATGAGACAATTAGTGCAATCTGTATGCTGCTTGCATTTGGCTTAATTGTTATGGGAGTTGTAAATCTTGTGGGATATTTTACAAATCACAGACTGACATCTTTTAACGGAATGCTTGGTCTGATCCTGGTTTTAGTAGGCATCTGGCTGTTTGCAAGACCGGAGTACATTGCTATGATCATTCCAATCGTTATCGGTGTTATGCTGGCAGTCCATGGGATCAGCGATATCAAAATGGCTTTTGAGACAAAGGCAAACGGTTATGAGAAGTGGTGGAGTCCAATGATTCTTGGAATTATCAGCCTTGCACTCGGCATTATCTGCATCGTAAATGCATTTGGGGTTGTGAGCCTTGCAATGAAATTTATCGGAGTCGCATTGATCTATGATGGAATCTCTGATCTGTGGATCGTTTCAAGAACCGCAAAAGCTGCAAAGGCTATGAAGCAGGAGGCGGATGCGCTTGATGTAGACTACAAAGAAGTGGACGATTAAACCGGAGTTTCACGGGCGTAGTGCCGCAATTCTGTAGTGATTTCTTAGGGCTTGAAGGGCAGATATAAGTGTCCTCTCACAAGTCGTGATTTTATAGGTTTATGAAAAGAAAAACGGTACAGACGAAATATGATGTTCCTGTTCGCCGGGCATTTCGTCTGCACCGTTTTTCTTTTATTTACGCTGTGAATGACTTGTGGGAGGAC
>VOFH01001869.1_pt1 | contig 34239 bp, 55 predicted proteins | sample 5384091 | NCBI WGS metagenome assembly VOFH01 (sample SAMN12384727, study PRJNA508395) | human gut metagenome | isolation source: healthy gut G | host: Homo sapiens
TGAACAATACTTTAAGTTATCTGACTTGGCTTCTAATGATGAACAAGCATTGCATGAAATAATTCAACTCTTTTCAAAAGGGCCGTGGTCAAGGGCGCTAATGGTTTTATTGCTGATAATCCGACTAGAGTCGCCGAATTTTTTCAAGAATTTTTTAAAGATAACCAAGAATTAAGGCATCTTTTCCATGTAGTCGTCAATGATGGTAACTATCAAGCTGAGTGGGCTGTTGCTGGGCGTAAACGTAGTGGAAAAATATTTGCATTTCATGATTTTGACACCTACCAATTTGACCAGCAAAACAAAATAAGCTTCTTGAAAGTTAAACTTGAAAAATAGAAATAAAAACGGCCAATAGGGTGTACCCTAGTGGCCATTTTTAATTCTGTGCTATACTAGGAATTATAAATGTTCATTAGAACTGTCCAAAGGGAGAATTAGAAATGGCTAAAATCGGTTATGCGCGTGTGAGTTCCAAGGAGCAACATTTAGATCGACAGTTAGCGGCTTTAAAAGACGTTGATAAATTATTTACGGATAAATTAAGTGGGGCTAACACTAATCGGCCAGAACTGCAAAAAAATGCTGGCCTATATTCGTGAGGGTGATATCGTCCTGGTCACTGAATTAGATCGCCTAGGCAGAAACAACCAGGACTTAACTAAAATCATGAACACCATTCAAAATAAAGGCGCTACCTTAGATGTGTTAAATTTACCGTCCATGACAGGGATTGCTGACCCAAATTTACGTCAACTGATGACCAACTTGATTATTGAACTCTATAAGTATCAGGCCGAAAGTGAACGTAAGCGAATTATTGAACGCCAGCAACAAGGGATTGCCTTAGCTAAACAGCAGGGTAAATATCATGGACGCAAAACCCCAATACACCCAAGACGATCCCCGCTTGCAACATGCTTTTAAGCTTTACCAGGCAGGCATGAGTGACATTGATGTGGCTCGAAATACTGGGATTAAACGGACGACCTTTATCAGATATCGCAAAAAGTTTAATATAAAAAGATGAGGCTATTGTACGCTATTTCATTTGGTGTTAATTTCTTTTCTCGAATATAACCTATGCGTCAATTATAAAGTCTGGTCTACTGCAACGAGCTTTCTTGGCCCTAAATCTAAAGAGAGCGTGTATTTAAACCAAGGATTTCGATACACGCTCTCGCTTTTACTACGTCTCCTTCTAGCGGAGATTAGAAATGAAAACAAAAATCCACCCAGCGCGACGAAGATGGCGGGTGGAAGGGGAAGGCCGGATTGGGCCTATCCCAGGGAAAGCAAAGCCTTGTAAAGGTCGTTGACCTTCGTGGGCATGTAGTCGTTCATCATCATGATCTGGTGGGGAGTAGGTAGAGCCAGTGGCGAAAATCATGGAAGCCCTCCTTTCATTCTTGCGTATCTTCGGAAAGCCGGAAGGTATCGACGAACTGCTTGTATTCCGAGCTGGAAGTTCCAAAGGATTCGAGGCCATAGAGGCCAGCGGACGAGTAAACGACCTCTCGACGCATGATCACCGAGGAGTCCTCGCTATCGTGACCGGTGTAGGAAATGGCCATATGCCCGTCCACGGTGGTGAAGGAATACTTGTCAATCTGCAGAAGACGAGCGACATTGGTCAAGACCTTACGTTTCTGCGCGTCATTGAACCCCTTGGAGTCCTCGACTTGCTTCCGGGTGAATTTGGTGACGGACACAGCGTAGTTGATGTGATTCTTGTCATTGACCGTCGAATAGCGGGCATAAGCGCCGGTGGGATCCTTATAGGTGTCCTTCTCCGGAACGCCCGGGAAATAGACGGAATAGCCCAAATCCTTGGACGTGAACTTCTTCCAGCCCTGGGGGGGCAGTGACGGAGGAAGTGGCTTTGTTCGCCGATGGGGCAGTCGACTGGGAGGAACCGCAGGCGGCCAGACCTGTCGTGAAAGCCATCGTTGCTATGACAGCGGAAATCCGCTTGAAAGACCTTTTCATATCAAACCTATTTTTCTTTTTTGTCGTTTCTTGTTTTTCCATTGTAACACCTTCTAAAGTATGCGGATAAAAATAATCTGGAATGGTTTTATCTTCAATTAAACACTGAATAATATATTTCCAAGGACTCCGCTTTTGATCATCAAGCTCTTGAGGTAGTGAACTTTTAAATATTGAACGCCACTTGGGGTCTTGGCGCCGCTTTTTAAACTGTTTTTTAAAAGCTTTGGTATATTTAATTACTCTTGCCGTTTATTTTGAAGACTCCAATGCGTCATCGGAGCTAAGCAATTGATCTAATTCTTTAAGGTTACGGGCTTCGGGTAGCTTTTTCTTTTCCAGATAGATCATCAATAACTTCTTGAATCGAATTTTTTAACTGCCGATTAGGGATTGAATAATATTTAGGTAAACCATCATGAGCAACTGTTGTTAATGTCATGCGCATAAAATCAGAAATTGTTAGACCATGGATTAGCCAATACGTCTTTGGCTTTACTTTTAATAGTTCCGTCAATTCGAGCTTCAATTCTTGCCATTCTCATCACCTCAGTAATATCGTACGTTATCTGGCGTACAGATTCAACCATATTTAACTAGGTTAAATATCTAGTCCTCACTTCTGATAAAGTTAACTATTCTTTTGCTGAAAAAGGGAAAAATATATTCAGCAAGTTTTGTAAAGTAAATCAAACCACTGTACCCTGTTGCTTAGATTTCTCGGGCGAAATTTCACTTTGGAGGAAGAATAGGAAATGATCTTCTAAATTATTTATTGGAAGATGATTTTTAAGTTTTACCAGGCAGGCATGAGTGACATTGATGTGGCTCGGAATACTGGGATCAAGCGGACGACCTTTATCAGATATCGCAAAAAGTTTAATATCAAGAGATAGGGCACTTAGCTAGTGTATACTAATAATTCATGAATATAATGTATATGTATCATTTGCAAACATACGCGTTATGTGTTATTGTACATGTGACGATATTTATTAAGCTTACTTAGCATGTATGAGGAGGGACACTAATGAAAATTATTACATTTTCAGCTATAAAAGGCGGCGTCGGTAAAACTACCCTAGCTTTTTAATTATGGTGAATGGTTAGCAAAAAATGGCAAGCATGTTTTATTTATTGACTTAGACCACCAAAGTAATTTAACCCAGACTTACAACATTTACGACAATCAAGACACCGTTGGCAACATTTTCTTAGATCGAGGGAAAGTCAAAATACATGAAATAAGTGCTTATATTAGTCTAATTGCCGGAGACATGCACCTTGACGATATTGAGCGTTCCATCGAAAATAAGACTAACAAAAACATGTTCCTCTATATGTGGTTGTCAGATAATTATGAACGTTTAAATTTAGGGAAATTGAGTATATTATTTTGGATTGTCACCCAGATTTTTCTACTGCTACCAAGAATGCAGTAATCATTAGTAATGCTATCCTTAGCCCAATCACACCTAGCGAGCATGGGTATAATGCAAAATTTAACCTAGAAGAAAGAATTAACGAATTACGCAAAGAAGCCATTGACTACTCTACTAGAAAATCTTATGTCACGACCAAATTATTTTTTATCGCCAACATGATTAAACACAACACAAGATCATCTCGCGAGTTATTAACAGCCTTAAAAGGCGATCCCAGTGTATTGGCTACAGTTCCAGAAAAGGAGCTATTCAATCGTTCAACGTTGGATAAAAAATCTCTTTCAAAAAATGGCTGAAGACCACAAAACATATATTGATCAGCATGAATTTTTTGATAGTATGGACAAAACATTTAATGAAATCACGGAAAAACTATAAATGTTTCATACACGTATTAATTACATGTATACTCAATGTATGTGCATATGAATTATAAAGGAGGACTATCTATGGCATTCGATCCAGAGAACAAAAACATAAAAAGGCATTACAAAAAAAATGAAGCAGAACAGCCAACTGATACTAAAGATAAACTTGTTATTCCTGTTTTTAAAGATGAAGAGGAACGTACTAAGAACTATACCTTTTCACTTCAACCTAGCGCACGCAAAAGACTTGACGGTCTAGCCAAAGAACATAATTTTAAATCTGCCTCCAAATTTTTAAATGAGCTTATAAAAATATGTGATGTCAGCTTACTGGTTTCAACCAAAAGCTGTAAAGTATACAAGATCAAATAAATGTTGCCGGAAGATAAGCGCTATGCTAGACTAAAACTAATTTAACAACCGAATAAAGAGATCAAGTTAAACTAAAAGATCCCCAATTCACGAGGAATCAGGGACCTTTGGTTTAGCAAGTAGCTATCAGGCAGTTTTTTAGATTCAGTCGATTTTAACTTGGCGGAAAAAATCGACTGAACATTGTTCTTAATTTGTAGGTTAATTATACCGCAAACCAGTCCCAAAAGGACAAGTTAAGGATAGTTAAAAACAAATTAAAGTCAATGGACTAAGTAGCTAACTGAAGCTATTTAGTCCATTTTTGTTGTTAGAAATTAAAAAAGTTGCCGATTGGGCAACTCACAAACAACACATGCTGGTAAATTACAAAGCCTCACCACTAAATGAACGTTTTGTAATTCAGTTAGAGCATATCAGATTTGTATTTTAAAGCAAATCAATTGTTTTAGCAACTCTCTTTTGAGACAGCATGTGTCAGTCAAGAAAGGGAGTTTTTATTATGACAAAATCAACAAATTTCAATTACTATGAAGCAGATAACGTATATGGAGCCTTATTTTTCCAGTTTCCTAAGGTATTAATGTATGGCGAGCAATACAAGCATTTAAGCAGTGACGCTAAATTGGCTTATATGGTACTGAAAGACCGGCTAGAGTACTCTTTGCGCAACAACTGGGTTGATGAAGAAGGACACGTCTATTTTACTTTTACCAATCAAGAACTCGAAAATTTATTTAATTGCCATAATCAAAAAGTAGTCAAAATAAAAAAGAACTCGAAACCGCTCATTTGCTGATGCAAAAACAACTGGGCTTTTAACCCAAAAACAAAAAGAATGAACCGAATCGCTTATATCTGTCCAAGCTCGACGTGAAAGCAACCGATGTCTATTTACGCGGTGAAGATAGCCCAAAAGTGTCTCAAACCCTTGATACAAGCGGAAATGTGAAAATCACACTTCCGCAGGAGACCGCTCAAACCCTTGATACAAGCGGAAATGTGAAAATCACACTTCCGCATAAGTCCGTTGATGAGACCGCTCAAACCCTTGATACAAGCGGAAATGTGAAAATCACACACAATCTATATAAAGACTATAAAAATAATATAGATACTAATAGATACGATATAGATACTCAAAAGTTGGACTTTTCCACAGCCAATTTTTCACCAGCTGAAATTGAAGCCCAAAATCGGGATTTAGTAAAACATGCTGATGAGTTCTTAACTGACGAAGACAATGGTTTGCCGGTCTTCTTAGAACCAGAAGCAGTGCAACTACTTAGCTTTTGGTGCCGGACCCCCGCAACAAATGCGGCGCTTTATTGGTATTATCTTAAACGCCAAATATGCTGTTGAAAAAGAACATAAGGATTTAGGCGTATGGATTCTATTAGATGACCCTGATTTAAAAAAAATGATGACCAAAACATTAAGGCGCTATTTTAATGCCCTAAGAAGCGACGAGAAGCATATCAAGAATGTTGAGAACTACCTGTACGGCACCATGCAAAACCTATTTGGTGTTTGGTGGAACCAACAAGCGGCTAGAGACTATGCGGCCAAACACCCCTGAAGAAGAAAAATCGGCCGACAACGATAACAGTGGGTTGTACTACTAGTCCTAAAAAGGCTACAAAATCCTTTCTAAGCGGTTTTAAGACTTACTAACCCTTTTATACTTAAGTTAGATTTAAATGGCTTAGACAGAAGAATAGGGACTTTTAAATGAGCGTCAGAGTTAACCAGGCTAACCAGCTCAAAAGTTCAGCCTTTAGATCAACGCCAAGCTCAGGTGATTTGAGGCCAGGGCTTTATCTATTGATAAGGTACTCAAAAGGTAGTATAATGGTAGTAACAAAAGAAAGGAGATGAGACAATCATGGTAGTTAAGGAAAAGAAACGGGTCCAAGTCAAGATTGATAAAGATTTGGCCGATGATACCGAAGCAGTTTTAAGCGAATTGGGCTTAAATCCAACCACGGCCATTAACATGTTTTACAAGCGGATTGTTGCTAATGGTGCTTTACCTTTTAATGCGTCTTTAAGCGAAGAAGAAAAGAGCTAATTTACGCTTTTTAAAGGCGACCGAAGGAACACCAGTCACCGAGTTCAAAGACGCTAAAGAGGTCGCTGATTGGCTCAACGATCCAGATGAGGACTAATGACTTAGTCAGCCTATACGTTAGTTTTGTAGAAACTAACGGTGGCAAGTCTCGGCCAGTTTTAATTCGTCGGGTATCAGAACAGACGGTCGAGGCTTTTAAAATTACTAGTCAGTATAAAAAGAAGTCGGCTTATATCAAGCAACAATATTATCCGATTCAAGATTGGCAATCCGCTGGGTTGAAGAAACCTTCCTGGGTCGATCTTGGTAATATTTATCGCTTTCCCAAAGCCGGTTTAAACTTTAAAGAAATCGGTCATTTAAGTAAGCTAGATCAAAATAAAATTTCAGATTTTACGCTTGACCTAAAATCAAAAAAAGAAGAGGTAAGGGTCAAAAAGATAATTCAACAGCGATCAAGTAAAAGGAAGCACAAAGAAAGTAAAGCAGAGCTTACACAAAGAATTCAAAAACAGTTAAAAGGCTTTGCTAAACACAATCCAGAAGTTAAGCCAAAAAACAATCCTGAAAATAAAAACGATCGGCCTAGTTATTAGGTTGATCGTTTTTGAATTTGTTCGGTTTATGGGCGTTAACGTAATTAGCAAATATTTTTAAAAGTTTCTTCGGTTTGTTCGACTGATAAGTTATCAGCCTGAAAGTATTTTTCGAGTAAGGCTCCTTTTTGAATTAGTCGGCGAGAACGGGCTTTACGGGCTTGCCGATTTTCATAGTATTTAGATTGCCGTAATTTAAAATCTTCTCGTTCAATTTGTTGCTTTAAACGTGTTTGTTGTTTAACTAATTTTTCATATTGATTAGGCATGGAATTTCCTCATCTCTTATGATTAATGATCTACAGTCTTTTCCTTTAAAAATTTAGAAAATTGCTGGGCTAAAAGCTTAATCTGATCGTTAGACAAATTAGCATAATCTAAATTGGCTTGGCTGATAATTTGTTTACCTAGCCGTTGTTCAATTTTATATTTTTTCTTCTTTAATTTTTTTGTTAAGCTGTTTTAATTTAGCTTCTTGTTTTTCTAAGTTACTTTGAGACATAACGATCCCTCCAATCATATTAGGAATAATCACCGAAACTATATCATATAAGAAACGTTAAGTCAAAGTACAAAAGTTGAAATAGCGAAGCGGAAGACATACACTAAGTTAAAGTTAAGAGAATCAGCAGACCGAGTGAAACGAGGTCAATGCGCACTTACACCCACTAAATACTTGTGGGGTAAATCGTGCTAAAGTCTTGTATCAGAAGTCGCCATTGGCGACAACAAAATCAACCAATAGATCCAAAGAAAGACGGTGACTAGTATGGCAATTTTTTTCATATGAGTTTTAGTAATATTAGTGCTGGGAAAGGACGAAGTGCATTGCCAGTGCCGCTTATCGAAGCGGTGAAAAAATTATTTGACGATCAAGAAGGTCGCCACTATTTCTATGCTCGGTCAGTCATGCCAGATAGTTTTATTTTAACTCCTAAAAATGCGCCAGCATGGGCCAGTGATCGAGAGCAATTATGGAACGAAGTAGAAAAGAAAAGATCGGCGAGCAAATTCTCGGTATGCTAAAGAGTTTAACGTGGCTTTACCAGTTGAACTAAGTGAAGATGAACAGAAAGAATTATTGACAAAATACGTGCAAGAAAAATTTTGTTGATCAAGGCATGGTGGCTGATGTGGCAATTCATCGCGACCACCAAGATAATCCACACGCACATGTGATGTTAACTAACCGACCATTTAACCCAGACGGAACATGGGGAATCAAGAGCAAAAAAGCAATATATTTTAGATGAGAATGGCAATAAAATGTAACCGGAACTAGCAAGTATCCTAAGAGTAGAAAGATACTGATGGTTGATTGGGATAAAAAAAGAAAAAATAATTGAATGGCGTCATAATTGGGCAGTTAGTGTCAATCAGGTTTTAGAGCAAAAAATATTCCGGATCGGATTAGTGAAAAATCGTTTGTCGATCAAGGGATTCAAGAGACACCTACCCAACATGAAGGCATTACCAGCCAAAGAAAAAGCGAAAAGCATTTAATCAACAAGTTAGAACGCAAAGAAACGCTCAAAGCTAAATATCATAATCTTGATGAAAAGATAAGAAATCATGAACATTTTGACGCGTTAACTGACGAGTTATCGTTCTCTGAAAAAACACACAATTAGTCATCTAAGTCAGCAATTGAAAACCTATGTCGATTTAGAACATTTAGACGATAAACAGCGCATGCTATTTAATTGGAAAAACAGCTTATTAATTAAACATGCCATTGGTGAAGATGTAACTAAAGCAACTGCTGACTATTGACCAGCAAACGACATCACTAGCACAAGCTAACCAGTTGTTAAATAAAGTGGTGGAACGAGCAACGAAAAAGCTTTATCCGGAACTTAATTTTGAACAGACAACCGCAGCTGAACGACGGGAACTGATTAAAGAGACTAATAGTGAACAAACGATTTTCAAAGGTAGCGAATTGGCAGAACGGTTGGCGGATATTCGAAGTGACTTATTAACCCAGCAATTATTGACGTTTACCAAGCGGCCATATACCAGCTGGCAGTTAGTTAATCAGCAGGCCCAAACAATTGAGAAGCAATTAACCACGGTACTAGCCAAACATGGTCACCAGTTAGACGATTTGAAACATACTAATCGGGGCATGCTAGCCGCTTATGAACCTAACGAACTTGAATTCATTTCGAAAGCGGTGAAAAATTTACGGGTCATGCGGGAAGTTAAAGCCGTAGTTCAAACGCAATACAACAGCATTCTAACGACTGCTTTTCCGGACAGTGACCTGGATAAGCTAGAGATGATTGATAAGGAGCAAATCTATACCGCTGTGGTTTACTATGACCCAGAATTAAAGCCATTAAGCGCCGATGATCTTAGGCAATTGCAACAGCAGCCACCGGTAGTCTTTACTAGTCAGCAACACCAAGCCGGTTTAAATTACCTGTTAGGTAAAATGGAATTAAAAGATATTCAGGATCATCGACTGCAACGGGTCTTGAAACATGATGGCACCCGGCAACTGTTTATTGGCGAATGTGGCCAAGATCCTAAGTTGGATCACCAGCAAATTGAAATGGTGCAAACCCGTTTGAAACAACAGACAATGCGCTTTGATCAATATAAGCAAGCTCAAGTTAAGGACTATCAGGCCATTAATTATTACCCAACTAGCCCAGAAAAACGACCTGACTAATATTTTGGACGAAGCCTTAATGACCATTTTATATGCGAAAAATACGGACTATCTAAGAAAACAGCAAGAACGTGGACTGAAAGAAACCGAGTGGGAAATGACGAAAAGCAGCGGCAACACCAAACCCGTAATCGGCATGAAGATGGGGGTATGCACTTGTAATTTAAATGTAAAATAAAAAGTGCACCAACGTGCTCATTTAATGGTATAATGAATCCATAATATAGGGAAAGGAGTATTCACATGTGACAAAGAAGCAAGAATGGTTTAGCTTAGCTCAAGCTAGTCTCAAACTAGAACGAGGTAGTACGTATGTGAGTGTTTGGTTAAGACGGCACCCTAACGAGTTACCAAGTGAAATGCTCATGGAAACGGGCAAAGTTAAATTAATATCTGAAGATGGTATTGAATGGATTAAAAACCACATAAAAAAGAGGGCGTCCTCGTCAGCAGTAGAGTTGCTAACGGGGATCAGCACCTAGAACCGCAACTTCTAGGTGTCACCCTCCTAATAATCCATTTTACCGGGCGGGTTAGGGAAAGCTAGTTGTTTAGCGTCCCTAACGCGCTTTTTTTTTTGAGGAGGTGATCCAATGAAAGTGGAAAGCTGGTAAGGCATTAATGGCAAGTTAGTTCATGATGGGCAAAAGGCAATTGTGGTTGATAATGACCAAGCATTAACTGATCAAAAGCAGCTACAAGCAATTTTAGATCAAGATGGTCAGCCAATCGATGAAGTTCGTCGAGCAATGATTAAGAAGACCGTTAAACGTCAGCTAAAAACGCCACCATTAAAACTTAGGGGCTGGTTTAATCGTCATCAAGACAGTCAGAATGCTAAAAAGGCCGAAAAATTGGTGAGTGACAAACCGCCCCATCAATATAAGCAGATCAAAAATGAAATGACCTTTTTGGTGAGAGTTTCCTGGAAGGCTTCTTAGGCTTCTATGGCTTAGAAGTTGATAACGCCTTAGGCCGTTACGAACATAATTTACATGTTTTGGAAACGCAAGAACTTGGTCAGTCTGAAAAAGAATACTACTTAGCCACAAGTGAAAATGGCCGCGTCAAATTAGCCACTGATCCGTTACCAAGCCAGCAAATTGCCGAGGAACAATTGAACAAGTTCTATCAGCGTGAGCCAGAAGAAACGCAAGCAGAACAAATTCAATTACGAACATCAGAAGACGATAGGAAGGAGGAATAACATGAAGTTCAGCAAAGTAAAAGCGTTAGCAACTACTGGAGCTACTGCGATTTACTTGGGCCTGATGAATACTCAGGTTGTTTTGGCAGCGGACGGTGGTGAAGTTCAAAGCAAACTAACTAGCGCTGGTAAGACGATTCAAGGTATTTTAACTGGCTTGGTCGTTTTAGTTGGGATTTGTGTCGCGCTATTTATTATTATCAAAAGAATGCCTGACGCAGACGATCCGCGAGAGAAATCAGAAGTTTATCACGCAGTTGGTCGGGTGGCTGGTTTAGTGGCCCTAGCGGCAGCGGTTATCTGGCTATTGCCTTGGGTCTACAGCCTATTCACTTAATTTAAAAAGGAGCTTGCCAAATGAAGAAAGGGAAAGAATTTATCTTCCCAGAGAACGTAGATAAAGATTACGGGATCTGGAAAGATTACACCTTGAAGGATTTTGGCTATGCGGCGCTGGCAGGACTAGTGGGCTTAATTTTTATTGCGATCCCACCCTATGGTCTGATCTTAGTCCTGATAAAAATAGTGATTGTTGTCTTAGCCATGACGATTGTCATGGCTATTTTAACAATTAGGCCAGTTGCGGCGCGGAAGAATATTAAAGTGCGGGATAACTTTAAGTTGAAACGCCGTTATGCCAATAGTCAGAAACTGTTTTATTTAAAACCGAAGAAGCGAGGTGAACTAAATGCGTTTGAGGAAGAGCAAAACCGCCAATAAATCAGCAACGCTAGGTTGGGATTACCAACCGCCTAAAATCAATGGTGGCAAAGAAACCATTGATGACATGAGCTTGGTAGTGGGTATGTATGGTAATTACGAAGTTACCAAAACTGGTAATCTCGTTGGCATTTTGGAAGTTAGTGGGATCAACCTTGATCTACTTAATGAAACCGAACAACAGGACGTTTTTGAAGACTATGGCGCATTTCTCATGAGTACCTTAGGTGAAGGTGTTGATGACACGTTACAGTTCTTAGAACCAACGATTCCCGTCAATATGACGGCTTATCTCAATGGTCTCAAACGGCGGTATCTCGCCTTTCAAAAAAGATCACCCGGAGCAACAGTTCAAAATCCAGCTCATAGCCAGTTACTTGGATCACTTTACTAAAGTCCAAGAATCCAAAAACATGACAACTAAGCAACATCTAGTAATCGTTAAAGTGCCAATTAAGGACAAAAGCGTTAAAAGCTTAAACTTAGCGGTCGCTCATTTGGACGAAAAGATCGAACAGGTTAAACGGGATATTGAAAATGCGTTAACGGACTTTGATGTGACGGCCAAAGTTTTGACTAGTCAGGAAGTCCAAGAGATTTTAAAGAACTTGATCAATTTTAATGGATAGGAGGCAACAGGATGAGTTTTGGTGATGAGGTCATTGATTTATTTATGCCAACTAAAAAAGAAAGCAGCCATCAAGGCGACAGCGGCCGGGTAGTAAAGCCCAAACCGGAGGTTGAGGATTTTACCAAGTTGATTGATCGCGATAGTTTGCATTCACTATTTCCGTTCAGCTGGGAACAGTACCCCACCTACGTCCAGTCGGGCGAGAATTTTATTCGGGTGTTAGCGATCGCTGACTATCCCAAGCGGGTTTACGGCAACTGGTTGTCAGAATTAAAGCGCAAAAAAGGCGTTATCGATATTGTGCAATATATCGACAGCGCCAGTAACAATTCAATGATTACCTATTACAGGAAGACGATTCAAAATAAGGAAGCGCAGAAGTTAAATACGTTCGACCCGTATAAAAGAAGATTCTGCAAAATTATATTGATTCAGCCAACATGCAACTAGATAAATACCTTGATAATTCTACCACATTTGTGTACCAACATATGCTCATTTATCTACGGGCCAACAGTTTAGCAGAACTAGATGACTTAACCGAAAACGTCAAGAACACCTTGATTAAGCTACAGATGAAGCCCTTAGTGCCCGTTAAAGCGACTTTCCAAGCATTTTGGTCAACCATGCCAATTAACGAGAATCTATTAGGTGATTACACCTATAAAGAAAGTAATACCGAAGTCGCCAGCAGTATGTTTCCCTTTGACGACGCGGAGATTTTGGACTTGAAGCCTAGATCTGATATTGAAGGGGTTAACAAAGATACCAACAGCTTAATTGCTGTAGATATGTTGGATCGCAACAAGACCCTAAATCAAAATCAAGTGATTATCGGGACCTCAGGGGTCGGCAAGACTACCTATATGATCCAAAAAATTTTACGCTATGCCATTCAAGACTATCAGCTCTACATTATTGATCCAGAAAACGAATATACCAAGATTGTCGAAGCCTTGGGTGGCGCAGTCTTGCACTTAACTTCTAATGCGAAGTACAAAATTAACCCGCTACAAATTTTTTCTGAAGAAATCTTAAGCGCTGATGAAGCGGTCATGAACCTTGATTTACTAGTTAAAGATAAAATTCAGCGATTAAAAGGGTTCTTTGAAGTCCTTAAAACCAGGATTACCCAAGTTGAGCTGGCAATCCTTGATGATGTGGTTAAACAAGCCTACGTCAACAGTGGTGTTTTGAAATACAGTCGCTTAAAAGAGATTAAAGACGATCAGTGGCCGACCTTATCCAATGTTTATGACGAATTGGAGAAACTGGCTGATAAAGACGAAGACAAATTCGATCGGGTTAAAGACTTCTACTACATCTTAGGCAGCTATACCCATGGTTCTAACAGCCTATTTGACGGCCACACCAACGTCAACCTAAAGGGAAAGATCATTTCTTTTTGATCTAAAACCCCTACAAAGTGAACAGGAAGTCCAATCAGCGGCCTATCTTGAATACCTTCCAGTATTTGTGGGACGAAATCACCAAAGATCGGCATAGCCGCAAGAAATTGTTTGTCGATGAATTTCATTTTTTGACTTTGCACAAAGCGGCCGCCACCTTTTTCCACCAAGCATACAAGCGGTTTAGAAAGTACAATGCCGGGGCGATCGCCGGAACACAGCAAATTCAAGATGTGATCGAAGGAACGACTGATACCGGTCAAAACATAGGTGAAGCTATTATCGGTAACTCCTACACCAAAGTGTTCTTTGGTCTTGACGGTAAAGGCGTTGATGATGTGATTACCAAATTGCGTATGACGTTCTCGGATAAAGAAAAGAAGCTACTAGAACGTCGTAGACAAGGCGAAGCCCTGATGATCTATGGTAGCCAACGCGCCTTTATGAAAGTCGAGTTGACCGAAGAAGAATTACGGCTAATTGACCCAGAAGCTTACCAAGAAAAATATCACCGTGAGACAGCCGGGCAACCCGGACTATCAAAAGCGCGTGGTCTTAACACCTAGTGAGATTGACGCCTTAACCACTACCGAAGAGGAAGGAGGGACTTTAAATGAGTAAACTAAACCAGCTATTAAATATCGAGGTCGGCACGTTCAAGCGACAGGGGAACAAGTTAATTCTCGAACTCAATCACAATCAGTTTCGATACGACCAGTTGAGTGAGCTAAACGAATTAAAACAAAGCTGATTCCAAGTTCTTGCAGTTGGTTAACGTGGTTGAACAAGAACAGAAGGTCGTTTTAACTTATGCCTTACCGGATAAGGTCAGATCATTAAAGGAATTACCGCAGGAAAATAAGGCAATCCGGGCAGCCATTGCCAAGGAAATTATGGCGCAAAATGTGGTTAGCTGATAGCCAGTATCATATTGCCTTAAATCCAGCTAATCTGTGGTATTACCCCATGCAACATGTTTGGTATGCTTACCGGGCCAATGAACTTATGCCTTATGATGACAAACATAGTAATTTAGCCAAATACAAAGCGCTAATTCTGTTTTTGCTTGACGGGGACGCCCTATGAACGGCTACTAAGCAATCCTCAAGAAGCCCTAGCTAAACACCCTGATGACTATTTACAACAAGTAGCTAAAGCCGCGTCGTTAAATGAGTTAACGGAAGTGGTTAACGGCATTGAGGACTTTGTGAGCTATCGCGAATGGCAGGAAGTTGAAACCGCCCAACAGAAAACCAAACAACGATTATGGTTGAGCGTGGCCGGGGTGGCGATTGTGGCCGTTTTGGCTGTCGGCTTAGTCCATAAAAGTGACGAAAGAAAGTATCAAAGCTTAGCTAACCAGAACCAAGCCCAAGTTACTCGTTTAAAGTACAATAACCAAATTCAGACGGCTTTAAACAATCACCAATGGTCGAAAGCAAAAAAGACCATGCAGAAAGCTGGTTATAGCAAGAACAGTCAAGTTCAAACATTCTTAAAACACAAACAGTATCAGCAAGCCTTAAACGTTGACCCAAGTCAGTTGAATAAGGTTGTCAACACGGCTTATGCCAACAAGGATAGCGGGCAGGTTGCCAAGTGGGAATTGCCAACTAAGGCGACAAGCAAGCAAAAGACCAATTGAAACTCGAAAAAGCGATTGTTAACTATAACACAAATACGCTCAACAACCAATTATCCTTTACGACGAACGCTGATGTTTTATTAAGAATAGGACAAGCTTTCCTAGCCCATAACGACACACAAGATGCCCAGACCGTCCAAACCAAGTTAGCCGGCGTGAACAGTCCTAAAGCTAAGTACCTCAAAGCGCTATTAAGTCTCAACTCTGCTAAGAAAGAAGTTAGCGACGGCCAAAAGAAGTTAGATGACGCCAACAAAATTGATGATAGTAAAGATAAGGACAAAGACAAGAAGGTGGATTCGGCTAAGTCGGACTTAAAGAACGCGCAGAGTGACCAATCAGCAGCGCAAAAACAAGTCGATCAGGCTAAGCAAAAAGTAGGTGATTAAATGCAGGTATTGTCATTTGAATATAAGAAAAGGGAGTGGAGGTTGATTGCTTATATTGTGGGTGGCGCCCTTCTGCTAATCATCTTGTTAATTGCGGCAATCACTGGTCAGTTACAAGAAAACAATTGTGATAATTCGACTACCACCACCCAGACCCAGCTTGATAGCAAGGATACGACGACCAATGCTAAAAATATCTATGCGCACTGGAAGCAGAAGTATGGTGCAACGCCACAAGCGGCCGCGGGTATCTTGGGTGTCTTACAACTAGAAAGTCGCCTTGATCCTAAGTCCGTCAATTCAAGTTCCGGGGCCACGGGCTTAGCCCAGTGGTTAGGCGACCGAAAAAAAAAGATAAGTTGGAGGACTTAGCCCATAAAGAAAAAACAAACCAGCGACCAATCTCGGGGTGCAGTTGGATTATCTCGATCAAGAATTGAACAGTAGTTACTATGCGTCAAACAAGCTGATTTTTAAATATACGGACGTGCATAAAGCGACCAAAGCCTGGTTAATGGATTATGAAGGCATGAGCAAGAACCCGGAACAATGGTATTTAAGCCAAAGATACGGGTATGCCGATCACTGGTATTCCGTGTTGGGTGCGAGTGATCCTGTGGCCGGTAATACGTTAGATAATGCGAGTTCCGGCGATCTAAACGAGTTAGGTTGTGATAGTGACCCGAGCTATTCTGGCGGTAGTATCGTTAAAAATGCAGAAAGTATGAAAGGCGATTTCTACTATGTTCAAAACCACCCCAGCCCTGATTTAGGCAGTGATTTAAAGAATCCCAGCAAAACTGGTGGAACTGATTGTTCGGGCTTTGTCTGGTTAGCCTTGAATAAGGCTGGTTACAAGGTACCGGCCAACATGGGTTGGTTTACCGGCACGATGGCCAGTGACGCCAAAGGCAGCCATCAATACTTGAAACAGATCAGTGAAAATGACGCAAAGGCCGGCGATATTGTCATCGTCAATCAAGGTGCGGGAGCCGGAAACAACGGCCATACTGCCATTCTGCTAGATAAATGGCAAGGTAAAGCCACCAAAATCATTGAGCAAGGTGGCGTAGGCGACAAGGTTAACGAAAGCACCTTTGGCACCGCTTTTTATAGTTTATTGAACGGTAGCGATGTGACGTTAGCCCGGCCAATCAAGAAGTAAGGAGGAACCAACAAATGAAACGTAGCATGGTTTTAAGTATTGCGATTGGTAGTTTGATCTTAATCATGTCATTAGGGACGAATGCCTATCAACATAGCCAAGTTAAACAGGCACAACAGCAGATTAGTCGTTTACAAAAACAGAAGCGCCAAGTTAACCAGCAATTGATTAAAGCCAACCAACAAAAGCAGTTATTGAGCACCCAAATTGACAGTTATAAGACCTACCAAAATAATAAAGACAAAAGTCAGGCTGAACTTAGCTTTACTACGGTAGTCACCAAGTTCTTTAAGGTCATGAACAACTTTAAGCCCAAGACTTACGGACAGCGTAAAGATGGCGTGAAAGACTTGATTTCCGACAAGCTATATCAGCAATATTTTTCAAATAAAAGGGCACGTATGGTGACAGCAATAGTGTTTCAGCCAAATTAGATCAGCTGAACCTGTATACACAAAGTAAGCAGGGCCCAAATATGAAAGGGCTTGGCCGTTGTCAGTTACGAAAGCAAGAGTGGTGACAACAGCTGGCAAAAAGGCGACGGTACTTTATCAGGTGACCTTCGATACCACCACGAATCGAATCACTGCAGTCCAAAACTTAGGTAGCAGTTTTAAAGCCAGTGACCTTAATTAAACGGGGTGGTAAAGCCCTAGCGGTGATCGTGGTGATTTTAGCCGTTAGTGGTTTTGCTGGTCATCAATATGTCAATCACGTAGAAAAGCAGCGACCAATCGTGACGCTGGCTAAGCATTCTGATAAAGTTCTGTTCTTTTACCGTGATGATTGCCCGGATTGTCAATCGATTTTCCATCAAATTTATTGGCACAACGTCATTAGTCACAACATTATCTTGATTAACATGAACCAACCAAAAGAATCGGCAATATATTCAAAAATATCAATTAACGTCAGTCCCAACCTTGATCCATGGTAAGCAACGGTACACCGGCACCAACCAACAAAGAATTAAACAGATAGTAGGTGATTAGATGAAAGACAAATTATTAAACAGCGTTAAAGCCAGTTGGCCGTATCTACTAATGCTAATCATTGGCTTGTATTTAGCGGAGATTTTAGCTGGATCTGTCATGGCCTTGTCGCGCTATAAACTAACTTTGCGGATCATATGCCAACGGTGTTAAAACAGTTGGCCTTACACCCCTGGCGCTATTACAAGTTTGTATTTGGGCCAAAAGAATCCGGTATTAATTATCGTCAGTATTGCTGTGGTCCTATACACCATCTATTTTGCCTTGAAACGGAACAGCAAGCATAAAGCTTGGGAAACTGCGGACACTGAAACCCACGGGAGTGCGACTTGGGGTAATCTAAAAGAATTGAGCGACCATTACTTTAGTATCAATGCCAAAGACCTCACCACAGCGTTTAACAGGAGCACCACAACAGAAATATTAGAGGCATTAACAAAACAAGAAACACAATCCAAGACAGGCAAGTGAAAGAAAGTAAGAAGCATGAACAGACCAGATTTATTAGTACGAATAGTTACGATCATCACGTCGTTAATTACGATAGTTTTGTTCCTATTTCAGGGAAAGAGCACACTAACTTTTGTATTTGCAATTATCACAGTCATTTTATCTTTCATTTATCAGATAATCAGGATACAGATGAAAAAAGTAAATCAGAAAAGTCATCTAAATCTAACCGCATTGGAGGTAAACGCATGAATGGGACAATTTTAGGGATCGTGGATAAACGGATTGTTTACCAGAATAACAGCACCAAACCAAACCGGAATATCTTTGTGGTCGGGGGCCCAGGATCGTATAAGACCCAGTCAGTCGTCATTACCAACCTGTTTAATGAAACGGAGAACAGCATTGTCGTGACCGATCCGAAAGGTGAATTGTATGAAAAGACGGCCGGTATCAAACTAGCCCAGGGTTATCAAGTACATGTCGTCAACTTTGCCAACATGGCGCACAGTGATCGCTACAATCCCTTTGATTATATTCAACGGGATATTCAAGCCGAAACCGTGGCAACAAAGATCGTGCAAAGTGAAAATGCCGAAGGTAAAAAAGACGTGTGGTTCAGTACCCAAAGACAGCTTTTGAAGGCTTTAATCCTGTTTGTCATGAACCACCGGTCACCAGAACAACGAAATTTGGCGGGCGTAACGCAGGTCTTACAAGAAAATGACGTTGAAGCCGAGGAAAAGGGTGCGGATAGTCCGCTAGATACCTTGTTTCTTGAGCTAACTATGACTGATCCAGCGAGACGCGCTTATGAGTTAGGTTTCAAAAAGGCTAAAGGAGAAATGAAAGCCAGCATTATTGAAAGCCTGTTGGCGACCATTTCGAAGTTTGTTGACAAAGAAGTGGCCAATTTTACCAGCTTTTCAGACTTTGATTTAAAAGAGATTGGCAAAGCTAAAGTTGTGCTATATGTGATTATTCCGGTGATGGATAATACTTATGAAAGCTTCATCAATCTGTTTTTCTCACAATTATTTGATGAATTATACAAATTAGCCGCCGATCATCACGCTAAATTGCCCCACCAAGTCGACTTTATCCTTGATGAATTTGTCAATTTAGGGAAGTTTCCCAAGTATGAGGAGTTCCTAGCGACGTGTCGGGGGTACGGCATTGGCGTGACGACAATTTGTCAGACCTTAACCCAGCTACAAGCCTTATATGGCAAGGAAAAGGCTGAGAGTATCTTAGGTAATCATGCGGTTAAAATTTGCTTGAATGCCGCTAATGATGTGACCGCTAAATACTTTAGTGATCTGTTAGGAAAATCAACCGTGAAAGTGGAAACTGGTAGTGAGAGTACCAGTCATAGCAAGGAAGAAAGTCACAGCAAGAGCGATAGTTACAGCTATACGAGCCGTTCGCTCATGACGCCCGATGAAATCATGCGTATGCCTGAAGATCAGAGCTTATTAATCTTTAGTAATGCGCGACCAGTCAAAGCTACAAAAGCGTTCCAATTTAAACTATTTCCAGGAGCCGATCATTTGGTTAACTTGTCACAGAATGAGTATCAAGGCCAACCAGAAGCCAGCCAGGAAACCAACTTTAAGAATAAGGTAGATAAGTGGAATCAAACAGTTAAAGCACAGCACCAAGCCAAAAAGACGATCAGACAACTGATGATGAAGAAGAAAATCTACAGAATAATATCGATCAAGAATTAGAGTCCAGACATAAGAAGATGCTTGGATAATGGAGGACATATCAATGAAAAAATATCGGAAATATATAATCGCCGTGATGACAGTATTGCTGATTGCTGTCGGTCTAACCGCTTGTGGGAAGTCTACAGCACAAGATTTGCAAAGTCACCAGTGGACGTTTGCTTCTAGCAAAGATAATGGTATGGCCGCTACTGCAAAGTTTTCAAAAAGCAACTTAACACTCACCCAAGCGGGCTTTAGCGAAGTTTATACTTACAAGTTGATTGAAAACAAGGGCAATGAACAAATTAAGTTCATTGGTAAGAACAGTGTTTCAGGTAGTACAGAAACACGACTATTTAAGATTAAAAAAGCAGTCAGACAAATATAAACTAACACCAATTAACACACTAGCTAAAAGTGATACTGGTACGGTCACACTCATTCCCAAATAGACAAAGGAGGGGGTTAAAATGACAGAAATTATTCAATCAGCTATTTCACACTTTTTTCGAATGGCTACTGTCTGGTTTGTTAGATGGTTTATTCAACATCTGTAAGGCCATTATTGACCAAGCCAATCAAAGCTTGCCAATTGTTAAAACGTGGTATGCTATCTTCCTATCCTTTGCGACATCGTTAGTCGTTGTGGTCGTCCTTGGACGCATTGTGATGACAATTCTAAAAAGAGGCAGACGAAAGTACCGATGTTACTTGGGCTAATATCATCATGGACGGGATTAAATCAGCGGCCGTGATTCCGGTTTTCGTGTTTTTACAGGGCTTTATTCAAGGTTCAATTACCTTGCCTCTGCTAAAGTATATGTTTAGTTCTGATCAGAAGTTCACTGCTAAATCAATTACCGGCATGAATAAAGTCCCTGGACTAAAAGATGTTGGTATTTCGCTACCTTTACAGATTTTATTTCTGCTAATCTTCACTGTTGTAACCGTCGTGTTTTTATTAAAATGTGTGCGTTTGTGGCTGATATGGCTTGGTACAATCTGACGATTCCTTTAGCTGCAATGAGCATGGCGACTGAAAGCTTTGATTATAGTGGTACGTGGTGGAAGAAGTACATTTATTACAATGCTTCCATTATTAGCCAGGTGCTTTGTATGTCATTATCAGTATGGTGTTTCACTAATATGGCTAAATATGGGTTCATTGCCTTTATTGGTTCAATTGGATTCGGCTTTCTGGTGATCAAAACACCTGATGCTGTTAAAGATTTCTGGGTTTCAACCGGCGTGACTAAGAGTACTGGTATGGGCGCCATGAGAATGTTTCAAAATTATTTCCGTAACCACTAGGAGGATATATAGTTATGAAGAAAATCGCACACTGGTTATTAGAAAAAGCCAAAAAAGATATGCGAACCGACCCTTTTACAACACCTTCACGGCGGACTAAGCTGTCTTACTATTTTGATAACTTAGTTAGTATGCTCTTCTATTTAATGGGAATTTACCTTATGTTAGTGGATTTATACCAAGAGCTTTTTAAGGCGAACAATACCGATTTTTTAGGAACCGCGCTAATGGCCTTAGTTTTACTACTGGGTGGCTTATTATTCCATTGGTCAGCCTATATAGATCTCAGAGCCATCAAACGGTATCAACAGTATTTGAAGCAACAATCGATAGAGCAGCAACAAAAATTGCGCCGTGAAACTTGGTTAAAAGCGGTTGAACAAGGCAAAACAGAATTAGAACAGAAATTGAATTATAAGGAGTGAACGAACATGACCACTGTTATCTTAGCTGAAAAACCTAGTCAAGCCCGTTCATACGTCCAAGCCTTTCAAAAGAGCACAAAAAACAGGGTTACTATACGGTTAGTGACCCTGTTTTGCCCGAAAATACGCTTGTCACGTATGGTCTCGGACATTTAGTTGAACTAGCCACACCGGATAAATATGATCAGAAATATCAGCAATGGGCCTTATCTAATTTACCGATTTTTCCCGATAAATACAAGTTTGTGGTGTCAGCTAGTAAAAAAGATCAATTCAAAGTCGTCAAAGACCTGTTAACGAAGGCCGATACCATTATTATCGCCACCGATAGTGGTCGGGAAGGCTCTAATATCGCCTGGTCAATCATGAACCAAGCCCAGATTGACGTTAAAAAGAAGACCATTAAGCGATTATGGTTGAATAGTTTGGAAAAAAGACGCCATTATAACCGGCTTTAAAAACCTTGGCGATTGGCACAAAGACTATTTAGCGTATAAAGAAGCCCAAACCCGTCAAATTAGCGACTGGTTGGTTGGAATGAATGGTAGTCCCTTATATACTTTATTATTAAGACAAAAAGGGGTACGCGGGGTGTACTCGATTGGTCGCGTGCAGACGCCCACTTTGTATATGGTTTATCAAAGGGATCAGGCAATCAAAAACTTTAAGCCGGAACCCTATTTTGAACTAAATGCGGAAATTTTAGCTAATCAGCAAAAATTCGTCGCAAAATTAGACCCCTATCAGCGATTTAAAGACGAAACAGGACTAATAACATTCATGCAAGCTAAACACGTTCAGAAAGGCTCACAGTCCGGTTTAATCAAGGACGTCCAAAAACAAGGCAAAAAGCGTGCTAGTCCCCAACTATTCTCGTTATCCAGTCTCCAAAGTGCCATGAATAAACGTTATCACGCCAGCGCCAGCCAAACCTTAGCGGCTATTCAAAGCTTATACGAAGATAAACTGCTCAGTTATCCCCGCACCGATTGTGCTTATATCACTGATGAAGAATTTGAGTATTTAGTGGCTAATCTGACGAAGTATCTGGGTTTAGTCTCTAAACCAGTCGCTTTAACCAATACCACCCCAAATAAGCGCTATGTTAATGGAAAAAGGTTGAAGAACACTATGCCATTATCATGACTAAAGTCGTGCCGACGAAAGAGAAACTAGCCAGCTTGCCTAAATTACAGCAACAAGTCTATGACTTGGTTTTAAGGACGACGTTAGCGATGTTTGGTGATCCGTACGAGTACGAGGAAACCACCATTATCACCCAAGTTGGTGACGCCAATTTTAAAGCAACCGGTAAGGTCCCAACTAAGCAAGGTTGGCAAGCTTTATTTGATGATCACAAAGCCGAACAGCAAGAAGTGGCAACCTTACCGCTCGTTCACCAAGGCGATCAAGTCCAAGCAAATCTGCAAACGCCGCAAAAAGAAACGACCCCGCCGGTACCATTTACCGAAGGTACCCTGATTACGGCCATGAAGACGGCTGGTAAAACACTTGATGATGAAGAAGCCCAAGCGATTCTTAAAGATGTGCAAGGCATTGGGACAAGTGCAACCCGGGCCAATGTGCTGGAATGTTAAAGAAACGCGGCTACTTAGTTACTGAAAAGAATAAGTTGCACGTCAGTGAAGCCGGAATCACTTTATGTAAAGCGGTTGAACTCGAGCCCTTGCTAACTAGTCCAGAAATGACAGCTAAATGGGAGCAAGCGTTACAGCAAATCAGTACCGAAGAACGCACTCAGGATAATTTTTGAGCCAAATCAAAAAGTTCGTGGCAAAGTTGATTCGCTGATGTTCCCACGCAATTGACTGGCAGTGCAGCCATTAAGCAACAAATCGATCACCAACAGCAAGCGCAAAAAAGCCGCCGAAGTATTCTTAGAAACACCGCAAGCGACCGTCATAAATAAACAAAAGTTTTACATTGTGAAAACCTAAGCAAGGCGAGGACTTTACCCTACCCAAGAAATGGAGCGGTAAGACGCTCGGGAAGACCGTGATCAAAGCACTGGTCACCAAAGGGGAGACCAGCAAATTAAAGGGGTTCAAGAGTAAAAAGGGGAAGTCGTTTGACGCCAAGTTAAAGCTTGACGGCCACAAATTAAGTTTTGATTTTGATTAGAACCTGCCTACCGCCCTGCACGTTGTTTCGGTTGGTGAACCCGTCATTTAGGTTCACTTTTACAACCCTAAAAGTAAACCTAAACAACAGGTGAGATTAGCAAAGCAAAGGAGATCATAAAATGAACAACGAATTAGCAGTTTTAGCCAGTGAATTACCCGTTTTGCAAGCTAAAAGGAGCCTATAAATATTTAGAAAGAAATCACTGGTAACGGAGCCTATTACCAAGTGGCTTGGCAAAAATTAGTTGATGGCTACATCGCCCTTTATGGCACGACCCCGATTCAAATCAACGTAGCCCCTATATTGAATGATATTTTTGAAGATGAGGAGGGGTAGACAATGCCGAGTAAAACAGACGTTAAAGCCTGGAAAGCACAATTAGTCGCCCAAGCCGAACAACAAATCCTAAAATTAACCGATAGTGACCAATTTAAAAAGTACCTCAATACCCTGGCTAAATTTCATCATTATAGCGCCAGAAACATTGATTTAATTTATGCGCAAAATCCTCAAGCTACTCAAGTCGCCGGTTTTAAGCAATGGCAGACAGCTTTTAACCGCACCGTCAACCGAGGAGAGAAAACGATTCGGATTGCGGCCCCGATTATTAAGAAGTTAACACCAGCCGAGAAAAAGCGTCTTGATACCACCGATGAACGCGCCATTGTCGGTTACCGTTATCTACCCGTCTTTGACGTGTCACAAACTAGCGGTGAGCCAGTGTTAAGTGCCAAGGATTTTGTCAAAGAAAATTTAGCCGACCATCAGAATGTAACGAGCTTGTATAACGCGTTCAAAGATTATTTAAACCAGCAAACCGACCTTAAAGTCAGTGAAGTGCCTTTAGCGACGCTAAATGGGGCTAAGGGGTATTTTCAACTCAGCACTAATGAAATCGTCATTGGTGGCGATGAGCCCGACAATGCTTTAAAACTAAAGACGTTATATCACGAATATGCGCATAGTCAGTTACATGGGTTAAAATCAGCCTTTAAAGATCGCCCGCGAGCCTATCAAGAAACGCAAGCCGAAGCGGTTGCATATGTCGCTATGCAAAATATTGGGGTTGATACGGGCAATTACTCCCTCGGTTATGTAGCTACCTGGGCTAAAAGATAAAGCCGTGATCCATAGCGCTTTAAGTGAAATCCAGCAAGTGAGCAACAAAGTGATTGAGCTTAGTGATGGTTTAACTAAACAATTAGGTTTACAAGAAGCCCAAAAAGAACCTGAGCATGATCTAAAAAAGCTGTCAGCTCAGGAACTTAATAAGTCCTATCAAGGCTTGCAACAACAAGTTCAGCAAGCAAGGAACCCACAACAAAAATCAGAACTACAAAATAAACTAAATGATATACACCATGAAATCAGTAAGCGAACGCAAAAACAGCTGCAAGCATTTGCTGAAGAAAATCCGTCAATCAACCAACCCAAATCCGAACTGGATCAAAGTTTAAAGCGTTAGCCAGTTTTTAAAGGTCATGCTATAATATAAACAGAAAAGGAAGTCCCGCCGAAAACAGGACTTCCCGTGCAAGCCGCTTCAAAGGCGGTGGCATTAACATTAGACTAGATACTAGTCGTCCTGTAACCTGCCAAAGTTACACAGGGCGGCTTTTTTATTTGTGGTGTTTGTCGATATAGCTGAGGAGCGCGATCAAAAAACGTGCCAAACAGCAACATCAACGAGAGTGTCTGGAAGACGCTCATCGACTGTGAAACCTTCCTGAAGATTATTCCATGTTCCCATGGGCCTCACCTCACAAGGGAAAAGACAGCCACCGCCCTTAAAACTTCCTGCTCAATCCATTATACAGGGAAATTAAAAATCAACCAAGAGCAATAAAACTGCTCTTGACAGCAAAGGAAAGCTACAACCCTAGCAAGGTCAGCAAGCAAGGCTAATAGTACTGCTGCAATGGGAAATAACAAGCGTCCAGTAGGGCGGTCCAAGAGCGGGCACAAATCCTACCAGACAGTACGATTACAAAAGTAAAGAAGGTCATAAAATCAGTTACTAGAGGGAACTGTGGTAAAAGACAAATAAGATGGTTAAATGATGACTATAAAGTCAAGTCAGATAAACAGGTATTTGAGCATATAAATTGCTTTTGACATCTTACTTACTTATAATAAGTACAATAATAAATGACTAGTAAAAGGCGGGTAAAACAATGGATAAATTTAAAAATATTATTATTGGATTTGGTAAGGCGGGTAAGACATTAGCTAAGTACTTGGCGCAGCATGATGAGACCGTGCTTCTGATCGAACGGTCAAAAACAAATGTATGGAGGACTTGCATCAATGTTGGCTGCCTACCATCTAAAAATTTAATTTTAAATGGTCAACGTGGCTTAGACTTTACTACGGCAGTTAATAAGCGTGGTGAGATGACTAGACAGTTGCGAGACAAAAACTATCACATGGTGGCTGATGAGCCACTAGCAACGGTTTGGAATGGGTCAGCCCGTTTTATCGACAATTATGTTTTGGCAGTCGTAATGAGTGATGGAACAACTAAGAAGGTGAGAGGTGAACGCATCTTCATTAATACTGGAGCGGTTCCAAATTGGCCATCAATCCCAGGGTTAGAATTCGGTCAGCGGATTTTTACGTCTAAAGAAGCTATGGAATTGGAGAAACAACCGAAACGACTAGCAATTATTGGTGGCGGTTATATTGGCCTTGAATTTGCTGGAATGTTTAATTCCTTTGGTACGCATGTAACGATTTTCGACCAACATACCAGATTGTTAGAGCGCGAAGATCCTGATATTGCGACCGAGGTCGTAGCAGATCTGACTGACGCAGGGATCGAGATTAAACCGGCGACTCAACTAACTCAAGTAAAAAGATAATGGTGAGAAGGTTACATTATATTATCAACAAGGTGATCAAACTAACACTGCGGAATTTGATGCGGTGTTAGTTGCAGTCGGTCGGCGGCCTAATGTAAGTAGTTTAGGACTAGAAAATACTGATATTGCTTTAACCAATCGCGGTGCTATTCAGGTCGATGATCATTTAAGAACTACAGTACAAAACATTTGGGCTTTAGGTGACGTTAATGGTGGTCCTATGTTCACTTATGTCTCATTGGATGATTTTCGTATTATCATAGATCAATTGTTTGGTAAGGGGATCGCTCAACGGCCGATCGAATGGTGATACCGACTGCTTCGTTCCTAAATCCACCACTGGCCAACATTGGCTTAAATGAACGTCAAGCTAAGAGTGCAGGTTATGATTTACAAACCTTCAAGCTATCAGTCAAGGCGATTCCAAAGGCCCGGGTCTTGAGGATCAACGCGGGCTTTATAAGGTAATCGTTGATCAAAAACACACCTTATTTTAGGGGCAACATTGTATGCCGCTGAGGCTCATGAAACCATCAATCTAATTGCATTGGCAATGAAGGCCAAATTACCTTACGAAAGATTACGCGACATGATCTATACTCATCCAACAATGTCTGAAGCCTTGAATGATCTTTTTTAAGACCCCGGTTGTGAAAAGCTAACGCCCTAGAAACACAAAGCCGACTAGTTAATCGAGGAAACAATCAAGAAATCACCGTTAAAATTATTACGCAATGTGATTAACAATGCCCTTAATCTAAAGGCCGGGGCTCCAAAAATTCAGGCCACGTGTCGTGTTTAATAGAGAAACCAAAGCGGGCGACTAACGCAGAAAACTGCGTTGGTCGCCCGCTATTTTTGTTTGAACCCAGGGATCTGAGATACCATCAATGGTTAAGATTCAACCCGGTTCGTTGTGGAGTGCTTATGATCATTCAATCATGATTAAATAGTAAATCTACTTATAACTACTAAACCTAAGCTTAGCAATAACGTCACTAGTCCAATTAACATCATACCCATTGATGATTCATTACCTGTTTGAGGTAATTTACCTGTTTTTTTCGTAGGTTTTACCTTGAGTGTAAGCCTTTGGTGTTACCTTATTCCCATTATTAGGAACTTGAGGTTCCTTAGGCGTTGTCGGGTTATTAGGAACCTGGGGCTTCTTAGGTGTTGTCGGATTATGGGTATTAGTAATATTGTAACCATCAACAGTACTGGTGTACCCCGCAACGGCATTTTCCGTTACCGTGTAGGTGATCTTCTGACCATTAGCGTAAGCAGCTAGGTTGTCAAAACTGTATTGCCAGTTATCACTAGCACTAACCGTCTTGTTTGCGACTTGTTGACCATTAGCCAACAAGTTTACGGTGATTGAACTTGGGCGGATTCCATCTTGATTGTTGTTATCCTTCCAAGTCTTGGTTCCAGATACCTTGACGGTGGCAGGAGTGTGGTTGTTGGTTACGTTGTAACCATCAACAGTACTGGTGTACCCCGCAACGGCATTTTCTGTTACCGTGTAGGTAATCTTCTGACCATTAGCGTAAGCAGCTAGGTTGTCAAAACTGTACTGCCAGTTATCGCTAGCACTAACCGTCTTACTTGCGACTTGCCGACCATTAGCCAACAAGTTCACCGTGATTGAACTTGGGCGGATTCCATCTTGATTGTTGTTATCCTTCCAAGTCTTGGTTCCAGATACCTTGACGGTGGCAGGAGTGTGGTTGTTGGTTACGTTGTAACCATCAACAGTACTGGTGTACCCCGCAACGGCATTTTCTGTTACCGTGTAGGTAATCTTCTGACCATTAGCGTAAGCAGCTAGGTTGTCAAAACTGTACTGCCAGTTATCGCTAGCACTAACCGTCTTACTTGCGACTTGCCGACCGTTAGCCAACAAGTTCACCGTGATTGAACTTGGGCGGATTCCATCTTGATTGTTGTTATCCTTCCAAGTCTTGGTTCCAGATACCTTGACGGTGGCAGGAGTGTGGCTGTTAGTTACGTTGTAACCATCAACAGCACTGGTGTACCCCGCAACGGCATTTTCTGTTACCGTGTAGGTAATCTTCTGACCATTAGCATAAGCAGCTAGGTTGTCAAAACTGTATTGCCAGTTATCACTAGCACTAACCGTCTTGCTTGCGACTTGCCGACCATTAGCCAACAAGTTCACCGTGATTGAACTTGGGCGGATTCCATCTTGATTGTTGTTATCCTTCCAAGTCTTTGTACCTGAAACGGTAGTAACAGCTTTCTTATCTGTGATCGTTGCTGTTGCTCCCTTAGAGTCAAAACTATCAGCTGAAACAGTAACATCTTTAGCCAATGTATATCCCGATGGAGCCGAAGTTTCACGTATAATATAATCATCTTTTAGAAGACCATAAATTGTTCCTTTACCATCAGGACCAGTAGTTATGGTTCCAACAACCCCATTAGTTGACTTGCGAATAACAGAAAAAAACAGCATTTGCAAGTGGGGCTCCAGATTCATCCTCTTTATTTATAGTTAAACTATAATTATATCCATTAGCTTTTGCCATTAGCCTCTTGGTAAAGAACTCTATTTATAGAACTGTTTATTACCTTCTTATTAGATTTATAGCTAACATCATTCTCGACCAGTTCGCCATTAAGTAATGGATGGTTTGACTTAACCCGGTAGACAATTGCATAACCCTCAGATATATTGCCCAATTTCACTGTATAAGCACTATTGCTTGAATTAATATCAATGTTATATTGGCTTGTCACATCTTGTGGATTGCTCAATGTCCAATAGTTCTCAGAATTTCTTTCCCAATTCCCTTTAGAAATAGAAAACTTCCGGGCACATAAGAAAAACCATCTGAAGCCAAACTATCAGAGATAACTACATTACTGACACTTTGCATAGAGGCGTTAATGTTGACGTGATAGATAATTTCATTCTTGTTATTGTCATAATCAACATATCCGTACTTCCAAAAAGTCTGTTGCTGTATCACCCTTGGAAGGTATGTGTTTTATACCAGATCTATCAATCGTAACGGTGTGCCCATTAATCTTGATTTCCGCTGGTATGGTCTCTTCTTTATTAATTTCACTTGTAGCGGCCGTTACTTGCATATCAATATGGCCACTTATTGAGTCATGTGAATCAACGTAATCGGTGTAGGTTAGAACAAGTGATTTGCTGGGCTTATCGATAACTGCTGTAGCTACAACAGTTTTGCCATCAGGTGCATAAATATTAAACTTCTGAGATCGTTGGAAATCTAACTGATCCGGTAATGAAATAGTTGTTGTATCCCCAGATTTGGCTGAATCTGGAACAGAAAAGTCAAAAGAGAATTCTGTAGTTCCTCCACCTGAGATCTCCTTAGTTGATGATCTCTGATTGGTAATTGTAATATCAACGTTAGTTCCTTTATTATATGCAGATGGGGAACTATTATTCTTAGAAATACTATTAACTGATGGACCCTGATTAGTATTAGCCCCACTATTAGAAGTCGAGTATTGACTATTACTTATATAATTACGGTCCTCCTGAACTGGCTGATTATTGTCAGTTGGTGCTCTCGGTTGTGCTTCTGTATTAGTAACTTGCTTCTGAGACGTCTGATCGTCTGAAGAACTAGTATTATCTGTAGTATTACTATTAACGGTACTTATCTGCGGTTCTTCCTGTTGATTAATAACAGTCCCGGACCCCGTACCGTTCTGAGTAATATTTGTCTTGCTATCAGCATATACGGTCATACCATTATTAGATGATATCCATATTGACCCTAATAACGAAAATAAGACTAGTCCCATCATAAATAAAAAGTCGACGATGCCTAGATTTATTACTCATACTGTTGCCTCCTTCTTTGTTTTCTATGCGCAATACTAAAGATTATCACATGCCCTTATATTACCATATTTTTATAGAAAATTTCACACTAACTTCACCAACCGTCAATAGTGATATCACTAGTGTTAGCGTAGTCATCAAACGTACGTTCCCTTAAGCTGCTAGGAAGCTGATTAAAAATAGTCGAAAATCAGTTATAGTCATGCTATAATGTAGACAGAAAAAGGGAAGCCCTGCCTAAAACAGGACTTCCCATGCAAGCCGCTTCAAAGGCGGTGGCGAAGTTAATAAGACAGCATTAAGCTACCCTGTAACTGGCCAAAGTTACACAGGGCGGCTTTTTTATTTGTGGTGCTTGTCGATATAGCTGAGGAGCGCGATTAAAACGTGCCAAACAGCAACATCAACGAGAGTGTCTGGAAGACGCTCATTGACTGTGAAAACCTTCCTGAAGATTATTCCATGTTCCCATGGGCCTCACCTCGCAAGGGAAAAGACAGCCACCGCCCTTAAAACTTCTTGCTCAATCCATTATACAGGAAATTAAAAATCAACCAAGAGCAATAAAACTGCTCTTGACAGCAAAGGCTAATGAGGTAACGGGCCTTTTGATATAACACTGTTAGTAACTTCAGCCCTGTTACTAACAGTGTTATATCACGTGAACCATATAATTTCCTATCCAAATAGTCCAGCTTTCTTCCAGCCACATTGTTTCAAATAATCTCGAATCGACTTTTTAATGATTGAAGTATCTAACCTAGATTCAACAATTCCAACTTTACCGCTCTCCTTGTCCTGTCCAATGCCAAAAGAAATACTTTTCTGATAAGTCTTTCCCTTAGAAAAGGAGATGTCTTTACTGAAAGATAGTTTACCGTTATGCATCCTAATACTTGATGTCTTACTAGAAGTGCTATCAACTTCCTTCCATTTCCCGTTATCTTTCAAAGTAACTGTAAAAAGTAAACTCTTTGTCCTCATCGGAGATTCCACCCTCAGTGAAAAACCGGGCATCCATCCATTTCCATGTACCAATAATCGAATCTCCTTCAACAGTAACTTCCCAAGGATTGTTATCAGAATTTAGAACCTTTGGTGCATCGCTTAAAACTTTTTCTTTCTCAATCATAAGAAATCATCTCCTTCTTTTTAATAATCATTACTAAACATAATTAATCTTATAATACCAAGACCAGTCATATCGCCAGTAGTAAACCTGATCATACTATAACCGTAGTATACAATATCAATGATTCTAGATGTAGCAAGAAGCAAAAATTGATCGCTTGTCCGGCCAATTTTATTAACTAGGGGCGATGTATCATGTAGAAATGATAAGCCGACGTCCATATGGAGCCATGATGATGGGATTTTCACCAGATTACAGCCATATTGGCCAATCGACAAGACATCGACGGCTTTGGCACAATTCACCTTTAACATCTCCTCGACTGACATGGCATACTTATAGGCAATCGTCCACCAAGTATCGCCGGGCGTCACCTGATAGTAATCATTTAACTTCAACTGTACTTTGGTCGGTTTATCTAAGTCCGATCCCGTAATCCAATTAATGAACCATAAAATAGCTTCGATTGCTAAGTAAGCACAGAAAAGCCGCCGAAGTATTCTTAGAAACACCGCAAGCCTTAGCTTCGGGTGACGTGGCTAAAATGAGTCCACCATTGGTATTTTCAGCTTCACTAAGGACCACTAATGGGACTTTTTAAGGGGTTAAGTCCCCGGGCAACGGCCTCGCAACTAGCATAAGACTTGTTATCAATTAAGAAGAACACGCCATGCGGTTCACCATCAAGAAATATTTTCATCACTTCCGTTAGCTTTTACCTGGATTGTAGCACATAAAGCAAACGTATGTTCCTTTGAGCTGTTAGGAAGCTGATTAAAAATAGTCGAAAATCAGTTATAGTCATGCTATAATGTAGACAGAAAAAAGGAAGCCCCGCTGGAACAGGACTTCCATGTAGAGCCGTTAAAGACGGTGGCAGATTTTAACGATATTTAATAACCGCTAGCTGACCAGAGCTAAGGGGCTATTTTTTTGCTGACTTTTGATCAGCTCAACAATTAATGCAATTAAGGCCACGATAAAAGTACCGAAAGCCAGCATTAATTGTAAAGCGTCCGCAACGGACACTTACACTTAGGCTACTCCTTTCATTAGGATTTATGGGCTTTAAAGGTTTAACACCATAAGCACCACCTCCGATCGGAAATAGCCACCGCCTTAACTTCTCTACAAAGAACTATTATACAGGCAACTCACTGCATGACCAAGCGCTTAAAAGGCTATTTTCAAAATCAATGGTGCCAATTATCAATAATAGCCTTTAAAAGATTTGGAAATCTGTGATCTAGTTCTGCTTGTCGTAACGTAAGATAACTATGAATACCAGAATGTCTAACGGAAATTAAGCCATTTAAACGTAAATTTCGGTAATGTTGAGATAGATTGCTCTTCTTTCCTAGATCATTAAAAATGGCACATGAGCATTCCTTGCGAGATCAATAACTTTAGAGATCAATATTAGGTAAGTTCTCTTTCATGCATAGCCGCTCCTTTTAGGGAGTGTAAAATATTTTGTGTAAATTGATACCTTGAGGGTATTAAAAAAGGAAAGCCTTCCCCGTATGATTGAAATCGCCAAAAACCAATCAGAATACGGAGGCTTTCCCCATGAACCAGTTTAACAAAGATATTATCGCAGCGCTATCTTCAGACAAAGATATTACCCTGAATGAAGTCTTACGTCGTCAAATCGAAGTAGCCGCTAATCAGTTCCTTCAAAATGAACTGACTGCGGTGCTAGGCTACGAACCACATACTCGGATCGACCGATCAAAAGACGACGTGAACTACCGGAACGGGGACGTACACCCGCACGATCGACACTGAGTACGGTGAAATTAATCTGACGATCCCACGGGACCGGTTAAACAAGTTTCAAAACGCCCTCTTCCCTCCTTACGTGCGTCGGACTGATGGACTGGAGGAAATGGTCATCAAGATGTACTCCAAGGGCGTCACAACTCGTGAAATCGCTGATATGGTTGAGAGAATGTACGGCCACTACTACTCACCAACCACGGTTTCAAACATCACTAAGCGGACGGAACACCTGGTTGAAGAGTTCCACGAGCGCAAATTCAAGTACTCACAGTACGTCTGTGTGTTCCTCGATGCTACTTACATTCCGCTACGCCGTAGTACCGTTGAACGAGAAGCCGTTAACGTAGCGATCGGAATTCGAAGTGACGGCGGTAAGGAAGTTCTTGACTACAGTATCGCACCGACCGAGAACGGAGCCGCTTGGTCTGAACTACTCCAGGGATTACGCGCACGGGGGATTAAAGATATTCAGTTGTTCATCGCCGACGGTTTAGTTGGACTTCAATCTGCGATTGAGGCTAACTACCCGCAGGCGAAGTTTCAACGGTGCTGGGTCCACGCAGAGCGCAACCTTTTAGGGTACGTTCGCAAAAACGATCGCAGGGAGATTATCACCGACTTTAAGGCTATTCGGCAAGCAGAGAACCTACAAGCCGCCAAAGAACGATTGGCGGCTTTCAGTGCTAAGTGGGAGTCCAGTTATAAGCGTCGAATCAAGAATCTAGTCCAAATTGAGGAGCTATTCACGTTCTTCAGTTTTCCAACTGCGATCCGTCAGACCATCTACTCGACGAACCTAATTGAGTCGTTCAATAAGAGCCTGAAGAAGATGGTCCGACGTAAAGAGCAGTTCCCAAACGAAGGGGCCCCTCGATCGCTTTATCATGACGCAAGT